>OKTG01000777.1_pt1 | contig 12154 bp, 3 predicted proteins | sample 1606091 | NCBI WGS metagenome assembly OKTG01 (sample SAMEA3879512, study PRJEB24766) | human gut metagenome | biome: human-associated habitat; feature: feces | place: USA | collected 1985/1987 | reverse complement strand
GTCACCGTTAAGGTCTACAAACTTGTAGTCACCCGGCTGAGTGGTTTCTTCCTGATACATTCCGGTTGGGGACTTGCTGTCCAAAGCATCAATCTCCGCCTGGTTCTGGAAGATACCGGCAACCTTATAACCATAATAAGCACCTACCGGATCACCGTTCTTTGTAATAGAGTGGTTATCCCACTTGTCACCGTCCTGAGTAGAGCTCGATTTTGCGAAGATAGGGTCACCCACTTCGATGGCCTCATTCTTCAAAGTAGAACCATTGAGCTTGACACCTACATTCCAGTCGCGGCCCAGACTCTTGTTCCAGGCAGCGGTAAACTCGAAACCTGAGTTACGGATATGTCCCGCATTAGTATAGACATTGGAGAAACCGGTGGAAGGACGAATCTGGCGATACAGAAGCAGATCCTTTGCGTCACGGATAAAGTAATCGGCAGAGAAAGAAAGCTCATTGTTCATAAAGGCAAAATCAATACCGATATTTGTCTGCTCATTGGTTTCCCATTTCAGGTTGGTATCAATTTCTTTCTGCTGGGCAATACCGGCACCGTTAATCACACTCGAACCATTAAAGAACCAGTACATTGCATTTGCCGAAGACAACTGTGCTATGGACAAGTTGGTACCATTGCCCGCATTACCGGTCTGTCCCCATCCGGCACGCAACTTCAAGTTACTGAACAGTTCTAAATCCTTAATGAACTTTTCCTCGGAAAGACGCCAAGCTACAGAAGCGGAAGGGAATGTACCATAACGATTGCCGGCACCAAAGTTCGAAGAACCGTCGCGGCGTACCGTTGCAGTCACAATATAGCGGTCGTTCAAAGTATAAGTCAGACGGCCGAAGTAAGAAAGGAATCTTGTCTTCAAATCCAGCCCACCATCCGTTTGCTTAGACGATGGGTCATTGGTCAATGAAATTTTGCGGATGTTGTCTGCCGGGAAATCGTTGGCACTGGAATTCAGCCAGGCACCGTTCGTATCGCTGGTAGAGAAACCGGCCATTGCACTTACGCGGTGATGCTCATTGGACCAGTCATAGTTCAAGAACGCTTCCAGACCGAGTGAAGTGGACTGGCTCTGGTTCAGCGAGAACGAGTCCTTACGGTCTTGAGTTCCAAAGGTTCTATCATTATAGGCTGTATAACCTTTTGTATAATAATTATAACTGGCAATAGTTTTGAAGGTCAACCCTTTGTACAAATCGAGTTGTAGGAAAGCACTGGCGAGCAGACGGTCCCATTTATTGATGCTGTCGGCAGTCTTGGCAGCAGCAACCAGATTGTCAGCTCCCTTGTTCACATCCCCATTACCTTCTTTCTTGTAATGTCCCCAAGTACCGTCGGGCAACACAATAGGCATGGAATAGAAAACACCGTCCTCTACATAATCCATGGTTGGAATGGCTTGTGCATAGTTTCTCAGGTTGCCTCCTCCCATCTTTTCCGAATGTGCATAGTTCAAGTTCAAGCCTACATGCAGAAAGTCTTTCACTTTGTGAGTGATATTAGCGCGTGCCGTCAAGCGTTTAAAATTCGACTCAATCACGATACCCTGGTTGTTCAAATAACCCAGAGATAAGTTGGCTTGGGTATTTTCGCTGCCTCCCGAAGCAGAAAGGTTATAGTTCTGCTGTAATGCCGTGCGTGACATTTCATCCTGCCAGTCAATGCTGTTCAGTCTGCCTATGTAATCCTCGCCATATGCCAGATTGGTCATGGCAATACCGTCATTCTTGACGGCGGAACGTACAGCACTTGCAAACAAGCCCGCATCAGCCACATCAATCTTATTCGAATTGAACTGGAGGGCATAGTTGGCCGAAAAGTTCACCTTTGCCTTCCCCTTACCACCGTTCTTGGTAGTAATCATAATGACGCCATTGGCACCGCGAGTACCATAGATTGCCGTAGCCGAAGCATCCTTCAGAATTTCGATGGACTCTACATCATTAGGATTCAAGAAATCGATGGAAGTTCCTACCTGCACACCGTCCACTACATAGAGTGGGTCGGCAGAACCATTCACGGTTGCCACACCGCGGATACGGATGGAGAAACCTCCTTCCGGGTCACCGGAAGAACGGATGACAGATACACCTGCCGCAGCTCCCTGCAAACCTTGTCCCAAGTTCACCGGATTCCGCTTCATCATTTCCTCCGCATTCACGGAAGCCACAGAACCGGTGAGGTCGGATTTCTTCATCGTACCGTAGCCCACAACAACTACCTCATCCAAGGTTTCGGTATCCTCCTTTAAAGTAATTTTCAGAGCATTCATATTCCCGGTTACTTTGACCGTTCGCGCCAGATAACCGATGTAACTGGTCTTCAGCGTAGAACCTACGGGACACTGCAAGGAGAAGTTACCGTCCAAATCGGTAATCATACCGTTTGTCGTACCTTCCACAATGACATTGGCACCAATGATGGGCTCGCCTTTCTCATCCACCACTTGGCCCTTCACAGTAACTACACTCTGTTGTACGGCGGCAACGCTTGCAAAGGGCTGCACGCTTGTTGCGAAGAGAGGACCGGCAAATGCCAACGACATTGACATCACGCCCAAATACTTCATCACATTTCTCATAAATACTAAATACTTAGGTTTAACAAATACCCCGGTCATAAGCACATCGGGAAAAAGATATGCGACACAATTTTGTGCCACTATAGAGGCACTGCCGTGCCATTGGGAAGGCACATCTGTGCCACCATAGTGGCACAGATTTCGGTAACTATATCCCTTTCTCTTCCATACCGACAGGGGTGAATTCAATATAGATTTTCAAAGATTAAGTTCAGAAACTCAGGGAAGTGCCTTCAACCTGGTTCAACAGTTGCGGTTTGGCCTTTCCACAATCCACTTTCACAACCTGAATACGGTTGTCGGCAGGTAGACAAACCAATCCTTCTGCCTGCTTCTTGTCAGCACTGTATACCTTCAGGCTCATTTTACTCCAATCCATCTCAGCAGTGGACTGCGCCAACTTCAGATGAGGAAGTACCGAACCGTCACGTACCAGCATGATTATCGGCAGACTGCCTGCTTCAATCCGGTGCCATCCGCCTTCGTAGACTTTCTCTGTCTGGTAGTCTATCCATTTTCCTTCGGGAAGGTAAACTGTGCGGCCCGTCATACCGGATTCAAGCAAGGGGGCAACCAGAATCTGCGAACCGAAGAGATACTCGTCATCCACTTTCCATGCTCCCGGATCATCGGGGAATTCTACAAACAAGGCTCTTAGCATCGGTAAGCCCTTTTCTGTACATTCCTTAGCCTGAGCATACACATAAGGCATCAGACGGTACTTCATCTCCGCACTCTTGCGGAAGACATCCTGCACACGCTTGCTGTCGTACAACCACGGCTCTGTCGGAGGTGCCCCATGCGCGCGGGTATGGGAAGTAAGAAAACCGAACGGTATCCAGCGGCAATACAAGTCCTCCGGAGTGGATTTTACAAAGCCGCCCATATCATGGCTCCAGAAGGAGAAACCGGACAAGCCGAAGGACAAGCCTGCACGAAGCGTACCCAGCAGACCCGTGTTCGTAGTTGCAGCATCACCGCCCCAATGCAATGGATAACGCTGGGAACCAGCCCATGCGGCACGTGCCCACATTATATTCTCGTTGTGCAACTTCTTGGTTATCTCGGACACTGCCATATCATAACGCACCGGATAGAGGTTATGCTCATACCATCCGCTCTTGCCGGAAGCGTAAATACCATTCAGTGGAGCAGCCTCGCCAAAGTCTACTTTAATGGCACTGACACCGATATTCAGCAATCCCGCCAGTTTGTCCTGATACCACTTTACTGTTTCCGGATTGGAAAAATCAAGCACCACATCTTCGTAGGGAAGTTCACCATTTCCATTTTTCACATACATGTCTTTCTCTATCAGTTCAGAGAAATAACGGTTTTTAGGAGTGAAATAAGGCAACTGCCACAAACATACATGGAAACCTTGAGACCTCAAATCCTTCAACATCTGCTGTGGATTCTGGAAACGGTTCTCGGAGAATTTATAGTCACACTGCCAGTCCACATCAAACCAGCCGGTATCGAAATGGATAACATCGCACGGATACTTGTTCTTACGGATATTGGCCGCTACATCATAACCTTCCTTTTCACTGAAATAGGTAATACGGCTCATCCACGTACCGAAAGACCACAAGGGGGGCATGCCCGGCTTTCCTACCAAATCGGTGTACTCGTCCAGAATATCTTTCGGCTCGCCGAAGAAAACGAACAAATCCAGGTTCTCGTCACCCATGAACATTTTGTTCAGCCCAATATAGGTAGCACCAAAATCACAAGTCACGGGAGCGGATGTATGCATAAACATACCATATCCCCGGTTACTCATAAAGAAAGGAATCGGTTTGTACATCTGGTCCGTCTCAGGCCCTTGTGGGTCTGTAACGAACAAGTTCACCTTCTGTCCGGCCTTGTTCAGCCCAGTGGCAGACTCTCCGCAACCAAAAATCATTTCATCTGCAGTCAAGGTAAATACCGGATTGATGCGGCGAGCATTGTCGCTTCCCCGCTTCACAAAACAGAACGGCGTATATTTTACCTGCGTAGAGTCCGCGTCGCTCAAAGCGGCAGTCTGGCTCAAGATACGTCCGGTTTTATCCTTCAAGACGATTCTCCAAGGATTCTTGTTAATCTGAATGGTTCCATAGTCGCTGGAATAGATAATCTTGTCATTCGTCTCGGTAACTTTCCAGCTTCCATCCCTGCCCGGTTCCTTTGCCAACATGATGGAAGCGGCAGGTTTGGGTTCCACCGGGGTCGTTAGCATACGGATACGTACCGTACGCGGAGTTACAAAGTCAATCTTGAATTTGAGGTTAGGGTCATTTTCATAGGCAGTGAAGGGGAAATCGAGCATTCTCATTTTACGGGGCTGTGCACCGTTGGTATTGAAGGCTTGGCGGGGCATCAGATGCCCGCGTTTCCAATTCACCAGCCCTTCACCCGACTTGGCATCGAATGACTCCAGGTGATCTGCAAAAAACAAGGTATTACTCAAGTCACGGAAATCGGTACTCATGTCCAGAGGTTGGTTCATCAAATACGAAGTACCGTCATTGACATGTGGCTGTGCCAACAGATTGCCACCGGCAAACAACAGCATCGCCACTGCTAAAAGTTCTTTCTTCATACTATTAGGATTTAAATGATCTCGCCTGCAAATGTATTTTTCTTAAAGGAAACACAGATGCCTTAAAAATGTCTTTTAATATCCGGTTTTGTTTCATAGAACCCATATAGGGCCATTGGAAACAAAATGCATACTATTTTTCACCAAACGGAGGATATCATCCCACACGAATACGCAAATCTTTCCTTGCTCGTTCGAAGGATTATATTTAAGTTTGCAGTTACAATATTGTTAATCCTTCTAATAAAGAAAATACATGAAACAACTGCTCCTATTCCTTATATGCAACCTGGCCTTCCTCCTTACTGTTCAAGGTAACTCAGCGGAAATCCCGCCGGCTGTCATGTTCAAGCAGCTCTCTACAACAGAAGGACTCTCCAACAACAGTGTCCGAAGCATCTACAGAGACAATAGGGGATTCCTCTGGGTGGGGACAGAATCAGGACTCAACAAATACGACGGCTACTCCTTCCAGCAGTATTACCAGAACAACTCCGACCTGCCGGACGATGCCATCAGCGAAATTTTCGAAGGACTGGACGACAATGTATGGATAAGGACTTCCAGCGGCTACAGTATCTATAATTATAAGACCGGTAAATTCGACAATGACTATAAACCCATACTCGATGGGCTGCAAATCCCCAGTAAAAACATTCTGAGGATGGGAAAAACATCCAAGAATGAGTTTTGGGCCTACGACTATTCCAAACTTTACATACGAAGCATGGACAACAGCTCCATCAAAGCCTATCCACTGGCAGTTGAAAAGATTTCAAACCTCTATATAGGTGTCCAGTTCATTTATATAATGTACTCCAACGGTACCCTATACAGTATCAGCAAGCAGACTTCCGAAGTCAAGGAAATAGCCATTCCCACCATCTATAGACCTTTGCTGGAGAATCATGAGCCACACATTTACATAGACCAAAACGAAAGCCTATGGGTATACACCTTCCAAAACAGCCTACTTTTGCACAAGAACAGTTTTACGCAGCAATGGGAGGACATCAGCCTGAACAATAACACTCACATACAGTACAATCGCGTGCAACGCATCCTCGACCTGGGAGACGGCAACGTATGGATACTTACCAGCCATATGGGGCTGTTCGTTTACAACACCCTGACCAAATCGCTTACCAACTTGGTGCACAATCCATTGAAACCGCACACCATTGCCAGCAACAATCTGAATACCATTTACCGGGACAAAGACGGAACCATATACATAGGGAATTTCAAACACGGTATTTCCTATTATAGCCCCATGTCCCAAATCATACTATGCAACAAATCCCTGGAATATGATGATATCCTGACCTTCTGCGAAGACACCAGCCAGGAATACATTTACTACGGAACAGACGGTACGGGACTAATCCGACGTTCACTAGTGACCGATTCATACGAAAAGATAGCAACTCCCGCCAATATTGTAGTCGACTTATCCATCGACTCCAAAAACCGCCTATGGATAGGCACCTTCCAGAAAGGACTGCTATGCTACTCGAAAGGGCAAATCAAACAATACACAGTAAGTAACAGCCAGCTTCTCGAGAACAATGTGTATACAGTAAAGGTAGACAAACACGGATACATCTGGATAGGTACCATGAAAGGATACATACAGAGGTTAAATCCGGAAACCGGGCAGTTTGACACCATCTTGTACCGTCCGGGAGAATTCTTTGTCCGAGATATGTACTATGATAAAGACAGTACCCTTTACGTAGCGACCAAAGGAGGACTCATTATCATCGATACGGAAACCCAAGCCTATAATATCTACGCCGAAGCCGGCCGCTTCAAGGAGAACAATATGCTCACTGTCTATAAGGACAGCCGGGACCTTCTTTGGATAGGACATCCACACGGACTGAGTATATGGAACCAGAAGAACGACTCCATCTACTTCCTTGACCAGAAAAACGGACTTGCCGCCAACCTCGTCAGAGCCGTCACGGAAGACAACAACAACCAGATGTGGATTGGTACCGGCAACGGCATCTCACGAATCAAAATAACAAACGGTACATACGCCATCGTGAACTACTCCGTAAGCGACGGACTGATATGCAACGATACCAATGTCCACGCCATCCTCAAGCTACAGAACGGCAATATACTGATAGGCACGCCACAAGGTTACCAGACTATCATTCCACAAGACATCCTGACCACAAGTTATGATGCCAATATTTACCTTACCGGTATTGAGCTCAAATCCGGAATGACCCATCCGGACATCCTGAACGGCAGCTCACTTGAATGTGCACAACATCTTTCCTTCACTGAAAAGGAAAATTCATTCACTCTGTCCTTCTCTGCCCTCGACCTGGTGGAAACGGATAAGATAAAATATGCCTATAAGATTCATTCCAACTGGATTTATGCTGAAAACAACAAAGTAAACCTATCCATGCTGACTGCCGGAAACTATACTTTATCCGTCAAGGCATGCAACTCACAAGGCATATGGAGCCCCAACGTCAAGGAACTGAAAATAAAGATACTCCCTCCTTGGTGGCGCACTTGGTGGGCTTATACCATATATAGCGGTATCGTTTTGTGCATCCTTCTGTCCATTATCCGCAATCTGCGCTTACGCCAAAAGCAGAAACAAATCATGCAGGCCATCGAGGTGGAAAATGAAAGGCAGCAGAAAATCAACAATATGAAACTGCAGTTCTTTGCCAACATAAGTCACGAACTGCGGACCCCCTTGTCACTTATCATCAATCCGCTTGAAGAGTTTTTCGTAGACCATCCCGAATATCGTAAAGGCATTCTGGATATGGTCAAACAAAATGCCGACTATCTGCTGGAACTGATTAACCAACTGCTGGATTTCAGAAAGCTGGATGCCAAGGCTGAAACCCTGAAATGCAAACATGACAACATCCTTATCATTCTGAGTGAAATATTCCACTCTTTCGATCCGATAGCACAGAAACGGAACATCAGCTATAGCCTTACCGCTCCACAACATTCTGTATTCATGGATTTCGACTATGACAAGATACGCAAGATATGCACAAATATCCTGTCAAATGCATTCAAGTTCACTCCCAATAAAGGAAGCATCTCACTGGATATTGCCGTAAGAGGCACAAATCTGGAACTGACCTTTACCGACACCGGTTGCGGCATAGAGGATGAAGCCAAGGAGAAAATATTCCAAAGATTCTATCAGTCGGGCAAAAACCAGTCGAACAACGGAGGCAGCGGCATTGGACTGCACATTGTTTCCGAATACGTAAAGATGCATCAGGGTACTGTCTGTGTCAGGGATAACCAGCCTTGTGGTTCTGTATTCCTGATTGCCCTACCCCTACACCAGAACAGTAATGAAACCAAAAACGGAGAACCGGTCGAAGGACCGGAAATAAAAGAAGAATCCCATCCATTCACCATACTACTCGTAGATGACAACTACGACTTCTTGAAATTTCTCTCTGAAAGTCTTGCCAGGCAGTATCATGTATTAAAAGCCACAAACGGAAAACATGCACTGAATGTACTGGAAAAGGAAGATATTGATTTAGTGGTCAGTGACATCATGATGCCCGAGATGGATGGTCTGGAACTATGTTCAACCATCAAGAATGACATACGCTACTCCCATATCCCCATTATCCTCCTGACAGCTAAGGCAAGTGAAGAACACCAATTGGAAGGGCTTAGCGTTGGCGCAGACGACTATATCACCAAGCCTTTCAATATGGAAGTCCTCAAGCTGCGCATCAACAAGATTATCGAGATGAACGTCAAACGTCAGGAAATATTCAATCAGGACATTAAAATCGAGCCAAGCCGTATCACCATCACTCCCCTTGACCAGCAGCTGGTGGAAAAAGCCATCCAGATTGTAGAGGACAATATCAGCGAAACCGAGTTTTCCGTCGAGGAGCTTGCCAGCAGCCTGAATATATCACGCAGCTATTTCTACAAGAAAATGATTAAGATAACGGGAAAGAAACCCATCGAATTCATCAGGACCATCCGTATGAAACGTGCACAACAACTCTTGACAGAAAGCCAGATGCAAGTTTCGGAAATTGCATATACCTTGGGGTATAACTCCCCCAAGATATTCTCCAAACATTTTAAAGAAGAGTTCAACATCAGCCCATCCGAATTTATAAGGCAGCAGGCTGAATAGAAACATTATTTTGACATCAAAGCATCCAACGAAGACACCAACGCCACCAAAGCAGCACTCCAATTAATGGCTATTTCATTGGAAGCATACGAACCTTCCACATCTGCATAAGACTCATCCGGCAGATTGGAAGGATAGGGTACACCGTCTTGTTGGCCAGGATTGGGACCGCCAACAAGGAAACCGGGAAGAGGTGCCTCTATATCATCCGATGCAGAAAGACGATGGTGCGGATACAGAGGACTTTTCATCCCGAAACCGGTGACATAACAATATCCCGTGGCATTCTTTCCTAAAATGTAGTCCATATTGCGGTAGGCGTTCGTCAGGTACGACTTCTCACCCGTAAGCAAATAGGCGCAAACCAGTGAAGTGGCTTGGTTAGCACACCCTTCGGCAAGGCATCCCCAAAAGAAATCTTTGGCATCGTTGCCGTAAGGAGCGTGGAAAGGAGAGCGGTCAGCACCCCGCACAGCCTCGGCAGCATAGTCCAGTAGCAGGTCTTTCATGGCATTTGCCAACTCCACGTCTTCACCCTGATATTCCCTGCCCGGTTGCAGCCAGGCAAACACGCCCAACGCAGTGGTATTGCCCCAAGAAGGAGTCTTATATGCAGTGGGCAGATGCTTCTTCACTTGTTCCCGGTAAACGGGCTTTCCCGTAGCAAGATAGAGCTCGGAAGCCGCCCAGAAGAATTCGTCATCGGCACTACGATCACCGTAAGCTCCCGTAACCACGGCAGGTTGATATTGCTTGTTGAGGAGGTCCTGATGATAGAGCGCTTGCGGATGCGCTTCTGCCCAGGCGTAAGCACGTTCGGCAGCCTGCAAAGCCACTTCCGAAAAGCCAGGATAATCCTCTTCGTAAGGAGCAAACAACACGGAAGCTTGCGCTAAAGCCGCAGCATAGTCCAATGCCGCCGTTACTGATTTCTGAACTACATAACGGGGCTGCTTACACTCCGTAGGCTTGATAAATCCCTCGAACGAAGGGGTAGTCAGCTTGTGGTAGACTCCTCCGTCGGCAGGGTCTTGCATGGTCAGCATCCATTTCAGGTTATAGTACATCTCGTCCAGCAAATCGGGCGTGTGGTTTCCGCTTTCCGGGATGTTCACCCGTTGACGGATAAAATAGTCAGGAAAGCGGGCATAAATCGCCTGCATCAATCCGATGGAATAAGCGGAGTTCACAATGTACTTGTTATAATCTCCGGCATCATACCATCCTCCCGGAGAAGAAATCACCGCTCCCGCCTTACGTTCCGGCCCGGCAGCATTGGGATGTACCAGCACCTTGTCATCTGGATGGCCTGCCGGACGGCTCCACCGACCCGCATAAGTCGCTTCGATGGGCATACCCGTACGTTGGTAATAGAAAGATTTCAAAGCGGCATCGGCCAAAGGGGACAGCACCTTTTCCTTTACTTCGAATGCCACTGAATCGCCGTTAACCAACAGAAGATATCTTCCCGGTACCGTGATGTCACTGAAATCCAATATTGTCCTGCTCCTATCCGACCAAGCGGATGAAGCGGTATATCCGGGTTTGCCGGAAAGTAGCCGATTGCCCGTGGCTGCATCTACTATGGTAAATTCACGTACCTCACCGGCATTCACCACAGCTACTTTTTCCTGCTGGGGATAATACCCTAACTGATTCAAACGTACAGTTTCTGAAGGATGCCCTAAAGTGGCCATTCCTCCCAGAACTGTAAACAGACATGTAGTTATATTCATATCACTATTCTTTATATATTAATATTATTCCATTTCAAAATTATTTATCCGACAATAAGGTAATGAAACTGATAGCCGGCAAGTGTACCCGTACCAGTCCATTCTCCACCTTCACTGCAGTTTCCTTCATGCAGTCCTTTGTATTGGTCACATAGACTTTCAGTTCCTTCACTTCTGCAGGGATACCGGAGATGACAGCCTCGCAATCCGCCCCATTATTGACCATATGGACGGCATATTCTCCGCGCACCATATTTCCGAAAGCCGCACAGTTTACATTTTTCTTGCTGCTACTGACTGGAATAGCCAAGGCATCGGCCGGAGTGGAGGCCAGCTGCTTAATGTTCCAGAAACGTTGTGTAGGACGCAAAGGACCTTTGGAGCCATAAATGCCGTCTCCCCACAACAACGAATAGTCTGAAGTGAGCTGCCACTGCAAGATGGACAATGGTTGGCAAATCGCACAAATACGTGTATACAGATTGATTTCATAAAGTGCAAACGTCGACTCATTGAATATCTCGGCATAACCATGAGCAGCGGCATCCGTACTACCCTCACCAACCAAGAGTAGTACATTAATCTCTTTGGCAGCACCCGCCCACTTCCTTAACGTAACATCATCACAACCACGCCATGAATGGAAAGAAACTGCACCAATATACTTATGAGTCTCAGGATTGTTCAAAGCAGGAAGGATAAAATCGAAAGTAGTGGCATCCGAATTGTCGCCAAGCAGCATGCGGGTAGGAAGATTCAACCCTGCCAGATAAGCACCGAACTCCTTAATGAAATCTGCATGCTCCTGCGGAGTGTGGAGGACATCAATACCCAAATCCGATTCATTGAACGAGAACATGGAGAACTCAATACCATAATACCGTTTGGCATACAACAGATAATCTGCCATGGATTTATAAATCTTCTCCTTTTTCCGGTTATCCAGACGATAAGCAATGACACCACCTTGACGGGCATAACTTGCAGGACCTCCGTCAATGGCCCATGCAGGCGGAAACCAACAGCTTAGTATTACCGGCATTCCCATCGCCTTCAAGCGCTTTGCCA
>OKTG01000772.1_pt1 | contig 12290 bp, 16 predicted proteins | sample 1606091 | NCBI WGS metagenome assembly OKTG01 (sample SAMEA3879512, study PRJEB24766) | human gut metagenome | biome: human-associated habitat; feature: feces | place: USA | collected 1985/1987 | reverse complement strand
TACTTAGCTTTTTTTCTTAATCAATATATAAGTATTAAAAAAGTTGCTATTTTCCTATGCTTATATTTTATCAAACAGACGCTCTGAATGAGCCACATTATCAAATGTAGTCTCCTTAAATGAAGTTCTTTTTCTTATTTTAAACCGAATACCGTCTATTTTACGTCCGTTCTTTACAGTTTCCCAACGTACTAAAAACTCAACGTTTGAATGATTGATATCATTTTCTGCGGCCACCAATACCTTTCTCTGAAACGATTCCATGCGTGGATACTTATCCGTTGTACCTGTTAATCGTCTTAGATCAGCAATCGTAATATAGTATTCATGTTTTGTGTTTGTTAACTTTGCCGCATTTTCCTGACGTTCGCGCGAAAGCAAATATTCGTACAAGATAACACCATATTTTGATTCGAAGCCAATCAATGATCCAACGTCGTATTGTAAAAACATTCCTTTCAACTCAACCAAATACGGCATAATATCTTCGTCGAAATGGCATATAATCATTTCATCGTTTGCTTTCCATGTGACTTTAGGTAGCACGGATACAGATATAACATCATCTCCTTTTTTAATATCGACAATTTGTCTTTGCAATGTTTTCATCTGATTTCTTAAATAAACATAATTTTTACCAACCCCTAAAAATTCAGCCAACTCTTTTTTTGCAATGCAAACCTCTTTTTTTGGATGGTCTGTATCAATACACGACACGACTGTTTTAAATATTTTTAAAGGCAGAGTGTTCATGTTCCAATTAGCTTGCTGAATCAATTCATTCGCCTGAACTACTTTATTATTTATTTTGAAATCGCTCATATAAATAATCTCCTATCTTCTGTTCAATTTTCTGATTAAATTATAGCACCTATACAACAACTTGTAAATCACTAGTTGCTATATTTTTATATATGTTGGTATTATAAAAGTTGCTATGTTGGTATTATAAAAGTTGCTATATCGTATTATAAAAGTTGCTGTTTGGTATTATAAAAGTTGCTATATCGTATTATAAAAGTTGCTATTTTCTTTCATCATAGCCCTATTTTAAAGCATTTTATCCCCTGTAAAAGATTAAAAGAAGAAAAGAATAAAAGATATATAAAAGTACTAATAAGAATCTTGATTTTTTTATTACCAAAATTTTACTATTTTTTTCTAAAACATATAAACCAATTGACAATTATATCGCATTTCAATATGATTTGTTTAAGAGAGGCATTAGGTATGAATACCACTAACACATCATTAAACCGTAAAGATAAATATCAACCCATTAAAAGAACACCAGAAGAAATTGAATATTTGTTAACTTATTCGCATAAGACTAGAATTAAGGAAATATGTAAGATGCTTAAATGCAGTCGTCCATTTGTTAATGACAACATTATTTGTTATTTCTATGACCCTGAAGACTATGTATTTGTTCACGATAACTACCTTGTGAATCCAACACTGGCCAACGATGCTACATTAAATGGGAAGTGGTACAATACTCAGAAAATTGAACAATTTATTCGTGATGCTATCGTTGAAGTTTCCGTACAAACAATCACTGTTGACGCAAGTTATTTCATTGAGAGTCAGGAAAAAGCGGACGAATGGGCAGAGAAGTACGATCGGCTGATGGACGAATATCATAATGATATTTCTTCAAATTCAAAAAATAAAAATAAAGGTGTAATAGCATTGCATTACGATCAGCTTTTCGATGACCTTAACTCACAGTATTTTAACCTTGACGAATATGAAGATATGATTGCAAAATATAATAAACGTGGTGATTCACCATCAGTTAATGTCACAAATGACGAACTGATTAACAATATTAACTTATATAATTTAGTCAGTGTTCCAAGTTTGAAAGATTATGGCGATGTTGACGAGGAAGTTTATCGTAGACTGTTTAAAGAAAGCTACTACAAAGTCACATTCCAGTTTACTAATTTCAAGACTGGTGAAATTGGTCAAAAAGTGTTATACACTAAAATCGAAACCTCTAATACAAGCAATATACGATACCCAGTTCTTTTAAAGTACCAATATTTTGACACATCAAAAGTTAAGAATATGCTATAATTTAGGTAGGTGGATGGGCATTAGTCCTTTCTAACAGAACTAATCTTTTTCTACACAAACGCTCATCCATCAATTTGTAATTCAAGTCAGATATATTTGTATCTGGCTTTTTTTGTCCATATTTAGTCACTTCCATTAATAATTAGCTTAATGACACCACTCTCAAATCAAATTATTCATACTTTTTGAAAGCACTTAACTCTTTTATTTTTGCTACTATTAAAAAGTGTACATTTATAGAGTATGTAGTATAATAAATATATAAATGAATGATGGAGAATGTTGTTATGTTAACAAGAATGGAATTTAAATTCAGTGAAGAAAAATGCAAAAAGTACGGAGTCACGTTGAATGCGTGCTATAAAACTATTGAGAAGCTAATGGCAGAATATGATATTCATCAATATGGATTAGGTGTATATGTAGCACCTATAAAAAAAGCATTTACTCCTTTTAGTTTCCTTGCTAGTGATTTAACTGAGTCTGATTGGTTTGTTAATACAATAGAGTCTTGGTACTGGTTTGACAGTAACGAATATAGAAATTATGATGATCCAGATTATGATTGCCTAATTCAATTGGAGATGAAAAAATGATGGAAATAGACGAAGCAAAACAACGAAAAGCTATTAATTTCGACTTGTCTACAAGTGAGTTAAGAAAGATATTTGGATATTTTGGAACAGCTATGGCTTATGGACTTATAAAAAAATTCATGTTAGAACACGGATTTGAACATCGACAATATTCTGGATATATCAGTAAAAATCCCATGTCTTTTATTCAAGTGGAAGATATTATTAAAAAAATGTCAATAGAATACTCATGGTTGCATAAAGTTGTAGAAAAAATGGATGAAATAAATGAAGAAATGCGAAGAAAAGTCATTAGTCGTTAATTGAAGGAGAATCAACGTGTTTATTGAAAATACAGAAGCAGGAAGAATTGTACAACGGGTAGCAGCAACGATGGCTATAGAAGATATGTATGTGAGTAAAGAATTTATTGAAAAGCTTTTAAAAGTAGGCAATGGAGAAATGACATCTGAAGAGCTTCGAAAAGAGGTTTTAAAAGAATATGCACAAGAATAAATAATCATAAAAAAAGAAAGAAGGTTGAATTAGATGAAATATTATATTAGTGACCTGCATTTGTTTCATGAAAATGCGATCAAATATGATCATCGGCCATTTGATTGTATACAGGAGATGCATGACGTAATCATGAAAAATTGGAATGATCGTGTGACGAATGGCGATATTGTATATATTTTAGGCGATATTAGTTTGCGTGGGAAAAATGAAGATTTGATTGCCTTTATTGCACGTTTAAAAGGAAGAAAGGTTCTAATTAAAGGCAATCATGATGATCTATCTGATTATAGATATCAGCAGTTGTTTACTGAAATCTGCGATTATAAAGAAATTCAAGATTCAATTGGGAAGGAAAAGTATGGACTGATATTATCTCATTATCCGATTTTTTCCTGGAAAGATATGGGGAGAGGAAAAATTCTTCTCTATGGGCATACACACGAAAGTAAAGAAGACAAATTTTATCAAAGTTGCCTGAGACAGATGCAAGAAAATGATTGTAGACATGCATATGACGGAAAATTACGGGCATGTAATGTTGGATGTATGCTTTCCTATATGAACTATACGTCACGTACTTTGGAAGAAATTCTTGTAGGAGAAGGGAAGTGAATCTATGTATTATGGCTACCACCGCGTGAGTACGAAGGAACAGAACTTAGACCGAGGCATTCAAGGAATCGAAGATTTCTGTAATTCTAGAAATTATGATTTAAAAAAAGTCTTCGTTGACAAGATGTCTGGAAAAACGATTGATCGCCCACGTTATACAGTTTTGAAAGAAGATGTATTACGTGAAGGTGATACACTGATTATTTACGAACTAGATCGCCTTGCTCGTAACAAAAAGGCTATATCGGATGAATTGAGATACTACGAAGACCACGGCATCCGTGTCATGATATTAGATATTCCAACCACCACAATTGATTTGCCTGATGAAGCAGATAGTATGAACAAACTGATTACAGAAACTATAAATAAAGTAATAATCGAGATTTACGCCATGCAGGCAGAAACAGAAATGCAACGTCGTGAAAAGCGGCAAAGGGAAGGCATTGAAGCTAAAAAAGCTCGTGGCGAATGGGAAGACTATGGTCGTAAACGTGTCATGTCGGCCGATGAATTTGCTAAGCACTATCAGCGAGTTGAACGTAATGAAATTGGCTCACGTGCCCTCATGAGAGAATTGAAGATGAAAGAATCCACTTATTTTAGGTATGTCAAAGAATACAAAAACAATAAATTAAGTTAAGAAAGGAGTGGGGAGCAATGAATGAACAAGATGAATATTTGATGATTGATCATACGATTGAAATAGATACATCAAGCCTACCTAAATTATTGCAAAATACAATAAGCGAAATGGAAGAATATGAAAAAAAAGGTGAATGGATAATGTATGATGGCCTTGCTGAAGGATTAGAATCCTTTGCAAAGTCTGCTTTGTTGGAAAATAAAATTTCTAACGCACAATATGATTTAATCTTAAAAAAATATGGATTTTCGGTAGATCCATTTTATTCTGAAAGCAATATTCGTTATTTGGAAAATATCGTGCACGACATTGATAAAGGTAAAGCCCATTTCGCAGAGCATGATTTAATAGAGGTGGACTAATCTATCAATAAAAATACCATCCAGACAATAGTATCTGGATGGTTTGTCATTTCTTAAATTAATACATTGGAACTAATCTGCTTTTTTCTTAGCCTCTTCTTCTGCCAACTGTTCTTCCAAGCGTTTATTTTTTTCAATTAACACTTCTTTTTCTTGTGCAGCCAATGTTGCAGCACTGTTCATCTTATCAAGCAAAGCCTCTTTTTCCTGTTTGAATAAAGCCTCCATATTGGCAATTTTATCCAACAACGCCTGCTTTTCATATTCAAAAGATTTATTGGCATTTGCTAATTCCACTTCTTTTTCTTTTGCAACAGTATTAATTTTGTCCTGCATCGACTCGATTTTTGAAGTATTCAAAGCTTCTATACTATCAATTTTATCTTGCAAAGACTTTTTTTCGTACTCAAAAGACTTTTTCAAATCCGTAATTTCAGTTTCTTTATCTTTTAATATTGATTCCAATTCATTCTTTTTGTTCAACAATACATCATATTCTTCAAGTTTAGCTTTATTTGATGTCGCTTCTGAATTCAAACGATCAATCGTAGCCGATTGCTCTTCTGCACGCTTTTCTGCCGTGACAGCTCTTTTTTCAAATTGCTCAGTAGATGTTTGAGCTGCTTCTTTTTCTTTAAGTGCATCTTCTTTTTCTTTAACGGCAACATCTCTTTCAAGCTCAGCTTGGCTGATACCTTTCTGTAATCGTGATAAATTGTCTTGATATTCCGAATTTAATTTTTCATATTTTTGTCTGTACTCTTCCTCAATTGTTGATCTAGCCTGTGCAACCGTAACAAACTGCTGTCTGACCTTATTTAAGCAAGCATCTAGTGCTTGTAGATCCACACCGTTATCTTTCATCACATCGTCATCTAGATGACTGACTGCGTTTGTTAAGATTCTTTCCAATGTGTCTGCATTGTTCTTATCGTTATCATTCTTCAACAAATTAAATGTATGATCAACATTATCTTTTTGTTCCTGATCTGTAAAAATGACAGCAAAATTACTTGTCTTCATTGTTTTTTCTCCTTTTCTTATTCAATGTATTAATATTAATACTATTAATATTAATATTTATCTATATCTATTATAGCGCAATCAAAATATTGATGCACACATTTTAGCACCATGTACGCTAATTTTCGCTTTCTTCCAAAACCTCGTTAAGTGTAAATCCACTCATCTGCATTTCTGCTAGGTAATCGGCATGAATTCTATACACTTTCAAATCATATGTTACACAATCTATGACATAAAAGCCATTTCTGCATAAATATGCAAAATAAAGAATTGGCTTTTCGATAACAACCTTATCTTCTTTGCAAACGAATACCAATGCTTTTTCTTTTGGTAGTCCAAGACATTCTCTAATAGCCTTCTGTTCTTTAACAAAAGCGAGCTTCTCCTCGGACAATTTTTTTGAGATTCTAGGTAATTTGTCACCTGTATATTTAAATAGCTGCATAATCTATTCACCCTCCTTAGTTATGTTATTAATATTAATAACACTAACATCTATGTGTATTGTAACGCATCCTAAGCTTTGCTCGCAGATATTTTTAGAATCCGTCAATTCTGAAATATAGCAAATGCATTTCCTAAAATCGTGAAATGTACAATTATCAAAATAAGGAAATGTACAATTCCTAATTCTGATAATTGTATATAAATATATAATAGGAATTGTATATTATAATTAATATGCAAGAGGGGGAACACTATTATGGCAAACAAAAAAGAAGAAATTATTATTACAAATAAAGGAATAGAGATTGCACGTATTATTTCACCAAAGCAGGCAAAGAAAAAATCATTAAATAATTTAGTTGGTATATTGCCTTCATTAACTGACGAAGAGATTGAAACAATAAAAAATGAAAGGATCAGCAATGAAGAATATGAATAAATATAATCTTGGTGATATTGTCTATTTCATAGCCAATGGATATCATATCCGAGAAGCTACTGTAATTCGTGTCGGTGGAGGCTTTTGCACGATAAAGTTCAATGATAATGAAACTCCAGCAGGAACCAGAGTCAGAGAATCCAAATTATTCCAGACTAAGCAAGAAGCTGAAGTTGTAGTTGAAAAAACACATAACACACTGTTATACTAGGCTTTGTTGGATGAGCCGTAAATCATAACACTTTTAAATCATCCAACATTTCCTATTTCTAGAGCTGGCATTCAACCCTTTCTGCCAGCTCTTTTTCTTCTCTATATCTATATGATATTAATATTAATACTATTAATATTAATATATACACAATTTCTCTTTAATTATTTTCTTTGATTGGATCATACATTCGATATCTTTAATGCTATTATCACACTATTTCGCCCCATTTTTAATGTTTACTTTTTTAAGATTTTCAGTTTTTTCTTTTTATCGACCGTTTACCATTTTTCAGTCGAGTACAAACCAACTCTTTTTATATATGATCAATAATATAGAAAGAGAGGTCTTCCAGATGAAAGAACCAACTAAACGATTATCCAACAAATTGCGAAAATCCTATGTGATCAAGACGAACCATGAGGAACTTTGTGAAATACTGTGTAAGCTACTCAAATCACTTGATATTGATGAATTGCATATTATGACATATAAGGATCGCATCGACATTTTTTCTACTAAAACCATGCAACCACTTCATGTTGAACTGTATGAGCAGCTATTTAGCTTGTCAGATGATGACATTGACCGAGTTGCACAATATCAATTCCAGATTCAATCACTAAAAAAAGACTGATCATCACTCAATGTCATTTAGTTAAATAAACTTAAATAAAAACGTCTACGATTTTTCGTAGGCGCTTTTTTAAACATACCAATATATAATAATGTTTTCCCAATTCCTCAAAGTTGAACGCATTTTCAAGAATTTTTCATCAGAAGATAAGTCCATATTGTTTTCGACTTTTTGCTTCATAGCTTTATAATCTCTGACCGTTTGCCGAACCATTGCAAGTATTTGATTTTGCTTTCTGTTCAAATCATCAACGATGTTACCGTTAACTGTTACACTTGAAGTATTTTGACTTAATTCACTTCTGTCTATTATTATCATTTTGCAAAAATCAAGACCTGGTCTTGCTCTGCCACCTGTATTATAAATAGGAATCGAATAACTTCTAGGGCATCTACTACGTAATGGCACAAGAATAATCTTATCTTCATAAGGAATTCCACAATAATATGGTCTCACTTTTCCAGAACAATTATTTCTATCTAATGTTTCTTCTAAAGAATCTCTAAAATCGTCATTTATTCTTAAAAATCTTGTAGCCATAAAATCTCCAATACTAAAAAAAGCATCTATATAAGATGCTAATATATGCCATCCTCAGCTGCCGTTAGTTTTTTTCTACCTCTACTTTTTACAAAGCGACTTGTTGCTGACTTAGGACAATCGGTCAGAACCCTAATAAAGAGGATGACAAAGATAATAACATTTAGATAGAACCTCTATCTACATCTGTAATATACTACATATAGTGTAAAATGTAAATGAGGACTTTACGCTGTACGAAAGTGTTTGATTTTATATTCCTCATAACACATTTTAATAACCTGCCAGGTTATTAAAATAATGATAGAAGAGACAATCAAATGCCTCTTCTACTTTTTTATTATAAGTATGGATCATCATCGTGAGCTTTAGCAGCCTTCTGCTTCTTTTCGTAATCTTCTTTCTTTTCTTCAAAGTGCTGCTTCAAATAACTTGTATTTTTCACTTCTCCATTTTGAGTGCTCTTATTGTAATAACTCTTTTCATTTGGATAGTATCGAATATCTTCTCCATCCTCAAAGAATACCTGAGCCGTCTTATTTTCCTTCACCCAAAACATATGATTTATAGGTACATCAATGTAATCCTTTGTATATGGAACACGGATATGATATACACCGTCTTTATTTGGCCGTACTGAATCAAACATCTTAATATCCACTGTGAATACAAATCCATTATTCTTTTCAATAGCTCTAACACGTTTGTACATTTCAGTAATATCCTGTTTACGTCCCTCAGAGATTCGTTGCAAGTTGTTACCATTCACACATTCAACCACTTTTCCATCTTTATCATATAAATCTACATCCATATCATTCACTAGGTACACTTGTCCTTTTTCATACTTATTCCAAATGATTGCATCTTTCAATATGTATGTATATTTATCTGTATATGGTATCTTCACAAAATATTCAGTGTCAGTTGATTTTTCAAAATCAATCATATTCTTAGTAATTTGAATTGACGGAATCAAGTCTTCACTTTCCTTCAATTTCATTTCTTTAGCTTCGTCTAGAAGCACCTTTTCGTATTTTAGATATGACAGTTCAGCGACCTCATGTTGATATTCCATCTTTTCTTTTTGAAATTCAAGCATAGCATTTCTGACTTCATCAATTCCAAGATTACCAAGTGTTTCTTTGATTTTTAAAAATATTCGCACTTCAGATGGAATTTTATCATTTGGAATCTTATGCCATTGTAGTTCTTCCTGATACACACAATAATGATTGTAGTACTTTAAATACATATCATACAATTCAACTTGCTTTGTTTTTCTTACAAATTCTTTTTCACTTTCTTTTAAATCCAACTCCATTCTTTCAATCTTAGTATTCAAAGAACGTGTAGTTAAAATCAAACTTTCAAATGAATGAATATTGTATTTATCATATAGATCAATCTGATTGTACATCTTTTCCAATTCATTAATTGTCTTCAAACTTGCAAAGGAATATTGTGGATATTTACTTTTATCATATCTATCCTCTCTGCGATATTGACTCAACATTTTCTGACTGCTAGAAAGACTTGCAACATATTCCATCATTCGATTTGTAATATATCGTCCATATTCTTCTTCTATTTTTTTTAATTGGTATCTACGCAACTCTTCATCTTCCCAGTAATGTCTTGACTGTCTTGCAAAATAATACATCAATTCTTTCTGAGTGTACCCCTCACCTAGTGTGTCTAAACGAAAATATTTTTTCGCCCCTACAGGACGTACAGATATGTGTTTTCCTTTTTTTACTTCGTACCCGTTGTGCGACAATAATTCCAATAATTCATTTGTACTACTCACGATTTTTTTTGTACTCATCAATTTCTTTTTTCAAAACTTCTCGCCATCTATACTTTGCATTTAAATTAATTAAGTACGCAGGAATTGTATTTTCCTTTTCAAAATGTCCAATCAATTTTGCATCGTCAATAATTTTACATCCATGTTCTTTTGCAATCGTATCAGACACTTCTCTTAATTTCATCAAACCTTCGTCCCCGTAAAAATCACTTCTTAATTTTTTCCCAGATAGAGATGTTGCATTGATTATAAAGTGATTATGCAAGTGTGCTTTATCTTGGTGCGTTGTCACCAATACCTGATAATTAGGATACATTCTTTTCGCCAATTCAATTCCCATTTCATGAACTTCAATCGCATCCACTGGATCATTATAGTAGAAAGATTGTACCTGATGGTACGCTATATTTTTATCCTTATCGGTTCCAAAAGTCGATTGAATATGTTCCATTTCTTCAGTCACAAAATTTGGATTACAATTTATTCCACTCACTAATCGGTTGTTTAAAGTCTTAACAGTAACATCTACATCCTCATTATTTTTGTTTTTTGTTTTCGTTTCGTTCACAGTATATTGAATAGCTTTTTTCAAATTGTCTTCTACAACCATACACTTATTTTTATTGCTGATATAATTCGTGGCCTCTTTCAATGATTTAGTAATTGCCCATCTTTTTGTAATTGGCATAACACCACCCCCTTATTTTTTAGAAAGAACAACTGCTGCTTCGCAGCATCCACACCACGTGTGGGAGAATGATTACTTCACTTTTTTCAATTCTTCTTCCATATTCGCAAACTCTCTTTCGTAATTTAAAACCTCATACTCACTCAAGCCAGCTACATTTTTTATAGTTTCAAACTCCATCTCAAGTTGAGCTAGGTGATCGTAGATACCTCTGATGTTAGATGCGTTAAAAAGATATTCATCTTTATCCACTAACATTTTTTTACGGATATACAAACTGAGATTTTCTATTCCATATGCTTTACTTTTACTTTTTAAGGTTTCATATTCTTTTTTTGTAAAACGAACTGTAACACGTTTATCTTTATTCATTTTCAAATCCCCCTTTTGTTTTATAGCTCTATTTTTTGCAATGAGCTTTGATAAGCTCCATTGCACTTAAATGTATTTTAACCTCCTTCTGTCCGCTTTTTATTTTTTATTATTCACCCCCTTACCCCCCTCGTTCCTCTGTTTTTAAAAAGTAGCAAGCATGTCATTTGTCTGACGCAAACGACCACACTTTTTAGTGGTGTACACCCCTAAGACCCTGTGTCTCCGACGGATACTAAATGAAAAAGGTACAATAAAAAAATCACTTCTCATTTTTTTAAAGGTACAAAAGTACATTTTCTTTCCCAAAATTTTTGGTTCAGCTTAGAAAAAAACGTACCTTTATTTTTAAAGATGCTTGTCTTTCTATTTAGAAAAAGATGTTTTTAATTTCGCAACTTCTGCAACAAGTAACCTTCCATTTTTTGAAATATCCATTCATCACCCGTGCTCGATTAATGAAAAATGTTCCCTTCAATTTATCAAGGATCTTCTTTTTTTGTGGAACAAAGGTACCTATATTTTTTTTGAGAGTGATATATTTGTTTTAGAAAAAAGGTACAATTTTGAATTTGCAATCTCTCCTTTCTTTTTTGGAAATGTACCTTTTTTATTTCTAATCTTTGAACTTGAAAGTGTACTTTTTCTTTTTTTCAGATAGTCATATTTTTTTAGATCAGCTTACTTTTTTGCATTTTAAAATTTCTGTTTCTCAAAATGCACTTGTACCTATGTTCCCTATTTTTACATGCTTATGTATCACCATCCAGGTACAATCAAAATATAAAAAAAGAGTCAGTTGACTCTTTCAATTTCATTTTTTATTTTTATTTGATTGTGTTATAAGTAATCCTAACACATTTTTAACGCCTTATATTTTTTCTCTTTCTTTTTCAAACAAATCAATTCGTGTGCTTAATCCATCTTTCAATTTTTTTAATCTTTCATCAAACCATTCTTTATTTTTATATTCCATTTCATTTTGGAAACTCTTTAATAACGTATAATATTCTTCCGTTAATCCTTTTAAATCTTGAATAGGAATAGCACGAATTGTATCCCAATCTAAAGATTTTAAAATCGCATTATAATCTTTAGATGTATTTGTAAAGAACTTTCCATAGCCATGAGTAAAGTCCATGTTTTGAATAAGATCATCACAGCACATACTTTGCCCTGTATCAAAAATTGGTATGACTCTTTCCCATTTTAATGTCTCGACATTGCGAATAATTCCAAAATTTTTTAAATGACGATCTACATTCATTGTTAAATAATCAACAACAAACATTTCAGTTATTTTCTTTCTAGCATCTAGTATTCC
>OKTG01000768.1_pt1 | contig 12385 bp, 8 predicted proteins | sample 1606091 | NCBI WGS metagenome assembly OKTG01 (sample SAMEA3879512, study PRJEB24766) | human gut metagenome | biome: human-associated habitat; feature: feces | place: USA | collected 1985/1987 | reverse complement strand
TCCATATTAGTGATCAGAACCACTTTGCAGTCATTCTCAGAGTAGGTCACTTCTCTCTGCCACTTGTAAAAATCCGGTCCGTCTCCCAGATTTCTCATATAGCCCATCAGGCGTTTCAGGCAGTAAGCTGTCTCCTTCACATCCGTCAGGCAATCATTGGCATAAAAGTCTTTCCATTTTCCGTGTTCCCGGTCCCTCATGGCGCTGTCCACCGCTTCAAATGCTTCTGCAGCATTACCCAACAGGAAGAAGGCCTTCTTATATTCTTTCCGTTCATATGTTGCAAATGCTTCTGCAAATAAGATAGCTCCCTGTAGACAATTCCTGTGGATTTTCACCTGCAGCAATACGGAATCTTTCCATAATTCATTTTCCCCAACGGTAAGGCTGCGCTCATACAGACCCTCAAGCTGTTTTCCCGTCTGCAGACATTTTCCTGTAAACCATCCCATCTGTGCAGCAAAGGTATCCTTATGAATACACCAGAACAGTTCTTCCACTGGTTCTGCAGCTCCGTTCTTCATCCAGCTATAGATAAAATCCCTCACAACATAATTATAGAATTGTTCTCCGGCATGCTCATCCTCTTTCTCTCCAAAGGGTAACATAGCCCTCGGATAATCGCGAATGCAGTCTTCCATAATGGAAAGCTGCGCAGTATCATTCTCCGCCCCATAGTATTCGGTGACATAACGCTTTCTATGCTCTTCTGCCGACAGAGCATCCTGTTTCCACAGATTGGCAATAAAAGAAAGAGGATATACATGCGGCTTGATATTGGATGCATTGACAAGCCACAGGTCCGTAATTCCATGCCTCATAGCATCCGTAAGCTCTTTTTCCACGAACTCCATGGAATTAGGCAGCATGGTAATATGGTTGGCCGCCTGTAAATCATAGAAGGATACATGATAATAGGTGCCATGCCGTCCCTTATCTCCTTCCTCCGGCAGCGCTGACACTCTGGGGTTATGATTGCCTTGACGTCTGGATACCATCTTGCCGTAACCGTTGTCTGCCCAGATCAGGATCACATCCTCCGGGATCTGCAGGCAGCCCTCACGATACAATTCCAGAATCTCTCCGTACAGATTCGTACAGAACACTGCATCCGGAATCTGCTCTCTGACCATGGCATATTGCTTCTTCATAATATTGCTGATTAGCTCTCCACGTTTTTCAGGTGTGTCAAAAGCAGGATCATTTTCCCAGAAAGGAACATCTCCCTGTCCCCGGAACCCGATATTCCAGATGACTTCCTCATCCTTTTGCCGTCCGATGGCGTCTTTCCATAATCCTTCAAACAAATCTTTATGTTTCAAATACGAAGGTTCCAGATCCGGGTAAGCCCGCAGGAACATTTCCGCTCCCAGCGGCTCCGCATGGTGATGTGTGATCATCAGCCCCATATCCGACGCAATAGGCGCATAGATTCTGGAATTTTTATCTGTTCCGGGAATCACCAGATTACCGCCGCAGCGAAGCAGCGCTTCAAACACCATTTCCCATGGATAGTCTTTTGATACGCCGGCTGTCCAATGGCTGATCAGTACTTCATCATTAATGAACCAGCCGCGGTACCGGATCCTGTCCGCCTCTGAATGGTATGTACCGCAAGGAATCTCTACATAAGATTTCACTTCCATCTTCTGATCATTCCAGAACCAGAATGGCAGCACTCCAAGGTAGGTTTCACTAAGGTAATTTAATGCATAGATAAAGGAACGGGCATCCGCTCCGTAGATCGTAATCTCCTGTTCTGTCACTTCCAGCTCATATTGTTCCGGTTTCAGATCTTTTTTGCACAAAATGATCCTGTTTCTATTCTTGACTATGTCAGTCAAAGTCTTTTCCATGTCTCTCCGAAACCGCTCACAGGCAAATTCTACGGCTTTTTCTGTTACAGCATCCGAAAGTAAGGTAGTGTTTCTACTTAACTGAAATGGGTTCATGCTCTTCTCCCTCTGTCTGTCATAATGATAGCAACATTATAAAAAAATGGGGTTCTTGTATCAAGATACAAAAAAGCCCGTTTCACTGACAAAATTTGTCTGTGAAACGGACTTCTGTATTTTTCTTAATTATCTGCCGGATTACAGTTTCAGATCATCCAACAGCATCTCTGCGTAGATTCCACCGATCTCTTTTAACCCTCTGGCGATCAGAGAAGCAAAATTCACGGCACCATCATAACGCAAATGCGTATTGTCCTCGGATTTCTCCGGATGATTCTTGTACTCCCCCTCCGGGAAGAACATGTACCATCTTCTGCTGTTCTTCTCTCCGGCTTTTTTTAATTCCATACGGCTCATGCTGTAGAGATCCACCAGAGGAACATTATTTTTCTCCGCGGTCTGCTTCATAGCAGCCACATAATCGGAATGTGCTCCGATCCCCAAGTGTTTCTCATCCATAAAGCATCTGCGCTCTAAGGGAGTGATCAGCACCGGATAAGCGCTATGATCTTTTGCCACACGGATAAAGGTTTCAAGATTCTCCATGTAAGTGGAAAAAGGCTCTGTATATCTGGTGGGATCCTCTTTTTTCTCGTCATTGTGTCCAAACTGGATAAACAGGAAATCTCCTGCACCAATTTTCTCCTCTATGGCTTTCAGTCTCCCCTCGTCCATAAAGCTTTTGGTGCTTCTGCCGTTCTTGGCATGATTGCATACCTGATATTCCGGCTTTACAAATAAAGGAAATACCTGACCAATGCCTGTCTGCGGATAGGTCGTATAGTCATTGGTCTGGACTGTGGAATCTGCAGCCCAAAAAATTTTGTTCATTTCTGCCCTCATTTCTGCGCTTTCCCTGCGCATCTGTCATCCTGCAATGTAGGAAACATGTTTTGGATTTCTTTTGAAATACAACACAAGGGAAACCGAAGTTTCCCTTGTCTAAGTCTAAATACGTGTGAGAAGAAAATCACTCCTTAACCGCACCGATATTAACACCCTTTACGAAGTATTTCTGCAGGAAAGGATACAGTGCCATGAAAGGAAGGATTGCACATACGATCGCTGCATAGAACAGAGTGTTCTGGGATACCGAATACTGTGTAGTAGGGGTATCACCATCCATGATCATATTACGTAACTGATACTGGAAGTTAACCTGGTCAGGATTGGTAATATAGATCTTAACGGTAGAATAGTCATTCCATACGGTAACTGCGAACATCAGGCCGATGGAAGCCAGAGCTGCTTTGGACAGAGGAAGCACGATCTTGAAGAAGATTCCCATAGGGGAGCATCCATCGATCTCGGCCGCCTCGAACAGGCTGGCAGGTATTCCTTCGAAGAAGTTACGCATCAGTACCAGGTTGTACACGTTCATACCGTGCTTCACTACCAGGATCCACATACTGTTAACCAAGTGTAACTGCTTCATTACCAGATACTCGGGGATCATACCACCGGAGAAGATCATGGTAAACAGAAGGAAATATGCGAAGAAGTTACGTCCGGGCATATCAAACTGGATCAGTACATAGCCACCCAGAGTGGACAGGAGCAGACCAAGGAAAGTACCGAGCACAGTTGTGATAACGGAGTTGATGAAAGGTCTGTACAGTCTCTGGGTATGAATGATGGTCTTATAGCCATCTAAGGTAAAATCCTCCGGCCACAGTCTGAACTGGTATACACCCACAGCATTGAAGGAGTCTACTACTACCTTCCAGATAGGTACCAGTACCAGGAGGCCGATCAGAATAAATACGATGTAGTTTACAATATCGAATACATGAACCTTTTTCTTAGGTTTACGATAAGCTGTCTTTGCCACGTTTAACACCTCCTATACAATGCCACGGCCACGGGTCTTCTTACTAGCCCAGTTACATATCAGTACCAGTACACAGCCAACCAGGGACTTGAAGAGACCAACTGCTGTAGAGTAACCATAGTTCGGCAGAGCGATTGCGAATGTCTGACGATAAATATAAGTAGAAATAACATCAGATACGCTGTATACCGCATTGTTGTACAATACGAATACGGACTCGAACATATTCATAACCTTAGCAAGGTTCAGGATCAATACAGTGATAATAGTATTGGACAGTGCAGGCAGCGTTACGAAACGCATCTTCTGCATACGGGTTGCACCGTCGATATCAGCTGCTTCATACAGCTCCGGGTTGATACCTGCCAGAGTAGCCAGGAAGATAATGGTTCCCCAACCGGTCTCTTTCCAGATATTGATAATGTAGAAGATCGGTCTCCACCATGCAGTGCTTGCCAGGAAATAAATTCCCTTGGCATCCGGTGCCAGGATGCCCCAGTCACGCAGCAATCCATTTACCAGACCGGTAGAGGAAGGAGACAGGAACAGGCTGAAGATAGATGCAACTACTGCCCATGACATAAAGTGGGGCAGATATATAATAGTCTGCAAAGTTTTCTTTGCAAAGAGATTTCCCATTTCATTTAAGAAGATTGATACGATAACCGCAGTGAAGGTCGTGATCAATAACTTCATAATACTCAGTTCCAATGTGTTTCTGAATGCACTCCAGAACGCATCGGTCTTAAACATACTGTAAAAGTGCTTGAGTCCCACAAAAGTAGGAGCACCTACGGGCTTGTAATCGTAGAATGCATAACGAATACCAAGCATGGGCCAGTAATACATGATCAAAATAAATATAAATACAGGCAGGAACATTACATAATAGCCTCTGTTATTCCAGATCCGGAGACCCAAAGGCTTGTGACGTACTTCTACGCCGGTGGATGTGGTGATTTTATTTTTCTTGCTCATACCATCCCTCTTCCTTTCAACTTCATCTCACACATTCTTTTCTCTCTAAAATATCCTGTCCCATGGGCTTTGTATCCCGATGGGACAGGATAATTATATCATATTTTGCAGCTTCCGCTACTCTATTACGGTCTCAATTACTGATTCAGTTCAGCTAAGCACTGATCAATGATACTGCCAACAGTGTCAACGTAGGTCTGCATAGCTGCATCTACATCGCCGCCATCTACTACTACGGAAGTGATAGCTGCCAGCTTAGCATCATAGATGGTGCCGGACTCGTTGGTGTAGGTCTCAGAGGTAGGAGACTGAGGAGCATCCTTGCAGTTCTCGGTGAAGAACTTGTTGCCTTCTGCAGCCAGGCTGGAGATATCGTTAAAGCCGTTGTCCAGAGAGCAGATAACCAGAGCGGGATCCATAGCGTTCTTCTTCCATACGGAGTTAGGATCGTTAGGAGACTGCTTTAAGTGGAACTGACCGTCTTCGTACTCGTAGGACTTCTCTTTTTCAGTACCTGCATTGATGGTGAAGCTTTCAGCCTTGGTAGACCAGTGAACATCTTCAGCACCGTAGGTCCACAGAGTCTGCACCTTGTCGCCATCCATCATGGTCTCGATGAATGCATCGAAGATAGCCTGCTCACGGGAATTGTCTCCGTCACCGTCATCAATGATAACCCATACAGGAGCTTCTCTGTTCAGGTAAGCGCCAACCTCAGCGATAGGAGCCAGCTCAACCAGATTCTCATCTACGTTGTTCTTGATCAGGTTATCGGTCAGAGTCTGATACCAGGAACCTGCCCAGTAAGTGAATACACCTGAAGAACCGGTCTGATCGTTAGAGAACCATTTCTCACGAGCGATCTTGGTGGAAGCGGTCAGGGTCTCAGGGTCGATAGCGCCATCCTTGTAAGCCTGCTGTAATCTTAACAGAGCTGCCTTGGTAGCATCGGTCTGGAATCCATCGTACCAGGTACCATTCTCATCCTGCAGGATTGCGGGATAAGCATCCTGCCAGAACTCAGGCAGATAGTTTACGTAAGGAGCTTCGTTTCCAACGAAACCAGCTGCGATAACACCATAGGTATTACCGGTTACGCCGTCACCATCGGGATCTTCGTTGTGGAACTTTAACAGCATGTTGTAGTAATCATCATAAGTCTTGATGTCTTCAGCCTTCAGGCCAACTGCATCTAACCATGCCTGCTTAACGTAAGTAACACATCCATTACCATAGGTAGGAGCGAAGCCATACAGATGACCTTCCTCATCCTTCAGGTTCTCGTTGATCTCAGGCAGGATCAGGTGAGACTGGAATTTAGCGTTTGCATATGCTTCGGACATATCCCACAGCAGACCGGTAGGTGCATACTGCTTGAACATATCTGCACTCATGATCATTACATCAGGATAGTCACCGCCTGCGAACAGACGACCTACTGCATCGGTATAACCGGAGTGGTCTAACTGCTGGATGTTCATCTTAATAGGATGACCGATTGCTTCGGATACTGCATCATCCCACTGCTGAACGAATTCAGCCTGGCCGTTATCAACGGTTGCGGTCAGTGTACCATTAACTACTACGTTAATCTCCTCCAGATTGTAAGCTTCGGTAGATGCTGCCTCGGTAGAAGCTGCTGCGCTGTCAGTTGCTGCTGCGCTCTGTGCAGGAGCATCGTTGCTGCTTCCGCATGCTGCTAAGGAAGCTACCATAGCAGATGCTAAAAGTACGGATAATACTTTTCTCTTCATTTTGTTCCTCCCTAAAAATTTGGAATCATGATTTGTCATGGGGTCATTCCCTTGACTTGCCCTCACCTTACCATCCGTCACCGGGAAAAACAAGTTACAATTTTTGCGTTCGGGTGCAAATTTTGACCACCGATTCTGCAAACCCTTGATTTTACTGCATTCTTTGAAAGTACTTACATTTGATATTTTTAAATTTGAAAGGGGTTACATCTTGCTTCCTTTGTAAGTAACTGATACAATAGACATGGTTTATTCGGTATATTATCTAAAAAAATTGAGACACGGGAGTGATCATGAATGATTTTTAATAAAAAAGACACCCTTAATGATACAAATTATACAAGCCACAACAGTACATTAATGCTGAAAATGGTAACCTCTTACAGTATTTTCCTGCTGATCATTCTGGTTTTGTTCATCTTTTTATACCGTTCTACGATAAATAACGCGCGTGATTCTTATGATCAGCAGAACGAGACAACCCTGATCAGCAATGCGGAGCTGTTTGAAAGCGATCTGAATATCATGGAAGTCTATTGCAGACAGCTTCTGCAGAACGACACTTTCCGGAAAGTCATGAATTATGAGAATACCTATTATCCTTTTACGGAAATGGGAAATGAATTGCAGAACTCTCTGGCTACCAATGTATATGCAGAAGCTCTTCTTCCGTTAAAAGAGTCCTTTGTCTATTTTCCGGAGACAGACTATGTATTGAATCCTACTTATTTTATATCCGCAAAGCGGTTCTATAGTTGGATCCAGAAGTATCCTTCTACCGAAAAGGAAATGTGGCACTCCTACATGACGGAACCGGAATACGAGAACCGCTTTCTTCCCATGGATCAGTTCATGCCAAATTACAGCGAAAAATATTATATGTATATCATCGACCTGAACGATCTCTATTATATGGATGCCAATGCGAAGGTCTGCTTTATCTTCGAACAGGATAAGATGGCGGATCTGTTCGACTGTGTTCAGATGGATGGTGATAATTTCCTGGCGGTGACCGCGGAAGATGACTCCACCGTGCTTACGATAAATACTCCGGACAGCATTTCCGCAGAAATGTTGGATTCTCTGGACTTTAATAAGGGCTATGCAGAGGTCCGGATCGATGGACAGAACTTTACTTTGGGGAAATACGTTTCGGATAACACCAGTTATTCTTACTATTTCAGCTTCCCGCCCTACAAGGCGGCCGCCGGATTGGGTGGCACCCAGCTGCTTTTCATCTTTTTTGCCCTGCTGGCATTGCTTACAGGCGGCTGTCTGGTCTATTATTTCTCCCGCCGCAATGTCCGCCCGATCATTGAGCTTGGGCAGGAATTGCAGACCGCTGTGGAAGTACAGAAAAATCTGCAGGAAGTGGTAGACAGTCAGCGTCCGATCATCTGTACCTCCTATGTGAGACAGCTTTTGTCCGGTACCGCCACATCCGAAGATGAGGTGGCTTATATGGAAAACTATCTGGGAATCACTGCTTCTTCTTATTATAATGTGTTGTACATCGTCTACTATAATAATTTCGGAGACAATACAGAAATCACTCCCCCCGGCGGCGTGGAATCCATGGAAGAACTGGAAAAGATCATCGAGTCCGCACTGGAGAATTTCTTCGGTACACCGCTGTTCTATTTCAGCCCCTCGGACCGTACCTATTCCGTTTTGCTGCATTGCTCAGAGGAAGAAGAAAAGGATCTGATCCTGAAGATCAACAACTGCATCCTGCGTCTGCATGATTATCTGCTGGACACTTACGACATCTGGCTCTTCGCCGGTATCGGACGCAATACGGATTCCCTGATGAATGTTTGGGAATGCTACCAGCAGGCCTCCGAAGCCGTAAGTTATACGACGAAGAACTATATTTTCTTCCCGTATGAATTCATTAAAAAGGATTCCAACGTATTCTATTATCCGCCGGAGATCTCCACGAAGCTGATCCACTTCATCTCCACGGGCAATACGCCGCAGGTATTAGAGATGTTCAACCTGATCCATCAGGAGAATATCGAGGAACGTACCCTGCCGGTCAACCTGTTAAAGTACCTGCTGTCAGATATCCGTAACACTTTATTAAAAGCAAGATTTGCACTGCCCCAGGACGCGGATCCCGAAGCTGTAAAGGTGCTGGATGAACGTTTCAATGAGCACCTGACCTTCAAATTGTGCGAAGATCTTGCCTTATCCCTGTGTAATCTCTTCGGCAATAAGGAGGATGACAATACGTTATCCGCCACCATTGAGAAATATATTAAGGAAAATTACAAGGACCCTTCCTTAGGGCTTAACAAGATCTCCGATGAATTCCAGATCTCAGAGAGCTATTTCTCCCATATGTTCAAGGAAAAGACCGGAGTCAACTTCTCCACTTATCTGGAGAATATCCGCATGACGGAGGCCGCAAGACTGATCAAGGAGACCGATATCAGTCTGAATGAGCTGTATATTGCTGTGGGATATAATAATTCCAATACTTTCCGGCGTGCCTTCAAGAAGGTATACGGAGTGACCCCCAGTGCCATGCGGGAAAAATAGAACAATCTCTTGATAGAAATGCACAAAGGAACAGCCGGGACATCTTCGGAGGATTTAATCCTCCAGAAATGCCTCGGCTGTCTTCATATCTTCCGGTGTTGTGATCTTAATATTCTGATAAGAAGCCTCTACCAGCTTCACTCTTGTCTCAGTAAACAGTTCCACAACGCTGGCATCATCCGTTACCTGAATGCCCTGTTCCTGCATCCTGGGAAGACGATTTTTCAGTCTCTCGTATGCCTGCAGGATCAGGCTGGTCTCAAATACCTGCGGTGTCTGGATATTCCAGACGGTTCTTCGATCCGGAGTGGACAGGGCAAAGCCTTCTCCGTCACTGATCTTTACCGTATCCTTGCTCTGTACCGCCGCCACACAGGCCTGATATTGCACGGCCGCTGCATAGGTATCTTCTAATATCTTCTCTGTCAGAAAAGGTCTGGCTCCATCGTGAATGAACACATATCCGTGCTCATTGGGTACTTTCAACCGTCCGTCAGCAATCAGCTGTAAGGCTCTCCCCACGGACAGATACCGTTCCGCTCCTCCGGAAGTAATAATATTTACTTTGGTAAAATGATATTTTTGCACGATTTCTTCTTTACAGTAGGAGATAGATTCCTCTCCTGTCACAAGAATAATATCCTGAATCAGCGGACTTTCCTGAAAACAGCGCAGGGAATAATACAGAACCGGGTATCCCTGTATCTCCAGGAACTGCTTCTGTACTTTACTGTGCATTCTTTTTCCCTGCCCTGCTGCCAGAACAATGGCCGTATTTCTTTCTGACATCTCAACGCTCTCCCAGTTTAAGATTCGGCACAGCATTCAGATCCCAGCCATGACGTGTACCTTTAATATATTCATAATAAGCAGCTACTCCGATCATTGCTGCATTGTCTGTACAGAAGATCGGTGACGGCCGATAAAAACTGTAATTATTTTTCTTACATGCTTCTTCCATTGCCGCTCTTAACGTTCCATTCGAAGCCACTCCGCCTGCAATTGCAATCTTAGTCATCCCATAATCTTTGGCTGCAAGCATTGTATGCTCCACCAGCACATCAACTACCGCTTTCTGGAAAGATGCTGCCAGATCTGCTCTGTTTATCTCTTCTCCGGTCATCTGCGCATGATTAATATAATTCAACACTGCTGATTTTACACCACTGAAGCTGAAATCGTACGGACAATCTCCAATTTTAGCTTTTGGAAACTCAATTGCATTGGGATTTCCCTCTTTAGAGAGCTTGTCTACCTTTGGTCCTCCCGGATATCCCAGTCCGATAGCTCTTGCAACTTTGTCAAAAGCTTCGCCTGCAGCATCATCACGGGTACGTCCCAGGATTTCAAATTCTCCATAATCCTTAACGATCACAAGGTGTGTATGTCCTCCTGACACGATCAGACATAAAAATGGAGGTTCAAGATCCGGATGTTCAAGATAATTTGCTGACACATGGCCCTCAATATGGTGGACTCCTACCAGTGGAAGCTTGTTTGCATAAGCAATTGCCTTCGCCTCAGCAACGCCCACAAGAAGTGCACCTACAAGTCCCGGACCATAAGTGACACCAATTGCATCCAGATCATCAAGAGTTACATCTGCATCTGCCAGTGCCTGTTCAATTACCTGGTTAATCTTTTCAATATGTTTACGGGAAGCAATTTCCGGAACTACCCCACCGTATAAAGTATGAAGAGCGATCTGTGAAGAGATCACATTTGACAGAATAGTTCTTCCGTTTTTGACAACAGAAGCTGCAGTCTCATCACAGGAACTCTCAATTGCAAGAATTAATGTATCTTTCATTTTCTGTTCCTCATATATCCGACGGATAAGTCATCCGTTTTACTACTTGTTCATAATCAGTTTCAGTGACATATTATTCCTCAAAATTCAATTCCAGACTCTTTCCGTCTTTTCCCGGATATGCATTTGGAAAAATTTCACGAACTTTATCCATAAACTCATCCGGTCTGACCAGAGACGGACTGTAATGTGTCAGCCACATCTCCTTTACCCGGGCATCACGAGCCAAAACCGCCGCCTCGCGGAAAGTCATATGCTTGTATCCGCGTGCTTTGTCTGCTTTGTCATCTTCTCCGTACATTCCTTCACAGATAAACAGATCCGATTCCTTTGCATTTCGCAGGATAGATTCTGTTGGTCTGGTATCTGTTGTATAAGTAAGCCTGATTCCTTTTCTCGCAGGTCCAAGTACCATCTCCGGTGTATAGGTAATACCGTCTGCTTCGATGGTCTGCCCTTTCTGGAGCGGATTCCAGTATTTCAGTGGAATATCCTGCTCTTTCGCTCTCTCAGCCGAGAATTTTCCCTGGCGGAGAATCTCAAGGGTATAGCCATAACAGAGTACATTATGGTTCACTTTAAAAGCCGTAATACGATAGCCATTTAATTCAATGACCTGCTCCGGCTGTGTAATCTCAATAAATTTAATTTCAAACGGAAGCTCCGGTGCAATGACGCGAAGTGCATTGACTACTCTCTCCAGACCTTTGGGACCTACCAGAGTCAATGGTTCTGTGCGGTCTGCATTTCCCATAGTAAGAAGAAGTCCCGGAAGCCCGCTGATATGATCTCCATGATAATGAGTAAAACAGATCACATCGATCGGTTTAAAACTCCATCCCTTCTCCTTAATTGCTACCTGAGTACCTTCACCACAGTCAATGAGCAGACTGCTCCCGTTATATCTTGTCATAAGCGCAGTCAACCATCTGCGAGGCAGAGGCATCATTCCACCGGTTCCAACTAAACATACATCTAACATATATTCCCTCTATTTTCCAGCTTCCGGCAATTCCCTTAAAAGGTGTATGGTCCGGCTGCTGATTTTTTCTGCTTTCATTTCTTTTTCATTCGGGATGTCTGGTCATAAGCAGCGCATCCTCCACAGGATCACTGTAATATGCCTTACGTATTCCATCTCCGGTAAATCCCATACGTTCATAGAGACGGATTGCAGTCTCATTTCCCACACGTACTTCCAGATGGATTGTCGTAACCTCCCTCTCTGCTGCAAGGCGGATCAGGCTCTGCATCAGAAAAGCGCCAATTCCTTCTTTTTGTCTGTCCCTGCGCACAGCCACATTGGTAATATCTCCCTCATCCAGAACCATAAGAAGACCGCAGTAACCCAGAATCTTTTCTTTCTCTTCCACCACCAGAAACATGGCATCATCCCTGGTCAGAAAAGTAAAAAAACCTTCTTTTGTCCATGGCACATGAAAAAGATCCTGCTCAATCTCCATTACCTGATCCAGGTCATCCACAAGCATTTCCCGCAGAATCATATTTTTGT
>OKTG01000765.1_pt1 | contig 12401 bp, 10 predicted proteins | sample 1606091 | NCBI WGS metagenome assembly OKTG01 (sample SAMEA3879512, study PRJEB24766) | human gut metagenome | biome: human-associated habitat; feature: feces | place: USA | collected 1985/1987 | reverse complement strand
GGAAGAGCTTTCCCGCATGATGGTCGGCCGCGATGTCCAGCTTCAGGTCGAAAAAAAGCCCGCAGCCCCCGGCAAGGTCGTGCTGGACGTGGAGAATGTCACCATGCACAACGCCCAGCACAAGAAGGATTCCGTTAAGAACGTCTCCTTCCAGGTGCACGCCGGTGAGATCGTCTGTCTGGCAGGCATCGAGGGCAATGGCCAGACCGAATTCGTCTACGGCCTGACCGGGCTGGAAAAGTTCAACTCCGGCAAGGTCACGCTGGACGGCAAGGACATCACCAATGCCTCCATCCGCGAGCGCTCGAAGGACGGCATGAGCCACATCCCCGAAGACCGCCACAAGCATGGTCTGGTGCTGGATTACAGTCTGGAAAACAACATCGTGCTGCAGCGCTACTGGCAGCCGGAGTTCCAGAAGAACGGCTTCATCCGCAGCGAGAAGGTGCGGGAGTATTCCGACCGGCTGATCGAGCAGTACGACGTGCGCAGCGGTCAGGGAAGTGCCACCATCGTGCGCAGCATGTCCGGCGGCAACCAGCAGAAGGCCATCATCGCCCGCGAGATCGACAAAGACCCCAAGCTGCTGGTGGCCGTGCAGCCCACCCGTGGCCTGGACGTCGGTGCCATCGAATACATCCACCGCCAGATCGTGGCCCAGCGCGATAAGGGCAAGGCCGTGCTTCTGGTCAGTTTGGAACTGGACGAGGTCATGAACCTGTCCGACCGCATCCTTGTCATGTACGAGGGCGAGGTCGTGGGCGAATTCGATCCCAAGACCACCACCGTGCAGGAACTGGGCCTGTATATGGCAGGCGCGCGCAAGCAGGGAAAGGAGAGCAATTAACAGATGAAAAACAAAAAACTTTCCCACAGCAATCTGAACAGCTCCATCACGAGCGTTCTGGCCGCGCTGCTGTGCATCGTGATCGGCATGGCCGTCGGTTTCCTGGTGCTGCTGGCCATCAACCCAGCCCACGCCTGGGGCGACGGATTCGTCCGCATCGTCAAGGGCGGCTTCTACGATACCCCCTACGGCGTCGGCAAGGAGCTGGCCAATGCGGCGCCCCTCATCATGACCGGCCTTTCGGTCGGCTTTGCCTTCAAGACCGGCCTGTTCAACATCGGTGCAGCCGGTCAGTATACGCTGGGCGCTTACGGTGCCCTCTACTGCGCCATCATGCTCAAGCTGCCCTGGTTCGTCTGCCTGCTGGTTGCGGCCGTTCTGGGCGGCCTCTGGGGCGCAATCCCCGGCTTCTTCAAGGCCTATTTCAACATCAACGAGGTCATCACCTCCATCATGTTCAACTGGATCGGCCTCTACCTCGTCAATGAGCTGATCTACCAGAACGGCACCGGCCCCATGTACGATGTGCGCAACACACGCACCCTGAACCTGGGCAAGAATGCAGATTTTGCGCAGTCCATCATCCCGGATTTCGGCCTGAATAAGCTGTTCCAGACCAACAGCACCACCATCGCCATCTTCCTGGCGGCGGTCGTGGCGGTCCTGGTCTGGGTGGTGCTGAACAAGACTACCTTCGGCTATGAGCTGAAGGCCGTCGGCCTGAACAAGAGCGCTGCCCGCTACGCCGGCATCAACGAGAAGAAGAACATCATCCTCTCCATGGCCATTGCCGGTGCGCTGGCCGGTTTTGGTGCGGGCCTGTTCTATCTGTCCAACGTGGGCCAGTGGAACCCACTGAACTCCACCAGCCTGCCCGCCATGGGCTTCAACGGCATTTCCGTTGCCCTGCTGGCAAGCTCCAACCCCATCGGCACCATCTTCTCGGCCATCTTCATCTCCCACATCTCGGTGGGCGGCACCTTCCTTTCCACCAAGTATTACCCCACCGAGATCGCAGACCTCATCAGTGGTATCATCATCTATCTGTGCGCATTCTCCATGCTCTTCCGCGGCAAGATCCAGAAGCTGCTGTTCAAGAACGCGGACAAGACCAACGTGAACGCAGAGCCTGCCCCGGCGGAAAAGGCCAACGTGAAGAAGGAGGGCAAGTAAGATGCTGCTTTTGATCAAATATACCCTGCTGTATGGCATCGTTCTGATGCTGGTGGCGCTGGGCGGCATGTTCAGCGAGCACTCCGGCATCATCAACATCGCGCTGGAAGGCATCATGGTCATCGGCGGCGTGGCGGGTGTGCTCACCCTGACCATGCTCCCGGCCGATCTGTCGCCGTTCCTCACCGTGCTCATCTCGGTGCTGGTGGCTGCGCTGGCGGGCGTGGTGTACAGCCTGCTGCTGGCGTTCGCTTCCATCAACCTGAAAGCGGATCAGACCATCGGCGGCACGGCCCTGAACCTGCTGGCGACGGCCATCGCGGTGGTCATCGCCAAGTATTTCAGCGACAGCGGCAGTGCCAAGCTGAATTATTCCAACAAGCCCTTCCTGTTCAGCATCGGCGGGCTGGAGCTGAGCATCTTTGTCCCGCTGGGCATCGTGCTGCTCATCATCAGCTATGTCGTGCTGTACAAGACTCGCTTCGGCCTGCGTCTGCGGGCCTGCGGTGAGCACCCCCAGGCAGCCGACTCGGTGGGCATCAACGTCTACAAGATGCGCTATGCCGGTGTGCTCATCTCCGGTGCGCTGGGCGCCATCGGCGGCATGGCCTACATCGTGCCGCCCGTCCAGACCTGGAACTTCGAGGTCGGCGTGGCCGGTGCAGGCTTCCTGGCCATGGCCGTTATGATCTTCGGCCAGTGGAAGCCGTTCAACATCTGCGCCGCCGCCATGTTCTTTGCGGTGTTCAAGAGCCTGGCCAATATCGCCGACTCCACCTTCCTGGCCCAGTTCCACTGGTCCAGCAACATCTACAACATGATGCCGTTCATCGCCTCGATGATCATTCTGGCGTTCACGTCGAAGAACAGCATGGCCCCCAAGGCCGAGGGCATCCCCTACGACAAGGGCTCCCGCTGATCCGTTCGCATCGCAACAGTTCCACAGGGCGCAGCTGCTTTCGGGCGGCTGCGCCCATTTTCGTGGAAAACGAACAAATGCAGCTTGATTTTGCGGCAGGATTTGATATACTTGAGACAAGAATATTCGAGGAGTGTGACTTTATGCGCATTTATGATCTGATCGCCAAAAAGCGCGACGGCGGCACCCACACCCGTGAGGAGCTGGAAGCCATCGTCAACGGCTTCGTCAGCGGGGAAGTGGCCGACTACCAGATGGCCGCCTGGATGATGGCCGTCTACCTGCGCGGCATGACCGACGAAGAGACCGCCGAGCTGACCGATGTGATGGCCCACAGCGGCGTGATGGTAGACCTTTCGCCCATTCCCGGCATCAAGGTGGACAAGCACTCCACCGGCGGCGTGGGCGACAAGACCACGCTGGTCATCGCGCCGGTGGTGGCGGCCTGCGGCGTCAAGATCGCCAAGATGAGCGGCCGCGGCCTGGGCCACACCGGCGGCACCATTGACAAGATGGAGAGTGTGCCCGGCACCCGGACGGCCCTCTCGCAGGAGGACTTCTTTGCGCAGGTGAACAAGATCGGCCTGTCGGTCATCGGCCAGAGCGAGGGCATCGCGGTCGCCGATAAAAAGATGTACGCCCTGCGGGATGTGACGGCCACCGTCAGCTGCATCCCGCTCATCGCGTCGTCCATCATGTCCAAAAAGCTGGCGTCCGGCTCGGATGCCATCCTGCTGGATGTCACCACCGGCACCGGTGCCTTCATGAAGACCGTGGACCAGAGCATCGAGCTGGCCAAGCTGATGGTCTCCATCGGCACCCACCATGGCCGCCGCGTGGCCGCGATGATCACCGACATGGATACCCCGCTGGGGCACAACATCGGCAACAGCCTCGAAGTGATGGAGAGCATGGACGTCCTCAAGGGCAAAGGCCCGGCGGACCTCACCGAGGTCTGCCTGCAGCTGGCCGCCAACATGCTGGTGCTGGCCGGTAAGGGCACTCCGGCAGAGTGCCGCGCCATGGCCGAAGCGGTCATCGCGGACGGCTCCGCCTTCGCCAAGTGCAAGGAGATGTTTGCAGCCCAGGGCGGCGACATCCGTGTGCTGGACGATTACGACCGGTTCGAGAAGCCCGCTGCCCGCTATGAGCTGCTGGCCGAACAGGATGGCTACATCACGGCCAATGACGCCGAGAAGATCGGCTCGGCCAGTGTGCTGCTGGGTGCAGGCCGCCAGAAAAAGGGCGACCCGCTGGATTTTGCTGCCGGCATCGTCCTGCACAAAAAGCGCGGCGACTACGTCCACAAGGGCGAGAGCCTGGCGACCTTCTACGGCGCAGCGGACAAGTTCGCTGCCGCCGCCGAGGAGTACCGCAGCGGCCTTGTCTACGGCACCGAAAAGCCCGAAGAGGCCCCGCTGGTGTATGCTCTCGTCACCAAAGATGGTGTGGAACGGTATTAAGAGATCAAACAAAAGGCAGGGCCGGGATTTTCGGCTCTGCCTTTTGTGTCAGTTCTGCTTTTGTACGATCAGCCCACTGAGGGCAACGGCAAGCCCCAGAAGAACGAGTCCGGCCCCGGCCTGCCCGAAAATGTCCCCGATTGCACCCACGAGCGGGCTGGCGGGAATCATCAGCAGACTGTAGGCTATGTTGTCCATGCTGATGAGAGTGGCCCGCTGGTCACTGGGGATGGCATCGTTCAACAGTCGGTTCTCATGCAGGAGCCAGGCACCCAATACGCCTTCGGCCAGCATACAACCCAAAATGCCCACCAGTGCAGGCGCGGCACCCACGCAGAGGCATCCGATGCCGCAGAGCAGGGCACAGAGGGTATAAAACCGCCGGAAACTGTGCAGGTGGATTCGACGACCCCATTCCGTACCCAGCATAGCAGCCAGATTGCTGAACAGTAACGGAAGAAACAGCAGCGAAGTGGGATATCCCAGTTCTACCAGACGCTGTTGAAAGAACATGATGCTCAGATAGTTGGAGCCGCTGATGACGGCGCTGGACAGAATAAGTCTCCCGACTGACGGGCAGGAGCGGAGGACCCGCAGGCTGTCCTGGATTAGCTGAGCAAATTGGGCGGGCAGCTTCCGCAGAGGATGCTGCTTCCGGCTGGCCTGCGTTTCGGTGACGATGGGTTCCTCTAAACGTGTGATGGCAAGGGCAGAAATGCTCTCAAAAGCGGCGCTCAGAAGATAAAATCCGGAAAAGCCCAGAAATTTGTGCAGAAGACTGGTCAGTGAACCGAGGGCATTGGTAACATTTGTGATCTGGTACTCATTGGCCGATACTTGAATGTAATCTTGTTCGCGGCCCGCTTGCTTCAAGCTGTCGTAGGTCAGTGCAGAACTGGTGCCGGAGAACAGGGCGTTGGACAGTGCGTTCAACGCCATAGCAAGGCAGATGACAAACAGGTTCGGGGCAAAGGCTATCAATAAGTTGTAGGCCACGACCAGGACACCGCCCAAGACGAGGGCGCGCTTACGGCCGAACAGGTCAGCGGCCATCCCGCTGGGAATCTCGGCCAGCAGACTGACCGTATAATAGATGCTTTTGGCAAGACCGATCTCCAGCAGTGAGAAGCCCCGCGCGGCCAGCAGGGCCACCCAGACCGCATCCGTGATGCGCAGGCCGGAGAAGAAATCGGAAAGATAAATACAACGGAGCTGTCTTTTCAGGTTGAGTTGATGGTTCATGGGAACACCCTTTCTATTGAACAAATCGATTTCAAAATAGAAAGTGCGCCTTTTTGATGATCCTTCGTACAACCTCTCAGTCTCGCTCACGCTCGACAGCTCTCCTGGTAGGAGAGCCTCTGGCGAAACCGGACACGCGGTGTGGACTGCCAAGGCCTCTCCTACAAGGAGAGGTGGCAATGCGAAGCATTGACGGAGAGGTTGTATCAAAACTGCGTTTGAAAAAGAAAAAACGCACAGCAAAGCTGTGCAGCGCAAAATTTATGCTCCACGCTTTGCTGGAAGGAATATCTGCCAATGAGGACAAGGCCCGCATGTTCACGCAAAAAAGACCTGTGTGTTCCGCAGGGCCTGCCCGATAGGCCAATGGCTTCCCCTTCGGGGGAGCTGGCTACACAGCAGACGGAGAGGGATATCCCCTAAAAATGGGCGCACTTCGAGCCGGAAACGCTTAATCTACGACGCGGGATTTCGAGTAAACCAAGCAGCAGTTCCGACCATTCAGGTGCGCCCTCCTTCCAGTAAATCGTTGAATCGACTATACCACATTTCCACACAAAATGCAAGAACGGTTGGAAAACCCCAGAAAACCGCATAAACAGTGGAACTATCCGCCGAACTATGCTATACTAAACCTGTATTTTCGTTTGGCAATACACTTCCCACAGGGGAAGAAAAGGAAAGGAATTTTCGACTATGAAGATCATTCTGGTGGGCGGCGGCAAGGTCGGCACAGCGCTGGCGCGGCAGCTCAGCGAGGAGGACCACAACGTAACGGTCATCGACACGAACAAGGCCCGCGTGGAGCACCTGAGCGAGTCCTACGACGTGATGGGCATTGTGGGCAATGGCTCCTCCATCACCACCCTGTCCGAAGCCGGAATTGAAGAAGCCGACGTGTTTATCGCGGTCACCGGCTCGGATGAGCTGAACCTGCTGTGCTGCATGTTCGCGAAGAAGGCGGGCCACTGCCACGCCATCGCCCGTGTACGCAACCCGTCGTACAGCCATGAACTGGACTTCATCAAGAAGCAGATCGGCATCTCGGCCATCATCAACCCGGAAATGGCGGCAGCGCGTGAGATCTCGCACCTGCTGCGCTTCCCCGGCGCCAGCAAGATCGACACCTTTGCGGACGGGCGCGTCCGGCTTATCAAGTTCACCCTGACCGATGCGCAGGAGCTCGACGGTGTGGCCATCCATGAAATTCCCACCCGCCTGAAGAGCGATATCCTCGTCTGTGCCGTGGAGCGCGCGGGCGATGTCATCATCCCCAACGGCAACTTTGTGCTGCAGACCGGCGACCAGGTCACCTTCCTGGCCACGCAGGAGAAGGCGCACGCGTTCTTCCAGCGCATCCATCTGGCGGTGCGCCCGGTGCGCAATGCCATGATCGTGGGCGGCGGTGCCATTGGCTTCTATCTGAGCCAGGAGCTGCTGGAAAACCATGTCCGCGTCCGCATCGTGGAGCGGGACCCGGAGCGCTGCAATGTGCTGGCCGAGTCCCTGCCCGAAGCACAGATCCTGTGCGAGGACGGTTCGAACCGGGAGTTTCTGCTCTCGGAAGGGCTGGAATCCACCGAGGCGTTCGTGGCCCTGACCAACATCGACGAGGAGAACGTTCTGCTGACCCTGTTTGCCAAAAAGCATTCCAACGGCAAGCTGGTCACCAAGATCAACCGCCTGGAATTTGACGACATCCTGGCCGGGCTGGACCTGGGCAGCATCGTCTACCCCAAGTACATGACCTGCGACTACATCGTTCAGTACGTCCGTGCCTTGCAGAACGAGGCGGGCAGCAACATCAAGACGCTCTACCGCATCCTGGACGACCGCGTGGAAGCGCTGGAATTTACGGTCCATGAGGAGAGCCGGGCCACGGGGGTGCCCCTGAGCCGCCTGCACCTCAAAAAGAACACCCTGCTGTGCTGCATCACCCGCGGCAATGAGATCAAGATCCCCCGCGGCGGCGACCAGATCCAGGTGGGCGACAACGTCATCGTGGTCACGCTGGAACACGGCCTGCACGACCTGCGGGACATCGTGGAAGACTGACGGAGGCGCGGCATGAATTATGCGATCGTTCTGCGGCTGCTGAGCTACATCCTCTATTGCGAAGCCGCGCTGCTTCTGCTGCCCGCCATGGCCAGCCTGATCTACGGTGAGTGGATGGTGCTGGGCGTGTTCCTGCTCACGGCAGCGCTTTCTGCGGTGGCGGGCGTTCTGCTCCACCGCATCAAGCCCAAGAGCCAGATCTTCTATATGCGGGAGGGCTTTGCCACCACGGCGCTCTGCTGGCTGCTCATCAGTGTGGTGGGCGCGGTGCCCTTTGTCCTGACCGGCTGCATCCCGAACCCGGTGGATGCCCTGTTCGAAACGGTGTCCGGTTTCACGACCACCGGCGCGTCCATCCTGCCCGGTGTGGAAGACCTGCCCAAGGGCATCCTGTTCTGGCGCAGCTTCACCCACTGGGTGGGCGGCATGGGCGTTCTGGTCTTTCTGCTGTCCCTGCTGCCGCTGACCGGCGGCTCCCACGTCAACCTGATGAAGGCCGAAAGCCCCGGCCCCCAGGTGGATAAGCTGGTGCCGAAGGTGCAGTCTACGGCAAAGATCCTCTACGGCATTTATTTTGGTCTGACCGTCATCGAGTTCGTGTTCCTGCTGTTCGGCGGGATGCCGGTGTTTGAGTCTCTGCTCACGGCCTTTGGCACAGCGGGCACCGGCGGTTTTGGCTTCCGGAATGACAGCTTCGGCAGTTTTTCGCCCTACATCCAGTGGGTCGTGACCATCTTCATGATCCTGTTCGGCGTCAACTTCAACGCCTACTTCCTGCTGCTGATGCGCCGGTTCCGCCGCGCGGCCGCCAGCGAAGAAGTGCGCGCCTATTTCCTCATCATCGCCGTGGCAGTCGGCATTATCACCTGCAACATTTACAGCATGTACAACGGCCTCGGCGAGGCGCTGCGGCAGGCGGCGTTCCAGGTGGGCTCCATCATCACGACCACCGGTTTTTCCAGCTGCGATTTTGACCTGTGGCCCACCCTCTCGAAAGAGATCCTGGTCATGCTGATGTTTGTGGGTGCCTGTGCGGGCAGCACGGGCGGCGGCATGAAGGTCAGCCGCATCCTGATCCTGGGCAAGACCCTGAAAAAGGAACTCAAGCAGGCCCTTCACCCGCAGGTGGTGGCCCCGGCCCGGATGGACGGCAAGCTGCTCAACCACGAGACCATTCGTGCAACGAACGTCTATGTGGCAGCGTACATCTTCATCTTTGCAGCGTCCTTCCTGCTCATCAGTCTGGACGGCTTCGACATGGTGACGAACTTCACGGCCATTGCCGCCACCCTGAACAACATTGGTCCCGGCCTGAATCAGGTCGGCCCCATGATGAATTTTGGCAGCTACTCCAACCCCGCCAAGCTCGTCATGATCTTCGACATGCTCGCCGGCCGTCTGGAGATCTTCCCGATGCTGGTGTTCTTTCTGCCCGATACGTGGAGGAGATTCTGATTGAAATCGACGCGGAACCGTGATATACTGAAGCAAAGAGGTGATTTTCATGAGCGTTCGGGAACAACTGAATGAACTGACGGCGGCATTGCCGGATTATAAGCTGGCCTATGTGCTGGCCTATGTGCAGGGACTGATAGCAGATGAGACAACAGACCAGGCGGACGATGCCTACTGTGAGCAGCTCCTGAAAAACTACCAGGAGAATCCTGACCCGCACAAGCATGATGCGGTTCCGCTGGAAGAGCTTGCACAGGAACTGGGGATCGCACTATGAAGTATCACATCGTAGTGGAAAAGTGGGCGGCAAAGTTTATTCGCAAACAACAGCCTGCACAGCAAAAGCGAATCATGCAGGCACTTGCACAGCTTCCATTTGCAGGGGATATCAAGCCGATGGCGGGTTCAGAAGGATTCTACCGACTGCGTGTCGGTGACTACCGCATTCTGTATACCGTGGAAGAAGAAATCATCACAGTCCGTGTGACCGATGCGGGAAATCGCGGCGATATTTACAAGTAAGAAAAGCAAAAGGACTGTCACCCATTGGAGTGGCAGTCCTTTTTGTGTGCAGCAAATGCAGCAACGTTCAGAACGTCAGATCGACTTTTTCCTGTGCGCGGTACTGCAAGGCTTCCAGCACGGAATCTTCGTCGAGGAGCTGCTTTCCGGCCAGGTCGGCGACGGTGCGGGCCACCCGGAGGATGCGGTCATGGGCGCGGGCAGAGAGGCCCAACGCGTCGTAAGAAGCGCGGAGGAGCTGCTCGGCACCGGGGGTCATCCGGCAGATCCGGCGCACCTGCCCGGCCGTGAGCTGGGCGTTGCAGCGGACGCCCTCGAAGCCGGGGGCGGCGTAACGCCGGGATTGGATCTGGCGGGCCTTCAGCACCTGCTGGCGCAGCGCGGCACTGCTCTCGGCAGGGGAGGAGGCGTGAAGTTCATCGAAGGCGACGGGGTCCATCTCGACGCAGAGGTCGATGCGGTCGAGCAGCGGGCCGGACACCCGGCTGCGGTACTGCCGCACCGCGCTGGGCGAGCAGGTGCAGGCGCGGGTGGGGTGGCCGTAGTAGCCGCACTTGCAGGGATTCATGGCGGCTACCAGCTGGAACCGGCTGGGGTAGGTGGCGCTGCCAGCGGCGCGGCTGACCGTGATCTGGCCGTCTTCCAGCGGCTGGCGGAGCACTTCGAGGCTCTCGCGGGAAAACTCCGGCAGCTCGTCCAGAAACAGGACGCCGCAGTCAGCCAGACTGCATTCGCCGGGGCGGAAATTCGCCCCGCCGCCAGCCAGAGAAGCGGCACTGGCCGAGTGGTGCGGGCTGCGGAAGGGCCGATGGGTGATGAGCCCGCGCCCTTTGGGCAGCTGCCCGGCGATGGAGTAGATCTTGGTCGTCTCCACAGCTTCTTCACGGCTGAGCGGCGGCAGGATGCCGGGCAGACGCCGGGCCAGCATGGATTTGCCGGTGCCGGGGGCGCCGATCAGAAGCACGTTGTGCCCGCCTGCGGCGGCAATGACCATGGCCCGGCGGGCGAGGGGCTGGCCCATGACGTCTGCCAGGTCCGGGGCATTGTTCCAGCTCTCGGCGGGGTCGAAGGGGATGGGCACTGTGGGGGCGATGGGGGAGAGGCCGCGCAGCGCGTCCACCACCTCCCGCGCGGTGCGGGCCGGGTAGACTTTCATCGCATCGCCGCCCGCCTCGGCTGCTTCGGCGGCGTTCTCGGCGGGAACGTACAAGGCCCGGACGCCGTCGGCGGCAGCGGCCAGCGCCATGGGCAGCACACCGGACACCGGGCGGAGCGCACCGTCCAGCGCCAGTTCGCCGAGAAAGGCGGTATCCTGCGGCGGGGTTTCCAGCTGGCCGGAGGAGGTCAGCACCGCCAGCAGCAGGGGCAGGTCGTAGACTGGCCCGGTCTTGCGGACATTGGCAGGGGCCAGGTTGACCGTGATGTGCCGGTCTGGCCACTGGAAGCCCAGATTCTTGACGGCGGCACGGACACGGTCGCCGCTCTCGCGGACGGCGGAATCCGGCAGGCCCACCAGCGAAAATGAGGGCAGTCCGCCGGAGATGTCGGCTTCGACGGCCACAGCAAAGCCGGTCAGGCCATTCAGGCCGTAACTTCTCAGAACAGAGTACATAAGATCCTCCTCAGGGAACCACCGAATGAAGGTAAGTTCCCAATTTTTGGCAAAGAAACGGCTAAGAAATCGTCAGAACTCGAATTTCGACAGATTATCATCTTGATTTTCATTATAGTTTGGGGTATTGATAATGTCAATGAGTGAAATGAGGGAGGAAAGACCATGATCGTAAAGGAATTCTGTCAGTACGTCCGCTCTTATTCGGAGCTGGAGGGGCTGCAGCATGCCCACACGCTGTATTACTCTGCCCGACGCATCGAGATGGGCATCGTGCTGGAACTGGCACAGGAACAGAGCGGGAGCTGCACGGTCAGCCGGGTGCTGTGCCCGGCGGGGAATTTTCCGCAGGCCATGCGGGTGATGCGGTACCTGTGTGAAAACGGCATCGGCCCCGGCCAGTGGCTGGAAATTCTGGACGACCTGCACCAGCCATTTTGTCTGCTGACGCCGCCGGACACGGTGCAAACGCCCCAAAATGCGGATCTTGGGAAGCGATTTGTGGTATTTGTATGATTTCTTTGGCAAAACTTCTTACATAATATGGAATTGACACAGACGAGCCAAGCGTTTATAGTATAAGTAGGTTTGGAAAAACTACCCCTTGGCAAAAACAATAAAGGTAAGGTGTGTGTAATATGTATCTGGATGAGTATAAGCGCTGGCTGGCAGCGGATCTGGAAGACGCTGACCTGAAGCCGGAACTGGCCAGGATCGAGGGAAATGACGAGGAGATCAAGGACCGCTTTGCGGTGGCCCTGAAGTTCGGCACCGCCGGTCTGCGCGGCGTTCTGGGTGCTGGCACCAACCGCATGAACATTTATGTCGTCCGTCAGGCCACCCAGGGCCTGGCCAACTGGGTCAAGACCCAGGGCGGCAATCAGACCGTTGCCATCAGCTATGACAGCCGCCTGAAGAGTGACATCTTTGCAAAGACGGCGGCCGGTGTTCTGGCGGCCAACGGCATCAAGGTGCGCATCTATGATGCCCTGATGCCCGTGCCGGCCCTGAGCTTTGCCACCCGCTACTACGAGTGCAACGCCGGTATCATGGTCACGGCTTCCCACAACCCCGCCAAGTACAACGGCTACAAGGCCTACGGCCCGGATGGCT
>OKTG01000743.1_pt1 | contig 12833 bp, 8 predicted proteins | sample 1606091 | NCBI WGS metagenome assembly OKTG01 (sample SAMEA3879512, study PRJEB24766) | human gut metagenome | biome: human-associated habitat; feature: feces | place: USA | collected 1985/1987 | reverse complement strand
TTGGAAAAGGAAACTGTTCGCCGCAGATCCTCTCCAGCGAAAAAACGGGAAACCGGAAGATATTTACTATAAAGCCTATTTTTATCCACATAAGAGCCCCAGGTCCAGTGCATTGCGGTTCCCAAGGATTTCAGCAGCAAGGAAGCCCACAATTGATTATGAAATTCAATTCCCTCCGGGTCATAATCCTTTTGGATATCTCCGCCGGGAGATAAGGCAAATTCGCCGAACAGAACCGGCTTTTCCACCTGGCTGAACCGTTCCTTTAAAACCGCGCTCAGGGCTCCCTCGGTATCGTACTGCCGCTGGCCGTATTCCTCATTGAAATAAGTATAACGATGAACTGTGGTCAAGTCAATACAGGGAAGCTGCCACAAATTTAAATCCCGTCTGGAATCTGCAAAGCTAGATGTCACAAGGTGCTTGCTGTCCAGCTCTTTCAGGTAACTTCCCATTTCGCTGTGCCATCCAATGACCTTGGAGGCCTCCTGATCGTAGTCCTCCCCCGCTCTCCACATAACCTCCGGAGCGTCGATCTCATTCCAGAGCTCATAGGCCATCAGATTAGGACTGTAGCCCCAACGTGCCGCCACATATTTCAGATAATACCTTACATATTTCTTGCAGGCTGGCTTTTCAAAAAATTCGGATACGTTTTTCGCGGGGCCGCCGTTCTGATCGTGATAAGGATTTCGGTTCCAGCCCCAATCAGGAAATTTCTCCGTCTCGTCGTCAAAGTCCTCCCAATGAAACAGGGAAAGCCGAAAAAAAATCCCCAGCTCTTCCGCTGTTTGGAACCTCCGGTCCATTTTCCAGGCATTCTGCTGATTATACTCGTTCAGCCCTTTCCAGTCCTCAGAAAAAGGCAGCTCATTATCACAGGGAGTCCACTCGATCTGATCGCCCTCGCAGAAATCGAACTGGGTTAGGTTCGCTCCATTTTGAGCCATGGAAGAAAGCCACCGGTCATATTCATAGGTACCCAGACGATTGTCGGTGCCTCCCCATTCCCAGCCGCATAAATTATGTCCAATGCCTAAATAGGGGCTGCCGTCGGAAAACTCCAGATAAGCCGGATCCCGTGCGGAAACCTGCAAAAAGCCCTTTCTGTCCGATGGGGTTACCGTAAAAGAGAGCTCCCCCTTCTCCGGATACCGGTAAGAGCGGTGGCGCTTTTTGTCCAGCAGAGTTACATAGTAGCGGTATTCTCCGGGTACCTGGGCGGAATAACGGATTCTCCAATCCTTTTCCAGTGTAGAAATCAATATCTCCCGCCCATTTCGCAAAACGCGCTGAAAGCCCTCGTACCAAAATCCGGAAATCTGCTTTTGATCCCCGTTCGGCTTTAAAATATAGGCTTTCAGATCCACCTCCTCTGGACAATAGGGATGCTCGAACACTTTCTCAAAAGCGAAAGCCGCTTCAAATTTTTCAAAGGCTGGAATGGCTCCATGAATTGTATTATCCCATAAAAAGCACAATTCCTTGTCCTGTGTCATAATTTCCTCCGCAAATAAAATTTCTTGCTACATCTTCATGCCCGTTGTGGCAACGCCCGCGATCAGGCGTTTTCTGCCTATCAGGAAGACGATTAAAACAGGGATCAGAGCCACAACCATCGTAGCTACGTTTACCGCCGGACTCTGCTGGCTGTACATTCCCTGAAGCATACTCAAGCCCAGAGGCAAGGTCATGTTCTGAATACTCTTCAAAAAAATCAACGGGTTGAAGAAATCTCCCCAGGCACCGTTGAAGCATAGAATCGCGTTTACCGACAGAAACGATTTAGCCAAAGGGAAATGGATCAATAAGTAGGATCGGAAGTAGCCGCAACCGTCAATTTTAGCGGCGTCATCCAGTTCTAAAGGCAGAGACATAAAAAACTGGCGAATTAAGAAGATGGCAAAAGCGCTGAAGGCTCCCAAAGCGATCAGACTTCCCAAGCTGTCCATCAGCCCCAGAGCCTTGACAATAAAGTAGTTGGGAATAATCGTCAGCTGTGCCGGAACCATCATAGCCGCCATGAAGGTGATAAAAATAAAATTCTTTCCCGGGAAGCGCATTTTCGCGAACACAAACGCCGCTAATGACGCGGTCAGCGTTTGCAGCACGGTGATGCTGGTAGAAACAATCAGGCTGTTTTTATACATAGCCGCCAGCAAGCCCATCTGCTGGAATACCACCAAGTAATTTTTAATGGTAGGATTCCTGGGGATAACCGTCGGAGGTATCTGATACATTTCCGCCACCTCCTTAAAGGAAGCGGAAACCATCCAGATGAAGGGGTAGATCATAATGATTGTGCCGATCGTTAAAAACACGATCAGGAAAAGACACCAGGGCACTCTTTTTAATTTTCTCATGATTGTTTAAGCTCCTTCCTGGTTTAATTATAAAACACCCATTTTTTACTCAATACCATTTGGGTCACTGTAACAATCATGACGAAAACAAACAGCAAAAGAGCCAGGGTGGTTCCATATCCCATATCCATCTTCTGGAAAGCGTTCTGCCAGATATAGAACACCATGGTGCTGCTGGAATCCCCGGGGCCGCCTTTGGTAAGAACGTACGCCTGGTCAAACACCTGCAGAGAACCGATCACCGCCTGAATGGTTAGGAAGAGAGTGGTTGGAGAAATTAGAGGCAGGGTAATGGAAAAAAACTTTTTACTCTTGCCAGCACCGTCGATCTCCGCGGCCTCATAAAGATCCTTGGGGACATTCCGCAGAGCCACCAGGTAAATGATAAAGAAAAAACCTACGCCCTTCCAAACATCCAGGATGATAACCGTCATCAGGGAGAATCTGGGGTCGGTCAGCCAGGGAACCTTGCCCAAGCCCACCGTGGTCAGCAGTCCGTTGATTACGCCCATATCCGTGTTCAGCAGCATTCCCCAGACAATGGCGACAATGGCCATAGGCAGAATGATCGGGAAAAAGAAAACAGATTCCATCACAGAGGTCAAAAATTTATTTCGAATACTGTGGACCACTACGGCCAACAGTAATCCTATTCCAATTTTGAGGATCACGGCGGCAACCGCAAAAATCAAGGTATTAATAATCACTGTGCGAAGCCGCTGATCGTTTAACAAGGTTTCAAAATTCTGCCAACCTACAAACTCAGCCGGCGTCAGCATATCCCATTCACAAAAGGAGATTACAAAGGTGGACACCAAGGGAATCAAAACAAACGTAATAAACAGCAGAATCGCCGGGGCTAACATAATGTAAGCCCACATGATTTCTTTTCCCTTTATCTTTTTCAATGTATTTTTCATCGTACCGCGCCCTTTCTGGAAATCAGCTCCAATCGAACCTGTCTGGAAATACTCAGCTTACAAAAAGCCCCGGCAACACTACAACGGTTGCTTTATATACTACAATGCGGGCTGCAAGCTTTCCGATTTTCGCAACCGCTTCTTTTGAGTTGAGCAGGACAACGCCGCCGCAAGGCGGCGTTGTCCTGCTGGAAAATTACCGCCTGGAGAAATTATCCGCGTTTTGCGATCTCAGCGTTAATTTCTTCTTCCGCAGCTGCCATGGCTTCTTCCATCGTCTTCATGTTAGCCATAGCGGCGCCGAACTCACGGAGCAAAACAGATTCGATAGCGCCATATTCCTGTGGAGCCGGAACCATTACGCCCTTCTGGGCAGAAGCGTAAAACAAGTCGGCATGAGCCGGGGCAAAATCCTTGGCGGCCAGAGTATCGGCAGCGGATTTCACGGCGGGAATGGACCAGCCATCCTCTACGATAAAGGTATCCTGGAAGTCCTTGCTGGACAGAAACTTTGCGAATTCCCAAGCGGCGTCTTGATGCTCGCTGGCTGCGAAGATTGGAGCACCACCTACGCCGATCACAGCTTTATCCTCTTTTACAATGGGAAGATCCACTACGTCGTAATCATCTACCGGGAAGTCGGCGTTTTTCAGAGCGTTAACCTGCCACATGCCCGCACTCATAAAGGCCAGCTTATCCTGCACGAACAGATCCAGGTCAGCTACGCCGGCATCAATTTTTGGAGAAATATTATATTTATAAACAAAGTCATACAAAAGCTGCACGCCCGCAAGGGTGTCCGGATCCGTCAGGCGTGACTCGGTCCAATCGTCGTTAAGCACATTGCCGCCAGAAACTATCATCCAAGGAACAATTGTATTAAAGTAAGCGTTTCCAAAGGCATAACCGTAAACATCATTGGTACCGTCGTTCTCAGAGGTCACAGTCTGGCAGATCTCGATAAAATCATCAATGGTCCATCCGGATTCCGGCTCGGGGATGTTGAAACGTTCCAGCACATTTTTATTATAGTACAACAATATGTTGTTCCAAACCGTGGGCAGACAGTAGGTCTTTCCGTCGTACTTCATGGTTTCCATCAGCGCCGGGTCAATTTCATCCAGAGTCTCTTTCATTTCTTCCTTATCCCGTTCGAGATACTCGTCAATCGGGATAATAATACCGGAGGCCGCAAAGGATCTCTGGCCCTCGCTGGCGATATCTGCGATATCCGGAACATCGCCGCCAGCGATATTTACACTAATCGCCTGCATGAGCTCACCCCAGCTATTAGCAGGAATTCCTTGCACCTCTACCTTGATATCAGAGCGCTGAGACATAAATTCCTCAGCCCTTGCCTCGAAGCCGGCAGCAGAGTTCGCGTATCCTACGAATTTAATGGTCACGGGCTCCTGGTTTTCCGCCTGGGAGGAACCCTCGCTCTGCGCGGAAGCACCGGAGTCCGCAGATACCTCTCCACCTTGCTGGCTGTTGGAACAGCCGGACACAGCACCGGCCAGCATAGCCGCCGCCAAGAGCAATGCCATCTTTTGTTTTAACATAATTGCCACTCCTTTTTAATAATTTACATGAAATTTATCACAAAATACTTTTCAAAGTATTTTCCGAACCGGTTCGATATTTCTATACAATAAACTAACAGGTTCTTTTGCCTAACTAGCAACTCTCCTTGTGTTGTATTTTTGCAACAAATTTTATCTAATTAACTGCTTGAAAAATAACTAACATACAGGGCTACTTTTTAAGGCTAAGGCATACCCTCACCAGTTTTTCGAACCGGTTCGGATTTTCCTTAAAAAAGATTATAATAGTCTTTTCACCGATTTTCTTACCACTAGCTCAGTATCCAGTAAAATTTCTCTGGGCCTGCCACTGGCTTTTCCCATAATTTTATCAAACAAAAGCTCTGCCGCCTTCTCTCCCATCTCATATTCCGGAATTTGCACAGTAGTCAAAGGGAAAGTCATTAATTCAATATCATCAAATCCGATGATGGAGATATCGTCCGGTACCTGCCGTCCATTTTCCTCCAGGGCACGGATCATCCCTACCGCCACCAAATCATTATACGCAATAATTGCGGTGGGCAAATCCTCGAAATTTACCAGCTTTTTTCCCATCAGATAGCCTTCCTGTATGGTTTTAGCTTTATAAAAAATATATTTTTCCTCCAGCTCAATACCATTATGCTCCAATGCCTTCCTGATTCCCCGTAAACGCCGTTGGGAATAGACCGACTCCATTCCTCCGTGGACAAAGCCAATTTTTCTATGGCCGCAAGAATAAAGATATTCGGCCGCCTGATAGGCACCGTTATAATCGTCAGCCTCTACGCTATCCGCAGCAAGCTCGCCGGCCGTGGTTCCAAACACTACAAAGGGTAGACCAAATTTGTTCAACTCCATTAGGAGATCTGTATCTTTGCCGCTGATATCGATGATAACCCCACTCACCATTTGACCCGACATTACCCTAATAGCGTTCAGTTCTTTTTCACGGATACCGTCAGTATTTAAAATTAAGGTTGTATAAGCGTGCTCGGAAGCAGTATTCTCAATGGCACGGCAGATCTTGGCGTAAAAAGGATTGGTGATATCCCGCACAATGATCCCGATGGTATTCGTAGTCTGCATGGACAGATTGCGTGCAAACTCATTGGGAATATAATTCATTTCTGCTGCGATCCGCTGGATTTCTTCTCTGGTTTTTGGTTTCACTCCCGGTTTATTGTTCAGCGCAGCCGATACCGTACTTTTGGCATATCCTGTTTTTTTCGCAATATCAGAAATCGTGAGCCTCACTGTAATTCCTCGCTTTCCGAACCGGTTCGAATTTAAAATAACACAAAACCCATAAAAAAGCAAGACTTTTTTATGGGTTGCTTACCTTACAAGAATAAAGTACAACATAAAAGCCTATGATCATCAGTTTATTTTTATAACTAACAGAATTATATTTTACGAATGCAGCACATCAATGACTTAATATCACTAATACGTTTCCGCCAAAGTAAGAAAGGATTTTTTTATTATAATAGCCTTTTTCGTATGACAAACAAAACCAAAAACCTCTCGGCATTGCTCATGAAATACCGAGAGGTTACTTAAAAGCCAGATCGAGGTGTTTACTTTTGCCTCACATCGTATCACCTCAAAAAGAGGGTCCTATAGAAAACACGATAAAACCAATGCTTTACAAATAAAATAGAGGTTTTGAGAAGCTTTTTACCTTTATTCCCACTCAATGGTCGCAGGCGGCTTAGAGGTAATATCATAAACCACACGATTCACGTTACTGACTTCATTGATAATACGGTTGGAAACCTTTTCTAAAACTTCGTAAGGAATTCTAGCCCAATCCGCTGTCATAAAATCAGAGGTTGTTACTCCTCTTAGGGCAATGGTATTATCATAGGTTCTCCCATCCCCCATTACGCCTACGCTTTTTATTCCTGTTAGCACTGCAAAATACTGGCTGATTTTCCGATCTAATCCTGCGGATGCGATTTCCTCACGGAAAATAGCGTCTGCATTCTTTAGAATCTCAAGCTTTTCAGCCGTGATATCACCCATAATCCGGATCGCAAGGCCGGGGCCCGGGAAAGGCTGCCTCCATACTAAGGGACCTGGGATTCCAAGTTCCAGACCAGCTTGGCGAACCTCATCCTTAAACAAATCTCTTAAGGGTTCGATAATTCCTTCAAAGCCAACATCCTCCGGCAGTCCGCCAACATTATGATGGCTTTTAATCACGGCGGCTTCCCCTACACCACTCTCGACTACATCCGGATAGATAGTCCCTTGGCACAAGAACTCAATTTTACCAAGCTTTTGAGATTCCTCTTCGAACACCCGGATAAACTCTTCGCCGATAATTTTACGTTTTTTTTCTGGTTCGGATACTCCCGCTAATTTTGATAAGAACCGATCCTTTGCATTGACTCGAATCAAATTCATATCAAATTGCTTGCGGAATACGGTTTCTACCTGATCACCCTCATCCTTACGCAGCAAGCCATGGTCTACAAAAATACAAGTCAGCTGCTTACCTACCGCTTTATGAACCAGCAAAGCCGCCACAGAGGAATCTACTCCTCCAGATAAAGCACAGAGCACCTTTTTATCGCCGATCTTTTCCTTTAAGCTTTGAATCGTATCTTTAACAAACGAAGACATAACCCAATCGCCTTTACAGCCGCAAACACCGTAGAGAAAATTTTTTAAATAGAAATTTCCTTCTCTCGAGTGTTCTACCTCCGGATGAAATTGAAACGCATACAGCTTCTTTTCTTGATTTTCCATTGCGGCTACCGGACAGCCCTCAGTTTGAGCAATCACTCGAAAGCCTTCCGGAACTTTCGAAATATAATCGGTATGGCTCATCCAGCAAATATTTTCCTGCTGTGCGCCAAAAAACACCGGGGAATCCGTTTCTACATGAACCATAGTATTACCGTATTCTCTGGCATCAGACTGTTGAACCGTACCTCCCAATAAATGGGCCATTAATTGAGCGCCGTAGCAAATACCGAGGACCGGGATTCCCAGGGAAAATATGTCCGGATCGCAACGCAGGGCCTTCTCAGCATAAACACTGTTTGGTCCACCGGAAAAAATGATGCCCTTATAGCCCTTCTTTGCAATCTCATCCGCAGAGATCTGATAAGACTTTATTTCGCAAAACACATTTAAATCACGGACACGCCGGGCAATCAACTGGCTGTACTGAGCGCCAAAATCTAAAATTAGGATTGCTTCATTTCCCAACAATTTCGACATTCCTCTCTATTCAACAGTTACAGATTTCGCTAAATTCCTAGGTTTATCAATGTCGCAGCCTTTCATAGAGGCCACATAATACGCAAAGAGCTGCAACGGAACTACCGCCAAAGAAGGCAGCAGGATATCCTCTGTACTGGGAATATAAAACACATGATCCGCTGTTTTTTCTATTTCTTTATGCTTTTCAGTGGTCAAGCCTAAAACAACAGCGCCTCTGGCCTTTACTTCTTTGACATTGCTCATCATCTTATCAAACAGCATATCCTGGGTCGCCAGAGAAACCACCAAAGTCCCATCTTCAATTAAGGAAATTGTTCCATGCTTCAATTCTCCGGCCGCATAAGCCTCGGAATGGATATAAGAAATTTCCTTCAGCTTCAGAGACCCTTCCAATGACATGGAGTAATCTAAATTTCTTCCGATAAAGAAAATATCTCTGGAATTAAAATACTGGGAGGCCAAATATTGAATCGTTTCCTGATGTTCCAGAATCTCCTGGATTTGATTCGGAAGATTCTCTAAACCCTTCACATACCGCTCTAACTGATCAGTCGTAATGGTATTCCGCTTTTCTCCCAGATAAAGGGCCAATAAATAGACCACAGCCAACTGAGTGCTGTAAGCCTTGGTAGTCGCTACCGCAATCTCCGGACCAGCCCAGGTATAAAGAACGTCGTCGGAATCATTGGCGATAGAACTGCCCACTACGTTTACAATCGAAATAACCCGCGCGCCCAATCGCTTCGCTTCTCTCAAGGCCGCCAAAGTGTCGGCGGTTTCGCCGGACTGACTGATGACCAAAACTAAAACGCTTTCATCGATAATAGGATCACGGTACCGGAACTCCGAGGCCAAATCAACCTCTACCGGGATCCGCGCGATTTTTTCCAGGATATATTTGGCGTTCATTCCTACGTGGTACGCAGAGCCGCAGGCTAAAACCACAATTTTACTGATTTTCTCTAAATCCTCCTTGGAGAGCGAAACGTCATCCAGGACAATTTTTCCATTTTTAAGTCGGGGGCTGATGGTTTTTCGAATCGCCTCCGGCTGTTCCATAATTTCCTTAAACATAAAGTGCTCATAGCCGCCCTTTTCCGCAGAGGAAACATCCCAATCTACATGAAACGGCGTTTTGGAGACAACCTCTTTCTCCATATTATACACGGTAATGCTGTCGGCCTTCAGCGCCACGATCTCATTATCCTCCAGCCGGTAAATATCACGGGTATGGGATAAAATCGCGGGAATATCCGATGCGATAAAGTTTTCCCCTTCTCCAATTCCTACAATCAATGGACTGTCCTTCCGCACCGCGAGAAGCTCATCCGGATGCTCCTGGCTGATCACGCCGATAGCATAGGAGCCCTCCACCTTGGCTAAAACCTTAAGCATGGTATCCAGCATATCGCCGTCATAATAGTACTCGAAAAGCTGCGCGATAACCTCAGTATCTGTCTCGGAAACGAACTCCACGCCATGATTGATCAAATATTCTTTCAAAGACATATAGTTTTCGATGATGCCGTTATGCACTACGGCGAAGCGGCCGGAATCGCTTACCTGAGGATGGGAATTAATATCAGACGGCTCTCCGTGAGTAGCCCATCTGGTATGACCGATGCCAACGGTTCCTTTGACCTTTGCGCCGCCTTCAATCATATCGCTTAGTATTTTTAAGCGGCCCTTTGATTTGTAAATTTCAAGGCCGGAGCCGTCATAAACGGCGATACCGGCAGAATCATATCCGCGGTACTCCAGCTTTTCCAGGCCCTTCAGCAAAAGAGGGGCCGCCTGTTCATAGCCGATATAGCCAACGATTCCACACAAGATTACTCACCTCATATCTTGATCTCCGACTCAACGTATGATCAGCTTTTATTTCGTATTTCTGTAGATAATATCATCACGGGCGGGTCCATTGGAAACTATGCCGATCGGGATACCGATTTCTTTTTCCGCAAACTCCACATACTTTCTGCAATTCTCCGGCAGATCCTCATATTTTTTGATTCCACGGATATCGCATTTCCAGCCGGGAAGAACCTCCAGGATCGGCTTCGCTCTCTTAAGCTTTGTAGTAGACGGGAACGAATCAATCCGCTTGCCATCCAGCTCGTAGCCTACGCAGACAGGGATCTCATCTAAATAACCTAGGGCATCCAAAACTGTAAAAGCAATGCTGGTGGTGCCCTGCACACGGCAGCCGTAACGGGTCGCGACTAAATCGAGCCATCCCATTCTTCTGGGACGGCCGGTAGTGGCCCCATACTCTCCGCCGTCTCCGCCTCTGCGCCGCAGCTCATCCGCTTCCTCGCCAAAAATCTCGCTGACAAACTCGCCGGCTCCTACCGCGCTGGAATAGGCCTTGACCACGGTAATTACTTCTTTGATTTCATAAGGAGGAATCCCGCTTCCGCCTACCGCGCCGTAGCCCGCAATGGTATTGGAGGAGGTCACCATGGGATAAATGCCAAAATCCGTATCCTTCAAGGCGCCTAGCTGGCCCTCCAGAAGGATATTTTTTCCTTCCTTAACAGCTCGATACATAAAGTCGAAGGTATCCGCCACATAGGGGGCGATGGCCTCTTTGTACTCCATCAGTTTATCGAAAACCTCATCCACGGTAAGCGGCTCTTTATGGTAAAGATTCTGTAAGGTAGCGTTTTTAATCTCAAGGACGTGAGCTACCTTTTCCCGCAGGCTGCCTTCGTCATCGTACAGCTCGTTGATCTGGAAGCCGATTTTGCTCACCTTATCCGCATAAAAAGGCGCAATGCCGGATTTGGTGGAACCAAATCTTCTGGAGGAAAGCCGCTCCTCCTCATATACATCGAACATAATATGATAGGGCATGACAATCTGCGCCCGGTCAGAAATCAAAATATGCGGCTCCGGAACGCCCCGCTCTTTTAAGGATTTCATCTCCTTGACGAAATTCTCAACGCTGAACGCGACGCCATTACCTATAATATTCGTGATATGGCTGTAAAATACCCCCGAAGGAAGCTGATGCAGAGCGAATTTGCCATAATTATTGATAATGGTATGGCCAGCGTTGCTGCCGCCCTGAAAACGGATTACCACATCTGACTGCGCGGCCATTACATCCGTGATCTTTCCCTTGCCTTCGTCGCCCCAGTTGGCGCCTACGATCGCTTTCACCATAAGTCTGAATCCTCCAATTTAAAATTAGAACAACACACGGTAATTATCATACCATAAAACAGAACCCGAAGGAAGATGATTTTTGTAAAAATTCTTACTTCCTCCGGGTTTTTTCATACTTAAACGTTGATTTCCGCCTGCTCGACTTTCAGGTCTTCATATTTCTGCAAAGCATTGGCCACCTCATGGTTCAGAAAATCCTCGGTCTGCTGAGGAGCCCGGCCCACATACTTTTCAGGCAGCATGATTTCCTCCAGTTCCTCCATGGTGACGCCGAAAATCGGATCCGACGCGATACGCTCCAACAGATCGTTTTCGCCGCCTTCCTCCTTCACTACCCTGGAAGCCGCCATAGAATGTACGCGGATCCTCTCGTGAAGCTCCTGACGGTCCGCCCCGCGTTTGACCGCGTCCATCATAATGTTTTCCGTAGCCATAAAGGGCAGTTCTTTTTTCAGCCGCTGTTCAATCACCTTAGGATAAACCACCAGGCCGTCGGACACATTCATATACAAATTCAGAATTGCATCCACGGCCAGGAACGCCTCCGGAACGCTCAGGCGCTTATTAGCCGAGTCGTCCAGGGTGCGCTCAAACCACTGGGTCGCCGCCGTCATATAGGGGTTCAGTGTATCTACCATCACATACCGGGCCAGAGAAGCGATTCTCTCGCTTCTCATGGGGTTCCGCTTATAAGCCATGGCGGAGGAGCCGATCTGGTTCTTCTCGAAGGGCTCTTCCACTTCCTTCAGATGCTGTAACAGGCGGATGTCATTGCTCATCTTATGAGCGGATGCCGCAATACCGGCCAGCACGTTTGCTACTCTGGTATCCACCTTGCGGGAATAAGTCTGGCCGGATACAGGATAGCACTCCTTGAATCCCATCTTGGCTGCAATCATGGGATCGATCTTGTCGATGGTCTCCTGATCTCCGTCGAACAGCTCTAAAAAGCTTGCCTGTGTGCCTGTTGTTCCTTTGGAACCGAGCAGCTTTAAGGTGCTCTGTACGTACTCAAGATCTTCAAGGTCCATTAAGAACTCCTGCATCCACAGGGTTGCACGTTTTCCGACGGTGGTCGGCTGTGCCGGCTGGAAGTGGGTGAAGGCGAGCGTGGGCAGGTCTTTATATTCTTCCGCAAAATGGGAAAGAATGCGGATGACATTGACGAGCTTCTTCCTAACAATCTTCATGGCTTCCGTCATGATGATGATGTCGGTGTTGTCGCCGACATAGCAGCTTGTTGCGCCGAGGTGGATGATGCCGGCGGCGGAGGGCGCCGCCTTGCCGTACGCGTACACATGCGCCATCACGTCGTGGCGCACCTCGTGCTCGCGCTTTTCGGCGACCTCGTAGTCGATGTCGGTGATGTGCGCAGCGAGCTCGTCGACCTGCTCCTGCGTGATCGGCAGGCCCAGCTCGTGCTCGGCGCGGGCAAGCGCCACCCACAGTCTGCGCCACGTCTGGAAGCGCATATCGGGGGAAAAGAGGTTCAACATGTATACCCTTAGATCCCGTTCCATTCCGCTCAATACCGATTACGACGTGATCGTGGTCGGCGGCGGCCCTTCGGGCTGCAC
>OKTG01000734.1_pt1 | contig 12950 bp, 10 predicted proteins | sample 1606091 | NCBI WGS metagenome assembly OKTG01 (sample SAMEA3879512, study PRJEB24766) | human gut metagenome | biome: human-associated habitat; feature: feces | place: USA | collected 1985/1987 | reverse complement strand
GCCACCTCTCCTTGTAGGAGAGGCCTTGGCAGTCCCTGCAACGTCTCCGGTTTCGCCAGAGGCTCTCACGAGAGCTGTCGCGCGCAAGCGAGACGGAGAGGTTGTACGAAGGTTCACGTTTGAATTTTCCGAAAGGCTTCCCGCACCTCACCGGAGAAGTACAGCGTCCCCAGCGCACAGACGGGGCCGGTGCCGCCCAGCTCCACCGCGCGGGCCACTCCGGCTTCGATGGACGGGGCAGGCTCCGCCGTGCCGCCCCGCACCCGGATGTGCTCCGCCAGCGTTTCGGCGGGCATGGCGCGCGGGGTATGCGCTGCCACCGTCACGAACCGGTTTGCCAGCGGGAGCAGAAGCTCCAGCATCTCGTCCACGTCCTTGTCGGCCATGATGCTGAGCAGAAAGACGAATTTCTGGCCGGGGAAACGGTCGTTCAGGCTCTGGACCGTAGCCCGCATCCCGTGGGCGTTGTGGCTGCCGTCCAGCAGGAAAGCGGGCGTGTGCCGCAGCAGCTCGAACCGACCCGGCCAGCGGACGGTCTCCAGACCCTGCCGGATGGCCTCCTCCGGGATGTTCCAGCCCTTTTCCCGCAGCACCCGCAGCACCGTGATGGCGACGGCGGCATTCCGGGGCTGGTAGCTGCCAATGAGCGGCAGGCGCACCCCGTTCAGGCCGTCGAAGTCAAAGGTCACTTCGTCCAAATCGCCGCCCTCCACGGTCAGCTTCGAGAAATCGACCACATGGAGCGGGGCGTTCTGCTCTGCCGCCGTGCGGGCGATGACAGCGTCGGCCTCCGGCACACCGCCGTAGCTCACCACCGGGCTGCCCGGCTTGAGGATGCCCGCCTTGGCCGCTGCGATGTCCGCGATGGTGGGGCCAAGTTCCTTCACATGGTCCATGCCCAGCGCCGTGATAACCGCACACTCCGGCGGGTCGATGACGTTGGTGGAATCCAGCGCACCGCCCAGACCCACTTCCAGTACCACGATGTCACAGTGCTGCTCGGCAAAGCAGAGCATCCCCAGCGCTGTGATGATCTCGAACTCAGTGGGCACATCGGCCATGGCATCTGCGGCGGGCCGGATTTTTTCCACCAGACGCACCAGTTCCTCGTCGCTGATCTGCTCGCCGTTCACCTGAATGCGCTCATTGAACCGGTTGATGAAGGGGGAGGTGTACAGCCCCACCCGATACCCCGCCGCCTGCAGACAGGACGCCAGCATGGCTGCGGTGCTTCCCTTGCCGTTGGTGCCCGCCACATGGACGAACTTCAGCCGCTTGTGAGGGTCGCCCAGCGCAGCCAGAAGAGTGCGGGTGCGGGTCAGGCCGGGCTTATGCCCCGCCCACTGCACCGCGTGGATGTATTGCATTGCTTCTTCGTAGTTCATGATGCCACGTTCCTTCAGAGAGACCCTCTCCATCTATGCAGACAGAGAGGGTCTGGTTTATGCTTTTTTATGCTTTTCGGACCAGAGCGGTCAGCGCCTTGTTTTCCAGCAGGATGCGGACGAGGAGGGTGTTCACCACGCTCAGCACCAGCGCGTTGGGGATGCGGGCAGCCAGCAGCGCCCACTGGTAGCCATAGAAGAGGTGGAGGGCCAGCGAGTTGATGACCACAGAGCCCACCAGATGGCCCGCCAGAATGCTGATCTGCAGCCGCAGGCCCAGGCGCATCTCATGCAGAGACCGGTACAGCAGACCGGACACCAGACCCACCGAACCGGCTCCCAGCGTGATGAGCGGGTTGATGGAATAGCCGGACAGGGTGCCGCCGATCATGTCGGCCAGTGCGCCCACGACAAAACCGCCCGCCGGGCCGAACCAGACTGCTGCCAGATGGGTGGGCAGAGCGCCCAGGTTGAACCGCAGGAATCCGGTGGACACCGTGAATACGCGGGCAAAGATGATGCTCATGGCCGTGAGCAGGGCCAGCATCGTCAGGGTACGAACGGACAATTTGGAATGATTCATCGTTGATCCTCCATTCCGGATGATGCAGGAGAAGACAAAACGCCCTCCCCTGTGACGAACCGCACAAAGGAGGGCGTGAATCCAACAAGTTTCACTTCCAGGCAGGGCCGCAGCCGGTCTCGCCTGCACCCAAGTCCATGCAGCAGCGGGATGCAGACCATGCACCGCGGGTCTCCCTTCGTCCGCAGCACAACTCCCCGTTGATGCGGCACTTAACGCGCATGGTCTTACTCTGTTGATACTGCTATTATATGCCTTTTTTCGGGCGGTTTCAATCGCACCTCTGCCACAGATTTCACAATTTGAGGCATTCTTTTTTAGAGGTTCTGCCAAAAAAAGCAGAAGCCCCTCGGTACTGCGAATACCGGGGGGCTTCTTGCTTGCTGTTGTGAGTCTCCATGGAAACTCGTTTCCATTCATCACTTTTATTACACGCGCCTGTGGTGAAAAGTCAAGCCATTCACAGTTTTCTTTGACTGTCAGCGCAAAACGTGATAAGATGGAACAAACTTGATACAGAAAGGACGTATCCGTCTATGAAATTCCGTGAGATGACTTACACCCGCCCGGACATCGACGCGCTGCTGGCCCGCTGCAAGGAGCTGGCCGCCAAAGCCGAATCCGCTGCCTCCGGCGAAGCGCTGGTCGCGGTCTACTACGAGCAGAGCCGCGCATTTGCCGATTACAACACCGCCGCCAACCTGGCTTCCATCCACTACACCTGTGACACCCGCGATGCCGCCTGGAAGGCTGAGCAGGACTTCTTCGATGCCAACGGCCCCGCCGTGCAGAATGCCAGCGTGGAGATCAGCCGGGCCTTCCTGGCCAACCCCCACGTCGATGCCCTGACCGAGGCCTTCGGCACCACCTGCGTGGCCGGCATGAAGAACTCCGTGCTGGGCATGGACGACCGTACCATCGACCTCCAGAAGGAGTACAACGCGCTGGTCAGCCAGTACCAGCAGGTCTACGGCGGTGCACTGGTCGAGTTCGACGGCAAGCAGCTGACCATCCCCCAGCTTGGCCCTTATAAGGAAAATCTGGACCCCGCCGTCCGCCGCGCCGCCTACGAGGCCGAGGCCGGTTACTTCGACGCCCACCGCGCCGAACTGGACGAGCTGTACACCAAGATCGTCAAGAACCTGAACGAGCAGGCAAAGATTCTGGGCTACCACGATTACAGTGAGCTTTCCTACGTGCGGATGAACCGCATCGGCTACGGCCCGGAAGAGATCCGGAAGTTCCGCGACCAAGTGGCCAACGATGTGGTCCCCCAGCTGAAAAAGGTCATCGAGCTGCGCAAAAAGCGCACCGGCATCGAACATCTGACCTTCACCGACCTGCCGGTCTCTTTCCGGGACGGCAACCCCAGGCCCATCGAGGGCTATGACGCCCGGATGGCCGCCTCCCGCACCATGTACCATGAGCTGAGCCCGGAGACCGCCGCGTTCATCGACTTCATGCAGGACAACGAGCTGTTCGACGTCGAGAGCCGCCCCGGCAAGATGTCCGGCGGCTATATGACCAGCCTGCCCGCCTACAAGGCCCCCTTCATCTTTGCCAACTGGAACAACACCTCCGCCGACGTGGATGTGCTGACCCACGAGTGCGGCCATGCCTTTGAGGGCTATGTGGCCGAGCGGGACCCGAAAGTCCCCGCCGACCTGGAATGCCCCGGCATGGAGAGCGCCGAGATCCACTCGATGGCCATGGAGTTCCTGACGGCCCCCTGGCATCATCTGCTCTTCGGCAAGGACACCGAGAAATACGCCCTGCTCCACGCCGAGGACAGCTTCCTCTTCCTGGCCTATGGCTGCATCGTGGATGAATTCCAGCACCGGATGTACCAGAACCCCGACCTGACCCCCGACGAGCGGAACGCCGTCTGGCTGGAGCTGGAACACAAGTACCGCCCCTGGATCGACTTCGACAACCTGCCCTTCTACGGCCGCGGCGCAGGCTGGCAGCGTCAGCTCCACATCTATGAGTGCCCGTTCTATTATATCGACTACTGCCTGTCCACCATGGCCGCTCTGCAGTTCTTCCTGCTCAGCCTCAAGGACCACAAGGACGCCTGGCAGCGCTACCTCCGACTGGTGCGCCGCGCCGGTATGGCCAGCTACGCGGAACTGTGCGAGACGGCCGGTCTGAAGGTTCCCTTCACCGATGGTTCCATCAAGGCCATCGCCGAGGAAATGGAGCAGTGGATCGCCGCCCATCAGGTCTGAACGAAACCGAACGAAACCTCTTGAGTTCCCGCGCGCGTTTTGCTATATCGCGGCGATGTGCTCTTCTTGACAAACCCGCCCGGAGCGCATATAATAAGAATGCGAAAGAAATTGCATTCATGGAGTTCATGAAAGCAAACAAGAAGCCCTTCGGTATTGCGAGTACCGAAGGGCTTCTTGCTGCGTTGGGTTAGTGCTTGCCGTTCATGAAGAACTGTTCGTCAAGCCACTTGCAGATATAGTACGATACGATACCTGCTGCGACGGACAGTACGAAAGAAATGATCGCATTCATCGAGTTCACCTCCTTCCCAGTGGAGGGGCAGGGGGAACGGCAATTACAGGATACCACAGATTCCGACGGTTGACAAGAAGCCCCACGACATTGCAATATCGTGGGGCTTCGTTCATCCTATTTTACAATGTAAGGATCACAGCACAATAAACGTGCAGGTCGCAGCAGGCAGAACGAGTTCGCCCGCCGGAGCTGCTGCCGGGGTGATCTCCGGCAGCGCATCGCCTTCGCCCAGGACCAGCGCCTTGCCGTTGCAGAGCATGGTCTGGGAGCGCAGGGTCTCGGCGGAGAGCTGGTAGACCTCCGCTTCCTTCGGCAGGGTGACGGTGGTGGTCTCCGTCAGGCTGTTGTTGATGACCAGATACGCCTTGCCCGGCTTGCCGTCCGCACGGGAGTGGGCGTAGACGTGCGCACCCTCGCGGATAGGCTCTGCGGCGTCGTAGACGGTGGTGCCCATCAGACGGTTCCAGAGCAGCACCGCGAAGTAGTTGGGGCGCGGGTCAAAGACTTCGGGCTTCAGATAGCCGTAGTCACTGGAGGCCAGGGTGTTGTGGAAGATGATGCCTCTGGTCACGACCGAGAAGCTGCCCAGCTCGTTCAGGGTGCGGAAGACATCCAGATAGGTGGAAGCCCAAGTGTCGCCGCCGCCGCCCGCGTCGCCTGCTTCGGTGACCCACATCTCGCCGCCGGGGCAGTAGATGTCCCGCTTTTCGGCGTGGAACTTTGCCATGTTGGAAGCGACCGCCAGATACTCTTCGGTGTGTGCCTTGTCGGCTTTCCAGTGGGCAAACGGCATCACAGGCTCCAGACGCTCAGACACACCATTGTAATAATGGTAACTGTAAACGTCCAGCTTCTCCTGGGCACCCTTCATCAGGTCGTCGGTCGAGCACTGGGGCAGGATATCGCCGACTCCGCCGCCTTGTGCCTTCTCGCCGTGCTTCTTCAGCACACCTTCGGTGGAGCAGGGGCCGACAAAGGAACAGTCGGGGTAGTTCTCATGCAGCCAGCGGATAAAGATGTCCTGATCGCGGACATACTGCTCGGTAGTGTAGCCCTTGGGGCAGCCGGACATGGCCAGCAGGTTGGGCTCGTTGACGAACTCAGCCGCGTCGATAGCCTTGCCGTACTCCTTGCTCAGGGCAAAGATCTGCTCTGCCTGGCTTGGGTTCCAGGGCTCGTCGGCGTGGTGCAGACCCTCACAGTCAGCCACCGAGATAAGGAGCTTTGCGCCGATGTCTTTACAGAAATCCAGCACACCGAGCCACTGCTCGCGGGTCAGGATGGCGTTGTAGCCCTCCGGGATGACGCCGTTCGTGTGGCCGTCAAAGTCGTAATAGGTCTTGGTGGACCAGGTACCAGACACGCGCACCCAGGCCGGGCCGATCTCTTTGGCCAGCTTGCGCAGCTTCTTGTCGGAGAGGTCGATGGGATCATAATACTGCATCAGGTCGGTGCTTGCGGTCGCGTTGCCGAGGAAGCCGCCCTTGAGGACGAACGGCTCTGTGCCCGCGATCTGAGCGGGGGTGTAGGCCTTCCAGAAGGTGCCGCCGGTAACTTCGGTCATCTCGACGTTGTAGGAGACCAGCCGCTCGTTGCCAACGTGCAGCTCGCGCAGGGAGCTGGGGTTCAGGTTCACGAATTGTGCCATGGGAAATTCTCCTTTTCTCAAATTTTTTGTCTGCATCCATAATACCATTTTTTCGGCCAGACCATGAGGACGATTTCGTGATAAAACCGTAAAATATTTCAATTTTGAAGAAATGAGCTGTCACGGACGCTGTTTTCGGCAAAACACAAGAAACTTACAAAGCGAGCCTCTTCTTTACCTTTCCGGCGGTTCCGCCCCAAAGGTTTTACCCACTCTTTTCCCGGCCATGGTTTCGGGCGGCAGGATAAAACGGTAGAATGAAACCGTTCCCAGAGAGTATGCGAAGACAGGTCCGGGAGGACCGAAAAGAGAGGATAAATGCTATGAAAGAGAGCAAGATCACCCGCCGCAATTTCCTGAAGGTCGGTGCTGTGGCATCGGCTGCCGGTCTGTTGAGCGCTGCCCCCGTGGCCGCCAGCGCAGCCACACCGGCTGCCTCTGCTGCTGAGGAGGAGAACTGCATCCTCGGCCTGACCAAAAAGCCCAAGTATGTTTTCCTGTTCATCGGCGACGGCATGGGCACCGCCCAGATCCAGTCCGCACGTTTTTATAAAGGCACCACCGAGAACAACGGTGCCGTCACCGAGGGCGAGTTGAGCTTCACATCTTTCCCCGAAATCGGCAGTGTGACCACCTACGACAGCACCTCCTTCTGCCCGGACTCCGCCTCCACGGCGACCTCCATCGCCACCGGCAACAAGACCGAGAGCGGCGTCATCAACATGTGCCCTTGGACCCGCGATGTGCCCTATGAGACCATCGCCGAGAAGCTGCACAGGCAGAAGAACTACAAGGTCGGCGTCGTGTCCTCCGTCAACATCGACCACGCCACCCCGGCCGCCTTCTACGCCCACCAGAGCACCCGCAAGAACTACTACCAGATCGGCGTCGAGCTGGCCAATTCCGGCTTTGAGTACTTTGCCGGCGGCGAGTTCCAGAAGGTGAACGGCGACGGCACCGGCCCCAACAACCACGAAGTTGCCGCACAGGCCGGCTACAACGTCGTCACCACCCAGGCCGGGGCCGCAGCCCTGACCGCCGGTGCGGGCAAGACCCTCATCATCGCCGAGAACCTGGCCGACGGCAAGGCCATGAACTACGCCATGGATGCCGCCGCTGGCGAGTGGCAGCTGACCGACTACGTCAAGAAGGGCATCGAGCTGCTGGAAAACAAGAAGGGCTTCTTCCTGATGACCGAGTCTGGCAAGATCGACTGGGCCTGCCACGCCAACGACGCCGCGGCTTCCATCCACGATGTGCTGGAGATGAGCAACGCCGTGCAGGCCGCTGTGGACTTCTACAACGCCCACCCGAACGAGACCCTGATCCTCGTCACCGCCGACCACGAGACCGGCGGCATGGCCATCGGCTACAAGACCACCAACTACGACACCTTCCTGACCAATCTGACCCACCAGAAGATGTCCTACGCCAAGTTCGATTCCACCTATGTGCAGGGCTATGTGGCGAACAAGACCCCGTTCGAGGCAGCCATGGCCGACGTCAAGGCCAACTTCGGCCTGACTCTTCCCACCGACCCCGATGCCGCCAACGCAGGCAAGCTGCTGCTGACCGACTACGAGGTGGCAAACCTCCGCACGGCCTACGAGCGGACGCTGGAAGTCGGCGCTTCCTCCCAGAGCAAGATGAGCCAGCAGGATTATGAGCTTTACGGCACCTACATCCCGTTCTCCATGGCCATCTGCCACACCATCAACCATAAGTCCGGCATGGACCACACCACCTACGCCCACACCGGCGCAATGGTTAACCTCTATGCCAAGGGCGTCGGCGCAGAGAACTTCCGCGGCGTCTTCGACAACACCGAGATCTATCACAAGCTCGCTGAACTGACCGGCGTGCAGTAACCGACCCACAAGAAAAGCTCCGTCCCGTTTCGCTGAGGCAGCGAGGGGGACGGAGCTTTTTTCGATTTCAGATGGGGCGCAGCCTCATCCCATTACTTGTTGTAGACCTCTTCCTTCAGCAGGCCCTCGCTCCTGGCGACACAGATGCTGGCGACGGCATCGCCGACGACATTCAGCGAGGTGACGAGCATCTCGATGGGGCGGTTGATGGCCAGAATGAGGGAGTAGGCCAGCAGAGCGCCGTCGTTGACGAAGCCCACGCCGGACAGGATGGTGAAGAGGATGACGGCACCTGCACCGGGAGCAGCCGGGGTGCCCACCGAGGCCAGCAGAGCCAGCAGGGCCACGACCACCAGCTGGCCGGGAGTGACTGTATAACCGGCGCAGCCCGCGATGAAGACGGTGGCGATGACCTGCATGATGGCGGTGCCGTCCATGTTGATGGTCATGCCCAGGGGCAGCACGAAGGAGGCGATGCTCTCATCCACGCCGAACTCCTCCTCGCAGACCTTGATGTTCAGGGGCAGGGTGGCGGCGCTGGACGAGGTCGAGAAACCGAACACAGCCACATTGGCGATCTTGCGGATGAAGGTGATGGGGTTCAGCTTGGCACCCAGAGCGATCACCAGCGGGTAGGCCACCACCAGGAAGACCAGCAGCAGGATCACCGTGACCACCACATAGACCAGCGCCGGCTTGAGGTAGTTGATGCCGTAGATGGCAAAGGTGCGGGTGAGCAGCACGAAGACGGCAAAGGGAGCAAAGTTGCTGACGATGAAGTTCAGGAAGACGACCACCACGTCATTCACCTCGCCCAGCAGGCGGCGCAGGGTGGCGGTGCGGCTCTCGCCCAGCGCATTCATGCTCAGGCCGGTGGCCACCGCCAGGAAGACGGCGCTCAGGACTGCACCATTGCTGCCAAAGGCCGTGATGATGTTGGAGGGGATGATGTTCAGCACCACGTTCAGCGGGTTGGAGCCGGTGGAGCCGGTGGCCTCGGTCAGGCCCTCGATGTGGGTGTTGAACAGCCCCATCGAGAAGGTGATGTAGCCCACGCTGCTGGCCAGCAGCAAAGCCAGGAAAGAGCACAGCAGGAACCAGAACAGGGTCTTGGCCGAGATGCGCCCCATGGTGCGGGTGTCGGCAATGCTGCCGATGGCCAGCGCGATGGAGGTGAACACCATCGGGACGATGACCAGCTGCAGCGCCTTAATAAAGAGCTGGCCAATGATATAGAAGATGCCGAAGGAGCGCTCTGCGCCCTCTGCGGTGATATCCTGGAACAGGAGATCGTTGATCGTGGTCCAGATCTCACTCTTCCCGCCGGAGATGAGGCTCTCGCGCAGGAACATGAAGGCGAGGCCCGCCGCCAGGCCGCAGACCAGCGAAATGGCCATTCGTTTTGCTAAAGACATACCAGGTTTTTTCGTTTCCATAATACCTTTCCTCACAATCCTTGGTGATACCGGGCCCAAGCCCGCACTTTGTCTATCCTATCATAAGCCGTTCCCCGCTTCAAGAAAAAAACAGACCAAATGCGGCATTTTCTTTCAATAGTCATACTTTTAAGGCGCTGACCGCAAAAAAACACCCGGAAGAAGCTCTTCCGGGTGGGAACACTTATGCCTTGAACTTGAGCAGCGGCACACCGATGGCGGTGTCGCCGGAGGCCACGACCGACATTTCGGACAGGTCGTCGCCGTTGGTCACGATGATGGCCGTTGCCGTGGGATGACCGGCGGCGCGGATGGCGTCGAGGTCGACCTTGAGCAGCGGGGTGCCCGCCTTGACCTTGGAGCCTTCCTTCGTCAGAGAGGTGAAGCCGTTGCCCTTCATCTCCACGGTATCCATGCCCACATGGATGAGCAGCTCGATGCCGTCATCGCTCATCAGGCCCACCGCATGCAGGCTTTCGGGCACCTGAGTGACGGTGCCGTCAAACGGTGCGTAAACGGTATCTCCGGTGGGTTCGATGCCGCAGCCGCCGCCCAGAATGGCCGATGCGAACGTTTCGTCCGGCAGCTCCTCCAGCGGGATGACCTTGCCTGCCAGCGGCATCATCACCGTCTTCTTTTCGCCCTTGAATTTCGTCTCGGCTGCACCCTTGCTGCCGAACAGCTTATCAAAAAAGCCCATATCATTACCCTTCTTTCTGCGCTGCACACAGCGCGACCTTCATCTGAATAAAGATATCATACTGTGCCGGAAATTGCAATCCGCATCCTGCACAAAGAGACGGGCCGATGTTTGACACTTACAGCAGGGCCAGCAGGCCGTCGATCTCTTCCATCCGGGTGGCCCAGCTGGTGGCGATGCGCATGACGGTATGGGTGTCGTCGAACTTCTCCCAGAAGCCGAATTTGGCCTTGCCCTCCAGCGCCGCCAGCTGCTCGTTGGAGAAAACGATGAAGATCTGGTTGGTGGGCGAATCCAGGAAGAAGCGGTAGCCCTTGGCGGCCAGCCCCTGCTTCAGGGCGTTGGCCGTGGCGATGGCGTTCCGGCTGATGGTCTGGTACAGGTCATCCGTGAAGAGGACATCGAACTGAAGCCCCAGCAGGCGGCCCTTTGCCAGCAGAGCGCCCTGCTGCTTCACCATGGTCATGAAATGCGCCGGTGCCCCATGGGGGAAGACGACGGCCTCACCGCAGAGGGCGCCCACCTTGGTGCCGCCGATGTAGAAGACATCCGCCAGCCGGGCCAGGTCGGGCAGGGTGACGTCCGTGCCCTCCGCCGCCAGACCGTAACCCAGGCGGGCACCGTCCACGAAGAGGGGCATGTGGTACATCTGGCAGACGTCGTGCAGCGCCTGCAGCTCGGCTTTGGTGTAAAGGGTGCCGTACTCGGTGGGGTGGGAGATGTACACCATGCCGGGGAAGACCATGTGGTCGTGGTTTCCGTCTGCGTAGAAGGTGGCGCAGAAGTCGCGGACGTCGGCAGCGTCCAGCTTGCCGTTCTTGTGGGGCAGGCCCAGCACCTTGTGGCCGGTGTACTCGATGGCCCCGGCCTCGTGGCCGTTGACATGGCCCGTGGAAGCTGCCACGACCCCTTCCCACCGGTGCAGCATCGACGCGATGACGATGGCGTTGGTCTGGGTGCCGCCGGAGATGAAGGTCACATCTGCTTCCGGGCAGGCACAGGCGGCGCGGATTTTCTCCCTCGCGCTGGCACAGTAGGGGTCGGTGCCGTAGCCGGACACCTTTTCAAAGTTGGTCTCCATCAGCTTTTGCAGGATGGCCGGATGGGCTCCCTCGCAGTAGTCGTTCTCAAAGTAAAACATCGTGTTCTGCATCCTCTCTATAATAGGTACCTTTATGATATGCTTTTGCAGCGGAAATGTCAAACAGCAAAAACCCGGCCCGCGCTCGCACCGTTCCGCTTTTTGTGCTATGATTGGGGCAGGCTCTGCGGCATTCGGCACCTGTTCCCGACTCCTTTGCTGTTTCTTAGCCGCCGGTGTGGTATACTTTGAACACCGAACGAATATCCATCCGAAAGGAGACATTTCTATGAGATCTTCCACCCGCAGGCACGATGCACTGGTGATGCTGTCCGGCATCGCGTCGGCCTTTCTGGTGGTGTCCGGCATCCAGGTGCTCAGCGGACGGATCGACGGCGTGGCCTCTATGGTCTTCGTGCTGGCCGTCTTTCTCATCTCGATGTATACCGATGGTTATCTGTGGGGTCTGGCCGCCTCGCTGCTGTGTGTGCTGGCGGTCAACTTTGCCTTTCGCTCGCCCTACTTTGCCTTCAACTTCACCCTGCCGGAGAACCTGTTCTCCGCGCTGGTGATGCTGGTCGTCTCCATCATGACCAGCACCCTTACCACCCGCATCAAGCTGCAGGAGCAGCTCCGGATGGAGAGCGAGACCGAGAAGATGCGCGCCAACCTTCTGCGCGCGGTCTCCCACGACCTGCGCACGCCCCTCACCTCCATCTACGGGGCCTGCTCCACGGTCATTGAAAATTATGACTCGCTGGCCAAAGAGCAGAAGTTAAAACTTCTCGGCGAAGTCTGTTCGGACGCCCAGTGGCTCAACCGGATGGTGGAGAACCTGCTGTCAGTCACCCGGTTCGACACCGGCACCGTCTCGGTGCAGAAGACCCCCACCGTGCTGGAAGAGCTGATCGACACCGTGCTGGTGCGGTTCCAGAAGCACTACCCGGACGTGAACGTCACGGTAGATCTGCCCGACAGCTTCGTGGTCATTCCGATGGACTCGATGCTTATCTCGCAGGTGCTGATGAACCTGCTGGAAAACGCCGTGCTCCACGCCGAGGGAATGACCAAGCTGACCCTCCGGGTCTTTACGCTGGGCGACCACGCCATCTTTGAAGTCTCGGATGACGGCTGCGGCATCCCCAAAGAGCGGCTGGAAGGGCTGTTCACCCGGATGCTGCCCGCCGACGACACGGCCAGCCCCGGCAAGCACGGCATGGGCATCGGCCTTGCGGTGTGCGCAGCCATCGTCAAGGCCCACGGCGGCGAGATCAAGGCCGAGAGCCGCCCCGGCGAAGGCACCACCATCCGCTTCTGGCTGGAGACCGAATCCACGGACGAATCCACTGATCTGGAGGAAAACATCTGAAATGAGCAACAACAAATTCAAGATCCTCATCGTTGAAGACGAACCCACCATCTGCAGCTTCATCTATACCCTGCTGGACACCAACGGTTACAAGACCTATGTGGCCCCCACCTGTGAGCTGGGCAAATCCATCTTCACCTCCTACCTGCCCGACCTCATCATCCTGGACCTGGGCCTGCCCGACCGCGACGGCCGCGAGCTCATCCACTATGTGCGCCAGAAGTTCATGACGCCCATCATCGTGCTGTCGGCCCGCACCACCGAGGCGGACAAGATCGAAGCGCTGGACCTTGGCGCGAACGACTACATCACCAAACCCTTCAGCACCGGCGAGCTGCTGGCGCGGGTGCTGGC
>OKTG01000719.1_pt1 | contig 13242 bp, 11 predicted proteins | sample 1606091 | NCBI WGS metagenome assembly OKTG01 (sample SAMEA3879512, study PRJEB24766) | human gut metagenome | biome: human-associated habitat; feature: feces | place: USA | collected 1985/1987 | reverse complement strand
AGAAGTTCTTCAAGGAGAACTGCCTGGTCGATCAGGAGTTCGTCAAGGACGGCGACCTGTCTGTTGCTCAGTACACCGCTAAGGTCGCTAAGGACCTGGGCGGCGACATCAAGATCGTCAAGTTCACCCGCTTCCAGAAGGGCGAGGGCCTGGAGAAGCGCGCTGACGACTTCGCTGCTGAAGTCGCAAGCATGGTGAAGTAATTCAAGCTTCCAGGCTGAAAATGGGAGCCGCAGTGCCTGTCACAGGGTGCTGCGGCTCCTTTTTTGCGTTCCGGGGTTGTAAAACCTGACCGAAGATGTTATGATAGACCCATTCCAAACAGAAAGAAGTGCTGACCATGAAGATCGTCCCGTGTGCGTTCCAACTGCCCAACGGAGAAATGCTGACGGTGCGCAGTCTGTGCGCAGACGACGCCGAAGCGCTCAACGCATTCCGCCTTGCAACCTACCGCGGCGAGATCATGATGGTGAAGATGCTATGAAAACAGAACGCATTACCCTGAAGGGCATCCCCGCGCTCCTCATGGGGGAGCCTTCCCGCAAGGTGTATCTCTACATCCACGGAAAAATGGGCAGCAAAGAGGAAGCTCTTGCATTTGCAGAGCAGGCCTGCCCGGCAGGTTATCAGGTGCTGGCCATCGACCTGCCCGAACATGGCGAGCGGAAGAACAGCCCGGAACGGCTCCTGCCATGGGTGGTCGTTCCGGAGCTGCAATTTATGGATCAGTATGCAAGAGTGCACTGGCGGCAGGTCTCGCTGCGGGCCACGAGCATCGGCGCCTGGTTCTCCATGCTGGCGTTACAGGAGAAGGAGCTGCGCCGTGCGCTCTTCGTTTCGCCCATCGTGGATATGGAAGACCTCATCGGCAGGATGATGCAGCAGGCCAACGTGACCGAAGAGCAGCTGAAAGCGGCAGGGGAGATCCCCACAACTTTCGGGGAGACGCTTTCGTGGTCGTATCTCTGCTGGGTGCGGGAGCATCCGCTCCGCTGGCGCATCCCCACGCAGGTGCTCTATGGCGAAGCCGACGAGCTGACTTCCTATGCTGTGCTCGACCGCTTCAAGCGCGCGACCGGGGCACAGTTGACCCTTCTGGCCGATGGGGAGCACTGGTTCCACACCGAGACGCAACTGGCCGTGCTGCAGGCCTGGGAAGGTGCGCATCTCTGAAGCGCAGAAAAACAGAGATCCCCGCTGACGGGTTCGATGACGTCAGCGGGGATCTCTTTCTGTTTTTACGAACGAATCGTGAAAACCGCAGTTGTTTTTAGACCTTTGCTTCGCTGTTGTGCTCCGCGTTGGAGTAAGCCTTGAAGGAGTGGAAGACGATGTTCAGGCCCAGAACGATCAGCAGGACAGCCAAGATCAGCTGCAGGCCGTTGGCGATGAACACAGCGCCCCAGGTGGTCTCACCCGCAGGGATGCCCACCGAAGCGGCAGCGCTGATGGCCTTGACCATCGCGATCAGACGCTGGACCAGCGCGGTGAAGGTGACGCACAGCATGATGACCAGCGGGGGGAAGAGCATCTTGTTGTTGCGGCCGGTGACCTTCAGGAAGACGCACAGGGTGGCCAGAACCAGAGCGCTCAGCAGCTGGTTGGCGGAACCGAACAGCGGCCAGATGTTGGCGTAGCCGATCTTGGTCAGGATGAAGCCGAACACCAGCGTGATGAAGGTGGAGAAGTAGACGTTGCAGAACAGCTTGCGCCAGCCCTCTGCATGCTCCATGTCATCGACGCTGAACAGCTCCTGGAAGCTCATGCGGCCGATACGTGCAACGGCATCCAGGCTGGTCAGAGCCAGAGCAGAAACGCACATGGTCATGAAGACGGTAGCAGCGTAGGCGGGAATGCCGAACATCTCAAAGAAACCGGCAACGCCGCGGCTGAAGATCTGGAACGGGGTGCCTGCGGCGGGGGTGCCGTCCGCAGCGGCAGCAGCGCCTGCAACGCACAGGGCCAGAACAGCCAGCAGGCTTTCGAGGATCATGGCACCATAGCCGACTTTCAGCATATCCTTTTCGTTCTCCACGGTCTTGGAAGAAGTGCCGGAAGAGACCAGGCTGTGGAAACCGGAAACGGCACCGCAGGCCACGGTGACGAACAGGATGGGGAACATGGTGCCCAGCTTCTCATTGGTGAAACCGGTGAAAACGGGCAGGTTCATGGTGGGGTGTGCGACCAGCAGGCCGACCACAGCACCTGCGATCATGGCCACGAACATGAAGGTGGTCATGTGGTCACGGGGCTGCTTCAGCAGCCACATGGGCAGGACGGCTGCAAAGAAGATGTAGATGAAGGTGATGTAGCTCCATGCAGCCTTGCCCAGGATGATGGGGAAGTTTGCACCGATCACGAAAGACAGAACGATGAAGACGATGCTGATGACGCTCTCCTTCCAGCCGGAGAAGTTGAACTTCTTCTGGATCAGGCCGAAGACGACGGCGAACACCATGAACATGATGGAGACCATGCCGGCAGCACCGTTGGTCTGTGCGGCCTCGACCAGAGCACCGTCGGTGCCAAAGGCATTGAAGGTGCCGGCGACCATGTCAGCAAACGCTGCGATGACGATGCCGCAGAACAGCCAGCAGAACAGCAGGAACAGCTTGCGGCCGGTCTTGCCGATGTACTTCTCAATCAGCATACCCATGGACTTGCCGTCGTTCTTGACGGAAGCATACAGCGCGCCGAAGTCGGTCACAGCACCAAAGAAGATGCCGCCGATCAGGACCCACAGCAGAACGGGCAGCCAGCCGAATGCGGCAGCCTGGATGGCACCGGTGACAGGGCCGGCACCTGCGATGGAGCTGAACTGATGGGCAAAAACGGTCCAGCCGTTGGTGGGGACGTAGTCGCGGCCGTCCTCGTGGACGACTGCGGGGGTCTTAACCTTGGGGTCGATGCCCCACTTGTTTGCCAGCCAGCGTCCGTAGAAGGTGTAAGCTCCCAACAGACACACGGCTGCAATCAAAACGATGACCAGCGTGTTCATTTCGTTTACCTCTTTCCTTTCTTTCCAAACGGCAAAGCGGCCAGGGTCTATCTGGCGGCTGCACTCAAAAACCACAAGCGGCCGGGCGGCAGGGGATGAAAAAAGCCCCCATCTTCGTTCTGGATGCAGACCGCATCCACCCGAAGACGAAGGCCTGACAACCGGTATCCCGGCTGCAATTCTCCGCGGTACCACTTCGCTTGCTGCTTTTGAGGGCAGCCACTTTCTGCCCGCTTCGGGAGAACCTCACCGGAGCGGGACGCCCTGTAACGGGGGCGGATCGGCCAGGTGCTACAGTTCGGTTCGCACCGGCTGCTCGCAGGGGATAACCTTTCTCTCTTTGCTACCGTCTTACACCAAAACCGACAGCTCTCTGGGAGCAGGTGTGGGAAAAGGTCGTGTCCTGTTCACTGCATTTGCCGAATGATTGTGTATACTTTAGTCCCGATTTCATAATTTGTCAATATATTTTGGGCAAGTTAGGAGGATGTGCCAATTCGGGAAAAATGCTGGTAAAAATTTTTAGGTGATTTTTGTTCATGTGTGAAGAGAAGAAAACTGTGCACGTTAAAATGTGAAAATCACTCACGTTGTAAAAAGACTTGACTTTCACGCTTTCGTGTGCTAAAGTGATAATACAAAATCACCAAATCTTCCAAATACCCGGCGCTTGCCGCAAAGGAGGCCGCTATGGCTGAGAAAAACCCCAGAAAGAACCCGACCACGGACGCACTGTTCGATGCGATCCTGAGCCTTGAAACACGGGAAGAATGCTACAATTTCTTTGAGGACCTGTGCACCGTAAAGGAGATCTCCGATATGGCGCAGCGCCTGGAAGCGGCCAAGCTGCTTTTGGGCGGCAGCACCTATGACCAGATCGTCAAAGCTGTGGAGATCAGCACGGCCACCATCAGCCGGATCAACCGCTGCATCCAGTACGGCTCCGGCGGCTACCGCGACGTCATCGAAAAAGTCTCTGCGAAGGAAGCGGCCGATTCCGCCGAGTGACACGGGCAGCGGCCCGGACATACAATGGGGCATACCTTATATAAGAAAGGATGACCCGATTTATGATCACGGAAACCAACTGCACGCCTACGCTGGAATGCCCCGCACTGCCCCGCGTCACCCTCGACCAGGCCGTCATCGACCTGCTGGAGAGCATTGCGCTGCAGGAATCTGCCCTCAGCCACATCCTCTGCGCGGAGAGCCAGAAGATGAAGACCGCGATGGCCATGAAGGAAGTCGACCTGTGCAAGCTGCTGGAGATCAACGACTCGGCCACCAACATGGTCCATGCCGTGGCCAATCTGGAGCTGGCACTCAAAGATAAGCTGGAATTTATCTCCAACAACCTCTATTACCCCTCGACGGAAAACACCACCACCGCGCAATAACCGGCGGTTGCCCCTGCCTGCCCGCACTTTGCCGGGCAGGCTTTTTGTGTTTGTGGCTATTGTATGAACAATCTAGCCAAAAGATGAAAAAACGTTTTGTGCGGAATTGCTGAATACAGAAAACTGTGCTATACTATACACTGTATATGTGTGAAAGAGAGGAAATGAACCTTGCAGCACTATGACGTGATCTTATTCGACGTGGACGGAACGCTCATTGATTCCGCACCCGGCATCCTGAATACACTGGAAGAGGTCTTCCGCAAGATGAACGTAGATATCACCGGTGTGGACTTGCGCCGCTATCTTGGCCCGCCGCTGCGCAAGACGTTCGCAGAGCACTTCACCGACCCGGCCAGGGTCGAGGAAGCCGCCGGGCTCTACCGTGCCAGCTATGCCGTCAAGGGCAGCCACGAGTGCCGCGTGTTCCCCGGTGCGGCTGAGATGCTCCGCCGCCTGAAGGAAGCGGGCTTTGTGCTCTGCACGGCGACCTCCAAGCCCACCCAGGTGGTGACGCCCATTCTCAAGGAGCAGGGCCTTGCCCCATACTTCGATTTCATCGGCGGGGCCTCCATGGATGAGAGCCGCGACACCAAGACCGAGGTCGTCCGCTACGTGCTGGAGCAGCCCTGCGTCAAGGGCAAACGGGTCCTGATGGTCGGGGACCGCAACGACGATATGCGCGGTGCGGCAGACTGCGGTCTGGATGCTGCCGGTGCGCTGTACGGCTATGGCAGCCGGGAAGAGCTGGAACCGTTCCACCCGGTCTTTCTGGCCGAGAGCTGCGCCGCCCTCGCGGACGCCCTTGTGAACGCCTGGCCGGACTGCTGATTGAGAATAAAAATGGTGAATCATTATGAATCGTAGGACACAATCGGACAAGCAATCTATGACTCCTTTGCAGCGGCAGGCTGTTCTGGTCTGCGTTGTGTGTGCGCTGGCGGCGCTGCTGACCATCGGCATCACCCTGACCCTGCTCAGGCGGGGCAAAGTGGACGCCCCGAATGTACCCGATGCAGACTCCGTCTCCTCGGAAACGCCCGCGGGTGGCGAAGATCTGGCAGAGCACTACCAGATCGACAATTCATCGGCTTCTCTGCTGGCAGAAACGGCCGATGCGGGGCAGTCCTACCAGGACGAGACCCTCTTCATCGGCGACTCCAACACGGTGCGCCTGTACAACAACGGCCTGATCTCCCTGCAGCAGTTCTGCGCCAAGGAGGGCATCGGCACACAGGTGGCCCTGAATGAGGGCATCGTCACCTTTAAGAAGGACAGCAATGCCTATCCCATTGCCCAGGCTGTCGCCATGATGAAACCCCGCCGCGTGGTCATCACCCTCGGCACCAACGACAACGGCATGGAAGTGGCCGACTTTATCGCGAATTATACCGCTCTGGTCCAGGCCATCCAGGCCAGCTATCCCTATACCGATATCATCGTCAACACCATCCCGCCCATCCCGGCGGATCACTCGACCTACCCTCACATGGATCAGGCTAGGATCGACGATATGAACATGGCACTGCTCAATCTGTGCGAGCAGCTGGGCCTCAAGTTTCTGAACACTGCCGAGATCCTCAAGGGGGAGGATGGTTACGGCAAGCCGGACTACTACACAAACGGCGACATCCACCTGAAGAGTGCGGGCCTCAAGGCAGCGCTGAGCTATCTGCGCACCCACGCCTACACCACCGATGACCGCCGCCCGGATACCGCCAACATCCCGACCCGCACATTGGAGTATATTTCCAACCCCAGTTCTGCGGTCCAGGCTCCCAGCTCGGAGTCTGCCAGCGAGAGCGCCAGCAGTTCCACCGCTGAGCCTGTTCACTATGAAGCACACTATCGGGTCGAAAAGAAGGGCGGCGGTACGCTGACCTCCGGCGGTGAGTCTGACAAGACCTCCCTGAGCTACACCGTGACCGATGCGTCCCAGACCATCAGCGTGACGGCAGTTCCCGCCGAGGGCTATGTCTTCGTCAAGTGGAGCGACGGTGTCACCACCCGCACCCGCACCGACGACAAGTTCCAACAGAACATTGACGTCACGGCTGTGTTTGCCGCAGTGTCCGTCGAGATCTCCAACGAGGGCAAGGGCCTGTTCGGCAGCTCCTATATCTTCAAGGCAAAGCTCGGCGGCAAGTATGCCAACAGCGACAATCTCCGCTGGTACGCCAACGGGGAAGAGGTCAAGGCCGCTGCAGGCCAGACGACCGTGACCGTTCCGGTCTCCTCCGTGACCGTCGGCAGCTATAAGATCTACGCCGTCGTCACCTACAACGACTGCACCGTGAAGAGCAACACGCTGACCTTGACTGTCAACAGCGAATCGTCCAGTTCGAGCACGTCGAGCAGCAGCTCGTCTTCCAGCTCTTCGAGTTCGGGCAGTTCGTCTTCGTCCGGAGCTTCCTCCGGCAGTACATCCGGTTCCTCCGCTTCGTCCAAAGAAGAAGCCGCTTCTTCCGGCAGCTCCAGCTCGTCCCACAGCACCTCCGGCAGCAGCTCGGAGCACTCCTCCAGCTCTGCTTCCAGTGCATCGGCGTCCACGAGCGAGTCGAAAGCCGAGTCCAAGGCAGAGGCGGCCAGCGCTTCTCAGAGTGAGTCGAAGAGCGAATCAAAGAGTGAATCCAAAGAGGAAAGCGCTTCTTCCCACAGCGAGTCGAAGACCGAAGCCTCGGAAAGCAAGGCTGAGAACGATCTGCCCGCTTCCAGCGAGACGAGCGCAGAGAACACCGAGGCCGCAGCAAGCCGCTGACATTTTTCCACTCCGCTGCATAGGCTGTTCCGAAGGGAGCGTGAGTGGATGTTCTGCGAGAAGATCCGTGTTCCGGGGCTTCCCGGTGAGGAAAATGTGACCGACGGCAGTGTGGACTGGTACGAGATGGACTGGGAGAATGTGGACAATGGCGTTTTGGAATCCGAGATGCCCAAATGCCCAGAAACGCCCTGTTCCGCCGCTTCCCGCTGCGAGGACAACACCCCGGAACAAACCGACGATGAAACGTATGAAGTAGTCGAGGAATAAGGCGAAGCCAGCTCTGCCGGGGCGGGGCTGGCTTCTCGCTGTTCTTATGATATGGCAAATCCGGAAGAGACCGGCTCCGGCCGGGGAGGACAAGCTCCCCGGAACATGCAACAAGAGAGGGGAAACTGAACCATGGCAAAATACTATTGCATCTTGTTCGATGCAGACAATACGCTGCTGGATTTTGATGCAGCCGAAAGCAAGGCGCTGGCCGATACGCTCCGCAATTACGGCATCGAGCCGGATGCCGAGACGGTGCAGACCTACCGCACCATCAATGGGGAGCTGTGGCGTCAGCTGGAAAAAGGCCAGATCCGCCGCGACAAGCTGATGGCGGAGCGCTTCACCCGCTTCCTGAAGGCCGTGAATGCCGCAGGCAGCGGTGCCGAGATGAATCAATATTATCTCGACCAACTCTCCACCCACCCGGACCTCGCCGCGCCCAATGTGTTGGACGTGATGAAGGAGCTGGCCGAGGTGGCAACGCTGGCCGTTGTGACAAACGGCTTCGACCGGGTGCAGTCCCGCCGTGTGGCCGAGTCCGGCCTGAAGGAGTTCGTCGAGGAGGTCTTCGTCTCCGAGAAACTCGACAGCGAAAAGCCGAACCGCAAGATCTTTGACACGGCGCTCCGTTCGTTGGGGGTAGAGAACCGCGAGCGTGTCCTGATGGTGGGCGACAGCCTCACCAGCGACATCCAGGGCGGCATCAACGCCGGGCTGGATACCTGCTGGTACAACCCGAACCACGCCGAAAATCCGGGCAAGGTCTGCCCGACCTACGAGATCTCGAATCTCGAAGAGCTGTATCAGCTGGTCATGGAGCCGGAAGAGCTGGCCAATGTCGGGCTGAAGAACCGCCGCCACCAGCTCTAAGCTCCTGCGCTGTGCGGCAAGTGGGAACAAAAAGATTGGATGAACAACAATGCTGATACATTTGGAAAAACTGGGCAAGACCTTCGGCGAGAAGATCGTCCTGCATGATGTCACGGCCAGCGTCGAGCGGGAGGACCGCATCGGCATCGTGGGCCAGAACGGTGCAGGCAAGACCACCCTTCTGAAGATCCTGACCGGGGAATATACCGACTATGAGGGCGAGTTCAGTGTGACCCATGGCGTCACCCTTGGGTATCTGGAACAGAACGCGAAGCTGGACCCCACGCTGGACATCTACGGCGAGATGCGCTCCTGCTTCGCCCATGTGCTGGATGCCATGGCACAGATGCAGATCCTGGAGCGCCGGATGGCGGCTTCGCCGGAGGATGCCTTTCTGCTGGAGCAGCATGATGCGCTGCAGAACATCATCGACGCAGCCGATGGATACAATATGGACGTCAACATCAAAAAGGTGTTGTCCGGCATGGGTTTCGCACAGGATACCTGGACCAAGAACGTCGCAGTCCTGTCCGGCGGCGAGCTGACCCGCCTGCGTCTGGCAAAGCTGCTGCTGCAAAAGCCGGACGTCCTCATTCTGGACGAGCCCACCAACCACCTCGATTTTGCGACGATGGAATGGCTGGAAACCTACCTCAAGGGCTATTCCGGCGCGGTCCTCGTCGTCAGCCATGACCGCTACTTCCTCGATAACGTCTGTACGAAGATCTGGGAAGTTTCGTTCCAGACCATGACGACCTACAAGGGCAATTTCTCGGCCTATCTGCCCCAGAAGGAAGCCGCCGATGCCCTGCGCCAGAAGCAGCACGACGCCGATGTGGCACTGGCCGAAAAATTGCAGGACTACGTGGACCGCAATCTGGTCCGCGCTTCCACGACCAAAATGGCCCAGAGCCGCCGCAGGCAGCTGGAAAAGCTGGAGATCACCGAGGCCCCGAAAGATGAGACGAACCAGCTCAAATTCCGCTTCGAATACGACGTGGAGCCGTGGAACGAACTGGTGCTGATGAAGAATCTGACCATCCGCATCGGGGAGCGCACCCTGCTGGAGCCTTTCACCTACACGGTCTGCCGCGGGCAGCGGCTCGTCATCGCAGGCCCCAACGGTGCAGGCAAATCGACCCTGATGCAGGTGCTGGACGGCAAGCGCCGCCCCTCTGGCGGCATGGTCCGGCTGGGCACCGGTGCCCGGCCCAGCATCTTTGCCCAGCAACAGAACCGCCTGGGGCAGGGCCGGGTCATCGACGTCATCTGGAACAAATACCCACGGATGACGGAGCTGGAAGTCCGCAACCATCTGGCCAAGCTGGGCTTCCGGGGCGAGACGGTCTTCAAACCCTGCGAGGCGCTGTCCGGCGGCGAGCTGGCCCGCCTGCGCTTTGCCGAGATCGTGCTGGAACGCCCGAACCTGCTCTTCCTGGATGAGCCGACGAACCATCTGGACATCTACACCCGCGAGAACCTGACCGAGGCGCTGATGGCCTACACCGGGACGCTGCTCATGGTCACCCACGACCGGCACCTGATGAACAGCCTCGGATGCCCCATTCTCTATCTGGAAGACGGCAAGGCGACGCTCTACCCTAGCTACGATGCCCTGATGGGCCGCAGCGCACCCGCCGCCGCACAGTCGGCCAAAGCCGCCGAGCCTGCCAAGGCCGGTTACGGCAAGGAGCAGCGCCGCCGCCGCGCCGAGCTGCGGGCTAAGATCAAGGCCTGCGAGGACGAGATGGAAGCCTGCGGTGCCCGCGAAGTCGAGCTTGACAACGAGATCAACTCGCCGGAAGTCTACAACGACCCGCAGCTGCTGCGGGAAAAAAGCGATGAGCTTGCCGATCTGCGCTTCCATCAGGAAGAACTGTTCGCCGCCTGGGAAAAGGCCATGGAGGAACAGGAGCAGTACGAGCAGAGCAGCACCGAAGAATGATCACCCGAAGGAGGCCCTTTCATGCCGAACCACCGCCGCAACGATTCCAAGACCCACAGCATCGCCCTTTCGGGGCTGCTGTTTGCGCTGGCCATGGCGCTCTCATTCGTTGAGGGCACACTGGTGCTTCCCGGCCTTTTGCCGGGCATGAAGCTGGGGCTGGCGAATATTGTGGTGATGTACGCATTGTTCTTTATGGGGCCGAAGCAGGCGCTCGTGCTGGATCTCCTGAAAGCGCTGTTTGTTTTTCTGGTCTCCGGCTGGACGGCGGGGTTCCTCTCGCTGTGCGGCGGTCTGCTCTCGCTGCTGGTGATGTGGCTGCTGTATTACCACGCACCGGTGCGCCCCACCTGGTACATCCTCTCGGTATGCGGTGCGCTGTTCCACAACATCGGCCAGCTTCTGGGTGCCAGTGTGATCTTATCCTCGGCGGTCTCCCTCTATTATGCGCCGGTGATGCTGGTGCTCGGCCTCGTGATGGGCGCACTGACGTCCATCACGCTCCGGGCACTGCTGCCGGCTCTGGGCCGCCTGGGCTACAATATAAAAGAAAAATAAGAGGTTTTGCATATGTCTGAAAAAGTCACGGTCCGGGTGGAGCGGAATATCCTTCATCTGCCCGCCATCGCTCTGCGGGGGCTTGTCGTCTTTCCCAACAACCTGCTTCATTTTGAGGTAGGCCGCGAAAAGAGCATCGCCGCTGTGGAGTGGGCGGTCAGCAATCACTCCAACGTTTTCCTGATCGCACAAAAGGATATGAAGGCCGACGACCCCGGTGCCGACGGCCTGTACAATTACGGCGTCGTGGCCGAGATCAAGCAGGTCATGCGGGTGTCGGACGACCTCGTCCGCATCCTGGTGGAGGGCAAATACCGCGCCCGGCTCACCGAGATGGACACCGACGGCAGCTTCCTGCTGGCTTCGGTCCGTCCCACGCCGGTGCGCCCCGTCAAGCCTGATGAAGAGGCCGAGGCCGACGCGCTGCTCCGCAATGTGAAGAAGAGCTTTGATGAGCTGCTGAGCCTGAACCCCCGCATCGGCAAGGATGTGGTGTTCGCGGTCAACTCCAACAACGACCCGGCGTTTCTCTGCGAGTATATCCCGGCCAACCTCCTGTTCCGCTTTGAGGATAAGCAGGCCGTGCTGGAAGAGGGAACGCTTCTGGGCCGTCTGCGCCTGCTCGTGGAGCGGATGCACCGCGAGCGCCGGATGCTGGAGATCGACAAGGAGATCGCGCAGAAGGTCGATGAAGCCATGGACAAGAACCAGCGCGACTACTATCTGCACGAGCAGATGCACATGATCAGCGAGGAACTGGGCGAGGACGACGACACCACCGCCGAGGCCGAGGAATACCGCCGCAAGATCACGGCCCTGCACCTCGATGCCGAGCGGGAGAAGAAGCTCCTCAAGGAAGTGGACCGTCTGGCCAAAATGCAGAGCAGCAACCAGGAGGGGACGGTCATCCGCACCTATCTGGATACCTGCCTGGAACTGCCTTGGAACACCTTCACCGAGGACGATCTCGACATCGCCAAGGCACAGCACATCCTGGACCGTGACCACTACGGCCTGAAAAAGGTCAAAGACCGCATCCTCGAAGTGCTGGCGGTCCGCAAGCTGGCCCCGGACGTCAAGGGTCAGATCATCTGCCTGGTCGGCCCTCCGGGTGTCGGCAAGACCAGCATCGCGCGCTCCATCGCCGAGAGCCTGGGCCGCAAGTATGTCCGCCTGAGCCTGGGCGGTGTGCGGGATGAGGCCGAGATTCGCGGCCACCGCCGCACCTATATCGGAGCCATGCCCGGCAAGATCATCAGCGCGATGATCACCGCAAAAAGCTCCAACCCCCTCATGCTCCTCGACGAGATCGACAAGCTGGCGGGCGATTTCCGTGGCGACCCGGCGGCCGCTCTGCTCGAAGCTCTGGACCCGGAGCAGAACGCCACCTTCAACGATCACTTCATCGATATGCCGTTCGATCTGAGCCATGTGCTCTTTATCACCACGGCCAACGACCTGAGCGCCATCCCCGGCCCGCTGCGCGACCGAATGGACGTCATCGAACTGCCCAGCTATACCCGCGTGGAAAAGTACAACATCGCCCGCAAGCATCTGGTGCCCAAGCAGCTCAAGGCCTGCGGTCTGGCCGGCAAAGTCACCTTCTCCCAGAGCGCCCTGTACGGCATCATCGACGGCTATGTCCGCGAGGCCGGTGTCCGCAATCTGGAGCGCACCATCACCAGTGTGCTGCGCAAATGCGCCCGCAAGATCGCATCCGGTGAGGTGGAGAGCTTCTCCGTGACCGGCTCCAATCTGGAAGAGCTTCTGGGCCCCAAAATGGTCAAGCCCGATTTCCTCAACCGCACCAACGCCATCGGCATCGCCAACGGTCTGGCCTGGACCAGCATCGGCGGAGAGACCCTGCCCATCGAGGTGCAGGTCATGGACAACGGCAGCGGCAAGATCACCGTCACCGGTTCGCTCGGCGACGTGATGAAGGAGTCCGTTGAAGCGGCCCGCTCGGTGGTGCGTGAGCGCGCTGAGTCTCTCGGCATCAAGCAGGACGTCTTCTCGAAGACCGATCTGCACCTCCACTTCCCGGAAGGCGCGACGCCGAAAGACGGTCCGTCCGCGGGCGGCGCCATCACGACGGCGATTGTTTCCGCGCTCACCCGGATTCCGGTCCGCGCAGACGTCGCGATGACGGGCGAAATCACCCTTCGCGGTGAGATCCTCGAGATCGGCGGCCTGAAGGAGAAGCTCCTCGCGGCTCTCCGCGGCGGCATCAAGAAGGTGATGATTCCGGAGGACAACGTGAAGGATCTCGCTGAGATTCCGCAGAACGTGAAGGACGGTCTTGAGATCGTTCCGGTCCGCTGGATTGAGCAGGTTCTGGAGCAGGCTCTTGTCCGCATGTCGGAGCCGCTTCCGAAGGAAGATATGGCTGAGTCGCTCGCCGCTGTACCCGCTGAACAGCCCGGCCTGCCTGAGATCGTTGCTC
>OKTG01000708.1_pt1 | contig 13372 bp, 10 predicted proteins | sample 1606091 | NCBI WGS metagenome assembly OKTG01 (sample SAMEA3879512, study PRJEB24766) | human gut metagenome | biome: human-associated habitat; feature: feces | place: USA | collected 1985/1987 | reverse complement strand
CTGCCGGGCAGACAGTCGCTTTTGTGGGACCGTCCGGCGGCGGAAAAACCACGCTGGCAAATCTGATCTCCCGCTTCTTCGATCCTCAAAGCGGTACTGTAAGGGTGGGCGGCGTAGACGTCCGTGATATTCCGAAAGAAGAACTGATGAACACGGTTTCCTTTGTGTTCCAGAACAGCCGGCTGATCAAAGCTTCCATCTTTGAGAATGTGCGTCTGGGTAAACCGGAAGCCACCCGGGAGGAAGTCATGGCTGCCTTAAAAAATGCCCAGTGCGACGATATCCTTGAAAAACTGCCGGATGGTATGGATACGGTGATCGGCACCAAGGGGGTCTATCTTTCCGGCGGCGAGCAGCAGCGGATTGCTATTGCCCGCGTGATGCTGAAAAATACCCCCATCATTATTCTGGATGAAGCCACAGCTTTTGCGGATCCCGACAATGAAACCAGAGTACAGGCGGCTTTTTCCAAACTGTCTCAGGGCAAAACGGTCATTATGATTGCCCACAGGCTTTCCACGGTGGCCGGTGCAGATCGGATTTACGTTGTAAAAGACGGGCAGATCGCAGAGAGCGGTTCCAGCCGTGAGCTGATGGAAAGAGGCGGTCTGTTCGCCCGGATGTGGCAGAACTATCAGACTTCCATTCAGTGGAAGGTACAAAAGGAGGTACAGTAAGATGATCAGACGTCTGCAAAAACGATATGCCTTGTCCGAACAGGGCGCAAAGGATTTAATTAAGGGCTGTTTTGCCTGCGTCCTGCAAAATATCTCTTTCATGTTCCCGGTGGGATTGCTGTACTGCATGGTGAGCGATCTGATGAACGGCGGTGTTCCGGAAAGCCGGCTTCCCTTCTACATTGTCGGCTGTATTCTCTGTGTGGGATTGATCTTGCTGACAACCTACTTCCAGTATAACGCCACCTATTTTGCCACCTATACGGAAAGCGGCGTGCGCCGTATTACGTTGGCGGAGCGGCTGCGGAAAATCCCCCTGTCCTTCTTCGGAAAGAAAGACCTTGCGGATCTTACCAGCACCATTATGGCGGACTGCACCTTTTTAGAGCAGAGCTTTTCCCACTTTATCCCGGAGCTTGCCGGATCCATCATCTCTACGGTCTTGATTGCCGTCAGCCTGTTCTTCTACGATTGGCGTATGGCGCTGGCGGCTCTTTGGGTGATGCCGGTGGCGTTTGCCATTGTAGGTTTTTCTGCAAAGGTACAGGAAGGGTTTAATCAGAAATCCATGGATGCGAAAATGGCCTGCGCGGATGGAATTCAGGAGTGTATTGAAACGGTGCAGGATCTGAAAGCCAACAACGCTGAAAAAGAATACCTCAAAGGGTTGGAAAAGAAGATCCGCGCGGTGGAACACCGCTCCATTCTCAATGAGTTCGGTTTGGCGGCATTTGTAGTATCCGCATCCCTTGTGTTAAAGCTTGGGATTGCCACGGTTGCGCTTGCAGGCTCCGTTTTGCTGATGCAGGGTAGTTTGGATATTTTGACCTTCTTCCTGTTCCTGCTGGTGGTTTCCCGGCTCTATGATCCCTTGCAGGGTGCGCTGCAGAATCTGGCGGCGGTAATTTCCACCCGGACAAATATCGCCCGTATGAATGAAATCCTTGACCATCCCATTCAGCAGGGCAAAACCAGCCTTTCCAATCAGGGGTATGACATTACCTTTGACCATGTTGGGTTTGCCTACAACACCGGAGAAACAGTATTAAAGGATGTCAGCTTTACTGCCAAACAGGGGGAAGTGACCGCACTGGTGGGTCCCTCCGGCGGCGGTAAAACAACAGTGTCCCGTCTGGCAGCCCGGTTTTGGGATGTGAGCCGGGGAAAAATTACGGTAGGCGGTATGGATGTCTCAAAAGTGGATCCGGAAACGCTGCTTTCTCTTTATTCCATTGTGTTTCAGGATGTTACCCTGTTTGACAACACCATACTGGAAAATATCCGTATCGGTAACAAAGACGCCACAGATGAGGAGGTTCTGGCTGCGGCACGGCTTGCCAATGTGGATGAATTTGCCGAGAAGCTTCCTGATAAATGGAATACTAACATAGGCGAAAACGGTTGTGAGCTCTCCGGCGGAGAACGCCAGCGGATTTCCATTGCCCGTGCCTTCTTAAAGAACGCGCCGATCATCCTTCTTGACGAAGCTACAGCCTCTCTGGATGTGGAGAATGAAACGCTGATACAGACAGCTCTGTCACGGCTGATCAAAGACAAAACTGTTCTGGTGATCGCACACCGGATGCGCACGGTAGCCGGTGCGGATAAAATCGTCGTGCTTTCCGATGGTATGGTGGCGGAAGAGGGCGATCCGGATACCCTGCTCCAGCAAGACGGTATCTATACCCGCATGGTAAAATTACAGACAGAAAGCCAGAACTGGACGCTGGCATAGTGTGATTTTCTGTTGCGGGCATAAACCAGATGTTAGGCAAATGCCGCACGCAAAACATTACTATTTTTGAGTGTGGCTTTGTCTATATCTGGAAACACTTTAGTACAGTATCTTGACAAAATGATGTATGGTATGGTAAAATCAATCAGTTAGAGTTAGCTAACTATTTTTATTTTATTTTGGTTAGCCGGTGCTAACCGCATGGGGATAGAAGAATGCTAAAAGTAACAATGAAAATCGATGGAATGTCCTGTGGAATGTGTGAGGCTCATATAAACGATGCGATCAGAAAAGTATTTTCTGTTAAGAAAGTGACTTCTTCTCACAGAAAAGGGATCACGGAACTGCTTATACAAGACGCCGTTGACACACAGTTACTGAAACATGCTGTGGAAGAATTCGGGTATAAGGTGTTGGATATTCGTTGTGAACCTTATGAAAGACAAGGGTTTTCCCTGTTTAAAAGAAAATAGATGAGGGTGAAAAGACATGCCTTTTGAATTATGGCAGGGGCTGCTGATTCCTTTTGCCGGGACGACGCTCGGCGCAGCCTGCGTCTTTTTTATGCGGAACAATTTGAGTGAACTGGTTCAGCGTGCGCTTACCGGCTTTGCGGCAGGGGTTATGGTGGCGGCTTCCATATGGAGTCTGCTGCTTCCTGCCATGGAACAGGCATCAGACATGGGGCAATGGTCCTTCTTCCCTGCTGTAGCTGGATTCTGGCTTGGTATTTTATTCTTACTGGGATTGGATCGGCTGATCCCGCATCTGCATCGTGGCAGCTCAGAGGCTGAAGGCGTCAAAAGCAGTCTTGGAAAAACAACTATGCTGACTCTGGCAGTAGCACTGCACAATATTCCGGAAGGGATGGCAGTGGGCGCAGTCTATGCCGGGTGGCTCTACGGGGACAGTGGGATCACGCTGGCGGGGGCGCTGGCTCTTTCTCTGGGTATCGCCATTCAGAACTTCCCTGAAGGCGCTATTATATCCATGCCCCTGAAAGCGGAGGGTTTCTCCAAATCCCGCTCATTTCTGTATGGAACGCTGTCCGGTGCGGTAGAACCGATAGGTGCGCTCCTGACCATCCTTCTGGCAGGAATTTTAGTCCCGGTACTGCCCTATGCTCTGAGCTTTGCCGCTGGTGCAATGATTTATGTGGTGGTAGAGGAATTGATTCCGGAGATGTCGGCCGGAAAGCACTCCAATGTGGGAACCATTCTGTTTGCAGTCGGTTTCACTTTGATGATGGTATTGGATGTGGCGTTGGGCTGATACAAAGCTGTTCGAAAAAGGAGGACACAGAATGTCACATTTAGGCGTTGTGGAGGACACACTTTTTGTCCCCATGCTGGGCAGGATTTATGCCAGCGAGCATTGCCCGCAGATCATATATGATAAAAAGGCTTTGGAATTAAAAGAAAAGCTGCCGTCCGACCTGCAGGAAAACGGCAGTCAGAGCCAGTATACCCTGCTGGCTTCAGCGGTGCGGTCTGCTAATATGGACCGTTTCATCCGGTCGTTTTTAAAGCGCAGACCGGACGGTGTGATTGTCCAGCTCGGCTGCGGTCTGGAGACGACCTATTACCGCTGCGATAACGGAAGGACCCGCTGGTATGCCGTTGATTTGCCACACGTCATTGACTACCGGAAGGAACTGCTCCCGCAGTCGGAGCGTGAGACCTATCTTGCTGGAGATGCTTTTACAGAGAATTGGATCAGACAAGTTCGCACGGATTTGCCCGACGCCCCTATCCTTGTTACAGCAGGCGGACTGTTTCACTATTTTGAGGAAGATAAGGTTATTTCCCTGTTTCGTATGCTCAGACAATTCGGAGAAATAGAAGTCGTCTTTGATACTGTGAATAAAAAAGGCATGGCTATGATGCAAAAGAAATACATGAAGCAGGTCGGCCACGCCGATGTGCAGATGTTCTTTTATGTGGATTCAGCAGTGAATTTAGCTGGAAAGATTGGCGGTGGACTTATGGATATGACAGAAGAGCCTTACTACCGTTATATTCCCAAAAACGGCTTAAAACTATCCACCAAGGTCAGTATGGCTGTTTCTGACCGGTTCTGTATGGTGAAGATGATTTGTTTGAATTTATAGTGTTTTCACTTTATACGAATACAATAGCGGAGGGAATTTTAATGTTGGAAAAAGAAAACTTAACGCCGTTTCAAATTCAGCTGCTGCTTTATTACCTGACGGCGGAACCGTCAAAGCGTACGGTAACGGATTCAGCCAGAAGCCTGAATGTGAGTAAATGGGTGGTCACTCGTACGCTGGATACGCTGGAAAAGCTGAATATTGTAGAACGTCTGGAGAATCGCAAAACGGTTTTGACGGTTCCGGGAGTTAAACTGGCAGAAAAGTATCAGAAACAGAGAAAGGTATTAGAAAAATATATGCAGTATCAGGATATCCCTCCTGCACAGATTAAGGAGAATGCCCTTCGAGCATTGGCAGCAAGGTTTTCTGATGAATTTATGGATCGGCTGGCTGAACAGGAAAGCCGGATGCATATCAAAGAAATATTTGCCGGACGCCGAGACTTCCATGGCGGGGATATTTGTAATTACCTCAGTGATGGCAGTTACTATTTTCCGTTCATTATTTACCGGGAACAAATCAAAAATCACAATAACCTTTCCATGGCAAACCGTGGTTTTGAAAATCCGTGTGAAGTCATCGTAAAGGATCATGAAGGACTTGTGTATCTGGCGGCAAAAACCGTATCCGCTCAGTCTATGTCCAGTAAAAATAAAATGGAAGGACGCATCCAGAAGCTGCAATACTTATATGACGGAGAATTCCGTGACGGCGGCATTGACGGGCGTTATGTATTTTTTCCGGTAACGGCACTGCGGTTTATCTCTATGGGAAAAGGCCGGGATACCCTGCTGCATGGAAGCGTATGCCTGAAAATGCAATGCAGTGTTGGGGATATGCATATGCCGGAGAGTACAGCTGTTTTCACCATGTTCATCCATTAAAACAGGCGGATTCAGAAGAAATGAAAAATTTTTTGGAGCAGTTTTGCAACAATGCTGGTTTATCAGTCATGATCGGGGTTTAGACGCTTTTTTAACCCTTCAACAGGCTGTTTGGAGCAGTTTTGCAACAGAAAATCCATTGACAACAAAATGGTAACTGGCTATACTGAATTTGCTTTAAGGAAAATGCGGATTATAAAAGCAGTATATTTTATCATTCGCAGCCCTGTTTGGTCTTTGAGACCGGACAGAAGAGTAACAGGAGAGCAGAGTCAAAAGCAATATGACAACAACGATCCCCCTCTTAAAAACTCCGAAAGGAGCAATTTTTTAGGGGATTAGTTAGCATAACCTAACTCAGACGGATAACCTTTTGCCTCTGCCCGTTTATATCAGGGAAACAAGCGTGTTAACTTGTTCTCCTGACCAGAACATCGCAAAAGGAGGATTGGTGCGCGATATTTTTTATTATGCCGTAGAAACGGCATTATTTTTCACCAAGCGGTTAGATTATGCTAACCGAAACATTGTTTTTATAAATGAATGGAGGTAGACACAATGACAACAACAAAACAGTCATGGTTTAAGCGAAGTTTGGCTGTGCTGCTGGCAATCATGATGGTCATGAGTTTGGGCGTGACTAAACTATGGCCAGTAATATTTTTACCGTAAAAAATCTTTCCTTTTCCTACGGAAAGCAGCAGGTGCTGAACGGATTGGACTTTTCTCTTCACGAGGGGAGAATTACCACATTGATCGGTGCAAACGGATGCGGAAAATCCACATTGTTTAACCTGATGACGAAAAACTTAAAGCCCGATCAGGGGGAAGTGTTTCTGAGAGAGGAAAATATCGCAAATTTGCGTTTAAAAGATTTTGCCAGAGAAGCGGCGATTGTCCATCAATACAATACGGCGCCGCCGGATCTTACGGTCGAAAAGCTTGTGAGCTACGGGCGAACTCCCTATCATACCATGGGGCTTTCATCGGATCCGCAAAAAGATGAAGAAAAAATACAGTGGGCGCTGGAGATCACCCATACAAGCAAGCACAAGGATAAACCGGTAACAGAGCTTTCCGGCGGACAGAAACAGCGGGTGTGGATTGCCATGGCGCTGGCACAGGACACCAAGGTACTGTTTCTCGATGAACCGACCACCTATCTGGATGTCCGTTATCAACTGCAGATTTTAAAACTCATTCAGAAGCTGAACCGGGAGTACGGTATTACCATCGTTATGGTTCTCCATGATATCAACCAGTCGCTGTATTACAGTGACGAAATTGTCGCCATGAAAGATGGCAGGATGATTGCTCACGGTTTACCGGAGGAAATCATTACAAAGGAACTTGTCCAAGAGGTATACGGCGTTGATCTGACCATTCAGTCGGTAGATGGAAAACCTTTTGTTATCCCGGTATAAGGGATAACCCTGAATACATGGAAAGGAGGCATAAGCCGTATGAAACAAAGAAAAACGGTGGAGGATTATCTGAAAGCCGTGTATTTGCTGCAAAAGCAAAACGGCTCCGTACGTGGTGCGGATATTGCAGCAGAGCTTCATGTGTCGCGTCCCACAGTTTCCGTTTCGCTGAAAGAGTTGGAAAAAGAAGGCTATCTTTTCTTAGACGGTGCGCGGGAAGTGCATCTGACAGATAAGGGGCAAACCGTTGCCAGAGAAACTTATGAGCGCCACCAGACCTTCCAGTCCCTTTTAGAAGACCTGGGCGTGGATGGGAAAACTGCGGCGGAGGATGCCTGCCAAATGGAACATGCCGTAAGTCCGAAAAGTTATGAGGCGCTGAGAAGGTGGACAAACAGAAAGAAGGCAAGCGGCTGTGAATAATGCAATGCAATCCCTTTTTTACGGTTTTACATCAGTGCTGCTTGTGATAGCGGTTGCCGCTCTGTGTACAGGCGTTAAGAAAGTGATGAAAAAAATAACAAAAGGCGGACGAAAATATGATGATCAATAAACGGCTCATCGGTACCGTTGCCGAGAGCAAAAAATACATAGCGGGAAATGTAATTCTACAGTGGTGCTCCCTTACGGCGAACATTGCCCTGATGCTCAGTATTTCCCGAATGCTTGCAGAGCTTTTCAGGGGTTCGGCCTCGGTGCAGCTTTTCACAGTGACGGGAATCGTTGTAATTTTGGCGTTGGCAGTCCGGTTTTTCTGCTCCATCGGGGCCGCCAAAATGGGGTACTTCTCCTCCAAAGCAGTCAAAAAGTCTTTGCGTGAGAAGATCTATCAAAAGCTTTTGCGGTTGGGAAGCTCCTACAACGAACAGGTGAAAACTTCGGAAGTGGTGCAGGTGGCGGTGGAAGGCGTCGATCAGCTGGAAACCTATTTCGGCGCGTATCTGCCGCAGTTTTTCTATGCCATGCTGGCGCCGCTCACACTGTTTATCGTACTGTGTTTTGTGAATGTCGCGGCGGCGGTAGTGCTGCTTATCTGCGTGCCGCTGATCCCTGTAGCCATTGCGGCGGTGCAGACCTGGGCCAAAAAACTGCTCTCTAAATACTGGGGACAGTATACGGAATTGGGCGACACTTTCCTTGAAAATTTGCAGGGGCTCACCACTCTCAAAATCTATCAGGCGGATGCGTTTAAACAGCAGGAAATGAACGAGCAGGCGGAAAAATTCCGAAAGATCACCATGAAGGTGCTGACCATCCAGTTAAACTCCATCACCATTATGGACCTGATCGCGTACGGCGGTGCGGCACTGGGCGTCATCATGGCGGTGACCCAGTACCAGAGCGGAGGAGTTTCTCTTGAGGGATGTCTGCTGATTATCCTGCTGGCGGCGGATTTCTTTATTCCCATGCGGCAGCTGGGTTCCTTTTTCCATATTGCCATGAACGGCATGGCGGCCAGCGACAAGATTTTCCGACTGCTGGATTTAGAAGAAACCAAGCCGGAAATCACCGAAAGCTTTCCTTCGGGACACACCATCCGCTGTTCCGGTCTCTCCTTCTCCTATGAGCCGGACCGGGAGATCCTCCATAGCGTTGATCTTACCTTCCCGCAGGGCAGCTTTACGGCGCTGGTGGGAGAAAGCGGCTGCGGTAAATCCACACTGGCTTCGATCCTGATGGGAAGAAACAAAGGATATACCGGAAGCGTTTCGGTGGGCGGCGTGCCCCTTTCCTCCATTCAGGAAGAAAGCCTTCTGCGAAACATCACCTATATCAGCCACCAAAGCTACCTGTTCAAGGGCACGGTGCGGGAGAACCTGCTTATGGGAAAACCCGGCGCTTCCGATGAAGAACTGTGGGCAGTGCTTTCCCGGGTAAACCTCGCAGAATTTTTAAAAGCGGAACAGGGGCTGGATACCCGGCTTTTGGAAAAAGCGTCCAATCTTTCGGGCGGGCAGTGCCAGCGGCTGGCGCTTGCAAGGGCGCTTTTGCATGACAGCCCTGTCTATATTTTTGATGAAGCCACCTCCAACATCGATGTGGAGAGCGAAAACGATATTATGCGTGAAATTCATGAACTGGCAAAAAGCAAAACGGTAATCCTCGTTTCCCACCGGCTTGCCAATGTAGTGGGCGCCGACCATATTTATGTGCTGGATCACGGAATCGTTGCGGAAAGCGGTTCACATGAGGAATTACTTGCCCACCACGGCCTGTATGAACGGCTGTGGAGTGCCCAGCAGACATTAGAGCAATTTGGAAAGGAGCGTGCAAGCGTATGAAAAAGCGAAGCGGATTTGCTGTGATGGCACGGCTGATCGGGCTGGTAAAACCTCTGAGCGGCTATATGTCACTGGCTGTTTTGATGGGGCTCGTCGGGCATTTGTGCGCCGCCTTTATCACCATTTTCGGCGGATACGGTGTGCTGGCAGCCCTTCGGTTTGAAGTACCTTTTACTCTGACAACGGTTTTTATTTCCGTTCTTGTCTTCGCCCTTCTCCGGGGATTTTTGCGGTATGCGGAGCAGGCGTGCAACCACTTTATCGCATTTAAATTACTGGCACTTTTGCGCGACCGGGTGTTCCGCGCACTGAGAAAGCTCTGCCCGGCAAAGCTGGAAGGCCGGGACAAGGGGGATCTGATCTCGGTGATCACCTCCGATATTGAACTGCTGGAGGTGTTTTATGCTCACACCATCTCACCGGCTGCCATCGCGCTGTTGTTTACCATTGTCATGTGCCTGTTCATCGGCTCGTTTCACTGGATCCTGGGCGTGATTGCGCTGGCGGCCTATCTGATCGTGGGAATCGTGATTCCAATTGTGATATCCAGATGCAGCGGGGATGACGGACTGCGTTTCCGCACCAGATCCGGTGAGCTTTCGGGCTTTGTGCTGGACAGCCTGCGGGGGCTTTCCGAAATCCTCCAGTATGGACAGGGAAAAAAGCGCCTTTCCAAAATGAATGAAAAGACGGATGAACTCTCCCGAGACGAAGAAAAGATGAAACGCACTGCCGGGCGAAATACAGCGGTTACCAATACGGTGGTGTTAACATTTGATCTTATCATGCTATTTGCTTCGGCCTTGCTGTACCAAAGCGGCGCAGTGGATTTTGACGGCGTTTTGATCCCTACGCTGGCGCTGTTTTCTTCCTTTGGTCCCGTGATTGCTCTGGCGGCGTTGGGCAGCACCCTGCAGAACACCTTTGCGGCAGGCAATCGAGTACTGGATATTCTGGACGAAACGCCGGTAGTAGAGGAAATCACCGGGAAACCGGAAATCACATTCTCCGGCGCAAAAGCGGAGCAGGTTTCCTTCTCTTACGGGAATGAAACCATTCTTTCGGATGTATCGGTGACAATTCCGGAAAATGCGGTAGTAGGAATTGTGGGCAGAAGCGGAAGCGGAAAATCCACCCTGTTAAAGCTTCTGATGCGGTTCTGGAAGGTGCAGGAAGGCAGCGTGGAGCTTTCTGGCCGATCGGTGGAAGAGATCAACACCAAAAATCTGCGCGATCTGGAGAGCTTTGTGACGCAGGAGACCCAGCTCTTCCACGACAGCATCAAAAACAACCTGCGGATCGCCAAGCTGACCGCCACCGACGAAGAGATTGAAACCGCCTGCAAAAAGGCCTCCGTTCACGATTTTATTATGACCCTTCCCAAAGGCTACGACACGCCGGTGGGCGAACTCGGCGATACTCTTTCCGGCGGCGAACGGCAACGTCTGGGGCTCGCAAGAGCATTTTTACACGACGCACCCTTCCTGCTGTTGGATGAACCAACCAGCAATCTGGACAGCTTAAACGAAGCGGTGATCTTAAAATCCCTGCGGGAAGAACGGGCGGGCAAAACCGTGGTGCTGGTTTCCCACCGGCAGTCTACCATGCGCATCGCTGATACCGTCTATTCGGTGGAACACGGGAGGATGAGCTGATGAAAAGTACAGCCGATAAGCGGGAACGGGAAAAGCGGATGGTATCGGAAATGATTGCCCTGTACTGCCGCAAAAAACACCACACCAAAGGCGGACTTTGTCCCGAATGTGCAGATCTGGAAGCCTATGCCAGGATGAGAAGCGACAAGTGTCCGTTTATGGAGACGAAAACCTTCTGTTCCAACTGTAAGGTACATTGCTACAAACCGGTCATGCGGGAGAAAATCCGGGAAGTCATGCGTTTTTCCGGGCCCAGAATGCTGTTTTCCCATCCTGTGATGGCGGTTTCCCATGTGATCGAATCGAAAAAAGAGAAAAAACGACTGGAGGAATCAAGGTGAAAATAAAGAAGCTTTTATATGTGATTTTAGGCTGTATCGGTTTGGCTCTCGGAGCCGTGGGGGCTGTATTGCCGCTTCTTCCGGCGTTTCCGTTTTTGCTTTTGGCGGCGTTTTGCTTTGCCAAAAGCTCTGAAAAACTGCACCGTTGGTTTACGGGAACAAAGCTGTATAAAAACAATCTGGAAAGCTATGTAAAAGGACAGGGCATGACGTGGAAGACCAAAATCCGGATTATGATTACCGTGACGGTTCTAATGTCGATCGGCTTTATTATGATGCATGCTGTTCCGGTGGGAAGGATCGTTCTGGCTTGTGTTTGGGTATTCCATATCCTTTACTTTGTTTTCCGGGTAAAGACCATTAAACAAACCAATGGTAATCGCTAACATATGAAATGACTTATCCTGAAGGAGGTTAAGAAAGGAAAGCAAAATACAACTCCTCCAATTAGGGGAGTTGTACCGTGTTTCATTTAGAGATATCGGGTATATATAATTTATGTGCAGTAAGCGCTTTTGTCTACGGACAATTGCGCTTTTTTTATTTTCCATTGAGTAGGTTCTGGCTGAGAATTCACAGCGGCAGAGCGCCGCCCCCGACAATCTGAATTTAAAAAATTTCAGATTGATCGGAGGAAATAACGATGGCTTACAACAAAGCCAAAGCGGAAAAAGAATGGCTCCGCTGGAAAGAAGTAGAAGAAAAGAAACTCAGAGAACTCGGTGTGGATGAGGAAACCATCCAACGCCTGCATACATACGATTGGGCTCAGTTTAATAAGGAACGCCAGTATCTGCAGCGACAGGTGGATTGGTCTCCCTATGTGGATTGGGTTTCAGCACAGGATCTGGAACTACCCGTTGAGGATACCGAATCCTTGCTGGATAGTATCGAGGACATGGAACTTTTTTCTTTGTTACATACTGTGGACAAGCTTACCCTCGAAATTCTCTTTATGAAAATGGATGGATATAGCAGCAAAGAAATAGCGTCTGCTTTTGGAATGGATGAGTACGCTGTAAATATGCGAATTTACCGCCTACGAAAAAAAATAAAAAAATATTTATGACCTGCGTTATATTCCGCCTCTTTTCATGGGCTATGGGGCGAACGGGGAAAAAGAAACGTTCGCCTTGTAGCTTGAAAAGTGAATACCAGCCATGCGGGTACATTCCCGCCTAAGTGAGCGACGCAGGAAAAAGCGCCATGACGAGCCGCACACAAACCGCCTCCCATTTATTCGTGGGACGGTGGCCCCAGTTGTTGGTTTTGAGCGATGCATTTTGACCGAAAAGAGGGTGTAGTTTCCCTTTTCGCCACGACCTTGGGCGGGGTATTATGATACGCATTATCGTTTGCCCACACGTCAGATGGGTTGGTCGACCTTGGGTTGTAATCAGCAAGACCTTTGGGGAGCCAGTGAACGGTTTGTAAACTGCAAGCCTGCCCGTATGGTTCCCAAGGTTGCCGGGGGGCGAGCAGCAAATACGGCACATCAAAATCAAACCTTTTAATTTTTCAGATTGCCGTTGACGGCGAATCCGTGCGGCGCAGTTTAAAAGCTGCGCCGCATTAGTTTGCCGCCAACACATACGAGCAAACTGCTCAAAGGAGAATGTGCCGAAATGAATAAGCCTACTTTGAAAGAGCAGGCCCACGGAGAGATTGAAAAGATTTTCAGAATTCTTTTGCCTCAAAATGGTTTGTCGGTTCGGGAAGAACAAATCACCCTCTGTCACGCCATGCTGGATACCCTGCTCAAAAACAATATCGCTCTGTGCGACGCAGGCGTTGGGATCGGCAAAACCTATGCTTACCTGACCGCCTGCATTTTACTGAAAAAGTTTGCCCCGCATGGACCTGCAGGTTCTCAGCCGGTGGTGATTTCTACCTCCAGCGTTGCCTTACAGGACTCTATCATCGAAGAATACATTCCGTTTTTATCCCGGATTTTTCTGGAGAACCGTGTTATCTCCAAACCCATCCGGGCAATCGTAAGAAAAGGAAAAGAGCGTTTTGTCTGTGACGCCCGGCTTTCTCAAAGATTGGAAGCGGTCAAAGATAAGAATAAGAATGCAAAACAGCTCAAAGCATTGCTTTCCCTTCGTACTTATTATGATTTGGACTCCGTAACCGGCCTTAGTGGATTTGACCGTCGGCAGGTGTGCGTCCCCAAAGTTTGCGAGAAAACTTGCCCTTTGCGAAGCGCCTGCCGGTATCATCAATACCTGAAGGAAGCCAGAAGCGCGGAGATTTTCGTC
>OKTG01000700.1_pt1 | contig 13456 bp, 10 predicted proteins | sample 1606091 | NCBI WGS metagenome assembly OKTG01 (sample SAMEA3879512, study PRJEB24766) | human gut metagenome | biome: human-associated habitat; feature: feces | place: USA | collected 1985/1987 | reverse complement strand
CTGAAACAGCAGTACTTCTTCGTATCTGCAAGTTTACAGGCAGCAGTAGCCAAATATAAGAAAAACCACGATGACATTACAAAACTTTACGAGAAGATGACGATCCAGATGAACGATACTCATCCAACAGTATCTGTTGCAGAACTTATGAGAATCTTAATGGATGAAGAAGGTCTTGGATGGGATGAAGCATGGGAAGTTACAACAAAGACTTGTGCATACACAAATCATACGATCATGGCAGAAGCATTAGAGAAATGGCCAATCGACTTATTCTCAAAATTACTTCCTAGAGTATACCAGATCGTAGAAGAAATCGACCGTCGTTTCGTAAACAAGATCCGTGAGATGTATCCAGGAAACGAAGAGAAAGTCAAGAAGATGGCGATCCTTTGGGATGGACAGGTACGTATGGCACATATGGCGATCGCAGCAGGATATTCTGTCAATGGTGTTGCAAAACTTCATACAGAAATCTTAAAGAATCAGGAATTAAAAGATTTCTATCAGATGATGCCAGAGAAATTCAACAACAAGACAAATGGAATCACACAGAGACGTTTCTTAATGCATGGAAACCCATTACTTGCAGATTGGGTAACAAAGAAACTTGGAACAGACACATGGGCAACAGACCTTTCTTTAATGTCAGGACTGAAGAAATATGTGGATGATCCAAAAGCTCAGAAAGAATTTATGGATATCAAACTGCAGAATAAAAAACGTCTTGCAAAATATATCTTAGAACACAATGGCGTAGAAGTTGATCCAACATCCATCTTTGATGTACAGGTAAAACGACTTCATGAATACAAACGTCAGCTGATGAATATTTTACATGTGATGTATCTGTATAATCAGTTAAAGAAGAATCCAAATATGAAGTTCTATCCAAGAACATTTATTTTTGGTGCGAAGGCAGCAGCTGGATACCTTCGTGCAAAACAGACGATCAAACTGATCAACTCTGTAGCTGATAAAGTAAATAATGATGCGTCCATCAAAGGTAAGTTAAAGGTTGTATTTATTGAAGATTATCGTGTATCCAATGCAGAATGGATCTTTGCGGCAGCAGATGTCAGCGAACAGATTTCAACAGCATCCAAAGAAGCATCAGGAACAGGTAACATGAAGTTCATGTTAAATGGTGCACCAACACTTGGAACAATGGATGGAGCGAATGTAGAGATCGTTGATGAAGTTGGAGCTGAGAATGCATTTATCTTCGGTATGAGCTCAGAAGAAGTTATCAATTATGAGAATAACGGTGGATATCATCCATATGAGATTTACCAGAAAGATAAAGACATCCATGAAGTCTTAGATCAGTTGGTAGATGGAACATATGCAAATGGTGATCCAGAACTTTACAAAGATCTGTACCAGAGTCTGTTATTTGGTGATACAGGAAGCCAGGCAGATATGTACTTCATCTTAAAAGACTTCCGTTCATATGCAGAAGCTCAGAAGAAAGTAGAAGAAGCATATAGAGATACAAAAGGATGGGCTAAGATGGCGATGACCAACACAGCAGGATGTGGCAAGTTCTCATCTGACCGTACAATTCAGGAATATGTTGATGATATCTGGCACTTAGATAAGATCAGATAGTCTTATATAGAGTATTGAAATATAGTATTGAATATGATAAGTTAAGAGGAAGAGTTCCCAAAGGAGGGATTCTTCCTTTATTCATGTAAAAACAGATGATAAAATATTTCAAAAAAATTGCAAAAATATTAAGAATGTGTTAAAATTCGAATGTAAAAAGAAATATCAAGAATAAAGATGAAAAACAAAGAAAGGGAGTAACAAATGAGGAACATTATAAGGAAACTTGCAGTGTGCTTTCTGGCATGGATATTGGTCTGCACAACAGTTGTAACTGGGCATGGAATGCATACGGCAAAAGCAGCACAGACATTTAAGATTCATTTTATTGATGTCGGATGTGCAGATGCTGCATTATTACAGTATGGAGAAGGAACAGAAGCAAAGTATGCATTGATCGATACAGGAGCAAACCAGTATCATAATACAAAGGATACGACGATTGACACAACAAAGACACCAGTCTATGAATATTTAAATAAGATGGGAGTAAAACATCTGGAATTTATACTTCTGACACATCCTCATCAGTATCATATTGGAGGTATGGAGAAGATTCTTTCTGATACAACGATTAAGATCGATAAGATTTATGGGAATGATCTGAATATTCAGTACTTGAAAAGCAGCGAGGATAAGAGTAAGCAGTCTTCAGATGAAACAAATTGGACAGAATTTGATACCAAAATATACAAGAATTTTAAAGCAGCTTTAGAAGCAAGAAATAAACTTGCTGAAGAAGCAGAAGACAAAACAGAGAAAGAAAATCTAAAAGTAGATTATGTAGTGCCAACTGCAGGAGAAACAATTAGTCTTGGAGAAGCAAAAATGACATTCTATGGTCCATTAGAGAATGATTATCAATATGGTAGAAAGGTTGATTTGAATACAAGACAGGAAAATAAATATTCTATCGTTACAAAGATCGTTTACGGAAGCAACTCTTTCTTAATGACCGGAGATGCCCAGAAAGAAACGATCGAGAAGATCATCGCGAAGGGATATGATCTGACAGCACAGGTGCTCAAGGAGCCACATCATGGATTTCAGGATGTCACAGAAGAAGAGTTAGCCAATGGCTACCAGTATTCTGATCATAAAACAGTGATCGATGCATCACAGGCTAGTATTGCGATCATCAGTAATGGATACATGAATACAGGTGGTGTTCCATATACAAAAGTCTTAAGAGACTTATCAAAATTAGACGTTTATGAGACAGGAGATCGTGGAACGATCATTGTAACATCCGATGGCTCACAGTTATCTATCCAGACAGAGAAAGGAGATAACCAGCCAAGTGTCAAAGGAAAGGAAAGTGATGATGAAACATCATCGCCAGTGATGAAATCCATGAATATCACAGCAAATACAACAAAGCCTTTGACAGCAACAAGTGTGGATGCTGCGAATACCTATGATCGATACGAAAAGAAGAATATCACAGTAAGATTTTCAGGAGTAGCTCAAGGATTTACAAAATTGACAAGCATTGAATATAAGTTTGTGCCAAAAGGTGTGAATAATAAAACCATAGCATATAAGACAGGAAGTTCCTATACAGTCAAAAATGGAAATTGTGGAAGGTTTTATGTAAGATATAATACACCATTAGGATCAACAGAGATCAAACTTCCAGGCTTTACAGTTGATACGAAAGCACCAACCAGTGTGAAGATCAAAGCGAATAAGTCAGGAATCAAAACACTGTCAACATCTGCAAAGAATACTTACAGTAAACGGATCAAGAAATCTGTCAAATTTACATTTAGTGCTAATTATGGAACCAGTGGAAAATCCATGACACAGTATAAATTTGTACCAAGAGGGAAAAAAGCTTCCAAGTACAAATGGAAAACAGCAAATAGTGTAACTTATAAGACAAGAAATAAAAAAGTTCGTTTATATGTAAGATATATTGATAAATCTGGAAATATCACAACAAAGAAGACAAACGGATTTTACGTAACTAAGAAATAACAAAGAAAACGCTAGGATAGAAGTATGAAATATTTTACAAAGAAGATCATAGCGGTACTGCTGACAGTGATGCTTACAGGCATCACTGTTTTGCACGTATCGGGAGGTCAAACGATCAAAGTTAATGCAGCACAGACATTTAAGGTTCATTTTATCGATGTGGGGGCCGCTGATGGAGCTTTGCTTCAATATGGAGAAGGAGAAAACGCGAAGTATGCCCTGATTGATTCTGGGGCTTATTCTTATGAGACGACAGATCACGATACGATCGATGTATCAGACCGTGTGCATCAGTATTTGCTGGATCATGGAGTAAAGCATCTGGAATTTGTTGTTCTAACTCATCCACACGGAGATCATATCGGTGGAATGAAGAAGATACTAGAAGATAAGAATATTACGATCGATACGATTTATGGGAATCCATTGGAGTTTGAATATCTGGAAAGCAGCGAAGATAAAGAAAAGCAAACAGAAGAAACAGCCCGATGGACAGCATTTGATACACAGACGTATCAGACATTCAAGAAGAAACTAGAGAAGAGGAATTCATACAAAGATGCATCATTGCATATCCAGTATGTTGTGCCACAGGCCGGAACATCCGTAAAATTAGGCGAAGCGGTAATGACCTTTTATGGTCCGTTAGATAATACCTATAGATATGGAAGAGCACAGGATGCCCCCAATTTAAATACAAGACAGGTAAATAAATATTCGATAGTGACGAGGATTGTTTATGGCAGTAATTCATTTTTAATGACAGGCGATGCACAGCAGGAAACGATCAAAAAGATTGTAGCTAGAGGTTACGATTTAAGTGCACAGGTATTAAAGCAGCCACATCATGGATATCAGGATGTTCGTTTGCAGGATAAACCGAAAGGTCGTTATGTATACGATTCAGATCATAAGTATCTGATCGATCGAACAGGTGCAAGTATTGCGATCATCAGTAATGGATATAAAAATGTAAATCAGACACCAGAGAGCAATGTACTTCGTGATCTGTCAGGAATGGATGTTTATCAGACATCAGATAAAGGAACGATCGTAGTATCGTCCGATGGTAAGAATCTAAGTGTGTCAGCACAAAAAGGTGGTAATGTACCAAGTCATGCGGGATATGTTGTGAAACAGAAGCGTACCCCTTTGATGCAGAACGTTACAGTGCAGGCAAATACAAAGAAGAAAATGACACCACTTCGTTCCGATGCCTCTGCAGCATATCAGCATTATGAGAGAAAAAACATCAAGATCAGGATTTCAGCACAGGCAAAAAGCTTCACAAATCTAAAACAGATTCAGTACAAATTTGTGAAAAAAGGAACTTCCAAAGGAAGTGTACCATACAAAACCGGTACGACATTAACGCTCAAAGACGGCATGATAGGCAGGGTGTATGTGAGGTTTGTCACAGATGCAGGGATAGATGAGATGCAGCTTCCAGGAATCGCAGTAGATAAAAAAGCACCAACAAAGACGAAGATCAAGGTTAACAGATCAGGGATCAAGACATTGAAAACGTCAACAAAAACGTCTTACAATAAGAAAATCAAAAAGTCAGCCAAATTTGTATTTTCAGCATCCTATGGAATCAGCGGGAAATCAAAGACACAATATAAGATCGTGCCAAAAGGCAAAAAAGCATCCAAATATCGATGGAAAACAGCGAATAAGATAACCTATAAAAAGAAGAACAAAAAAGTGAGTATCTATGCAAGATTTATCGATAAATGTGGAAATATCACACAGCGAAAGAGTTCTGGATTCTATATTACAAAATAAGGGAAGAAAGATATAGGAAGGCTTAGCTTGTATGCGAAAAGAGAATTTGTTATACTAAGAGGCAGAAGAATTAAAAATGCCAAAGCAGGAGAAAGATTATGAACAGTAAAGGAAAAGGAATCATTACAGCAGTTATAGTTGTCCTGATCGCGCTGGCTGCTTTTTGCGGATTTGGATATATCAGCCAAAGAATGACAGCAAGCGAAGGAATTACATATCTTGATAAGAAAGAATATCAGAAAGCATACGAACAATTTGACCATGCAGCAGGGAAATTCACTCTCATTTTCACAAAGCAAAAGAAAGATGTTTTATTCTACGAAGGAGAGGCTCTTTATCAGATGGGAGAGTATGGGAAAGCCATAGAGATCTATGATGAGCTGATCGATCATGGAGAAAGCCGGGCATATTCTTTGAAAGCATATTGCCTTGCCCAGCAGAAGAAGCTAAACAAAGCAATAGATGTATGTGATCAGGGAATAAAAGAGCATCCAGACGATGGAGAAATCTATTGTACAAAATATGCGGTGTTAGCAAAGCAGGAGAAGTATACACAAGGGCTAAAAGTGATCGAGAGAGCATTAAAACAGAAGGAGCTTGAGAATAAGAAGGAAGTTTTATTCGCTAGGATCAGTGCGTATGAATCCATGTTTGATTTTGATACAGCATATCGTTATGCAAAAGCTTATGTAAAAGCCTATCCAAAGGATGCAAATGGCAAGAAAGAGCTGACATTTTTGGAGACACGATAATTTCGTGACAATTTCATGATAAGAGTTAGGAAGGACGAAAGTCCTTCTTTTTTTGTGCAGAAACAGAAAAGATCAATTGAAAATTGTGCAAAATACACAAAAATAGAAAGCAAAAATCATGACTTTATACAAAAAATAAAATTTTGTGAAAAATAAGTTGACGAAATTTAGGTTTATGACTATAATCAAATTACAAAATAAAATTTCATATAAGACAAAAGTGAAAAAATAAATTTTGTTAGGGGGAAAGTTATGAAAACAAAGGCAGTAAGACTTTACGGAGAAATGGATTTAAGACTGGATGAATTTGAACTGCCAGAGATGCAAGACGATGAAATTATGGCAGAGGTTGTAACAGACAGCTTATGTATGTCCAGTTACAAAGCAATCACCCAGGCACAAAAACACAAAAAAGTACCAGATGATATCAGTGAAAATCCGATCATTTTAGGACACGAATTTTGTGGAACGATCAAAAAGGTCGGTAAAAAATGGAAAGATCAGTATCAGGAAGGTGACAAATTTGTCATTCAGCCTAACATTGGAGATATCAGAGGCTATGCTCCAGGATATTCTTTCCATCATATGGGAGGAGATGCCACAACGATCATCTTTTCTGATCAGGTTATGGAAAATGGTTCACTATTAAAATACAACGGAGATTCCTTCTTTGAAGGATCTCTCGTTGAACCACTGTCATGTGTCGTAGGTGCATTTAATGCACAGTATCATATGAAGAAAATGTATTCATATGAACATGTGATGGGAATTAAAGAAGGTGGAGCAATCGCACTTCTCGGTGCAACAGGGCCAATGGGATTTTTAGCGATCGACTTTGCAATACATGGACCAAAGAAACCAAAGACGCTGGTTGTCACAGGAAGAACACAGAAGAAGATTGATATGGCAGCAAGGTTATACACAGTAGAAGAAGCAAAGAAGAATGGTGTAGATCTTGTATACGTCAATACAAGAGATATAGCAGATGTCAATAAAGAGCTACGTAAATATTCAGAAAAAGGATTTGATGATGTCTTTATCTTTGCACCAAATGAAGAAATGGTAACATACGGAGTTAAAATGTTAGCATTCGATGGATGTTTGAATTTCTTCTCAGGGCCTGCCGATCAAGAATTTTCATCCAGAGTAAATTTCTATAATATTCATTATAATTCTACACATTTTGTGGGAACAAGTGGTGGAAATACGGAAGATATGAAACAATCCATTGAACTGATCGAGAACAAGACAGTCAATGTTGCAAAGATCGCAACACATATATTAGGGCTTGACCATGCGGTTGAAACAACAAAGGTGTTACCAGAACTTGAAGGAAGTAAAAAAATTGTCTATACGCACAAAAAATTTCCATTAACAGAGGTTGACAAATTCGATGAAAACAGCGATGATAAGTATATCAGAGAATTAAAATCAATCGTAGAACGCAATGGTAATTTATGGAGCGGTGAGGCAGAAAGGTATTTCATACAGAATGCTCCTGAGATTTAGAAGGGAGTAGTATGAGTAGTGATATCTTAGTTAGAGACCAGATTTTTTCAACATATGATAGTTTATATGATGCAGAGAAGAAAGTAGCCGATTATCTGATCAGTCATCCATCCGAAGCAATCGAGATGTCTGTATCAGAACTTGCATCTCACTGTGATGCAAGCCAGGCAACGATCATCCGTTTTTGTAAGAAGATCGGGTGTAAGGGATTTCATCAGTTGAAGATCAAGCTGGCCGGAGAACAACGACAGCAGGAAGAACAGGTGATATCGAACGAGATCGATATCGATCAGATGGACAAATCACTCAATAATATCATGATCAGTAAAGTGGAAGAGATCAAAGCGACGTTTCACAATTTTAATCCAGAAGAATTAAGAGAGATCGTGGATCTGATCATACATGCCAATCTGATTGAATTCGCTGCGATGGGAGATACGATCCCAATCGCACTGGATGGATCTTACAAGTTCAATCAGTTAGGATTGAAAGCAGTTAGTTCAACAATCTGGGAGAGTCAGGAAGCATTTTCCAGAACTTTGAGAAAAGGTGATGTATTTTTTGCGATTTCCGCCTCTGGAGCATCCAAAAGACTTGTGAAGATGGTAGAGATCGTGAAAGATAATGGTGTAACAACAATTGCGATCACCAATCAATCCAAATCGCCACTTGCAGAGTTATGTGATCATGTTTTGCTGACAGCAACAAGAGAACACATTTTCCATGATCAGGTTAGTTTCACAAGAATGGCAGCGATGTCAGTAATCGACACACTGTTCTTATTACTGTTCTCCACAAAATGGGATTCATTTGAGAATGTGGCACAACACGAGCAGTCTGTTGCAGAAGAAAAATTATAAAAGGAGATCATAACGATGAATAACGATTGGTTAGAATTAGAAGGGAAGACAGTCATCGTCACAGGCGCAGCATCCGGAATCGGGAAGGCAGTTGCGCAGGAGTTTTTGAATATTGGGGCGAATGTAGTTATTTCTGATATGGCAGAGAATGCACCAGAGATGGATGCAAAAGAAGGCCAGTTATTATATGTAAGAACAGATGTAACAAAAGTTTCTGATGTTGAAGCTATGGTAGCAAAAACAATAGAAACATTCGGAACAATTGATGTACTAGTGAATAATGCAGGAATCAATATTCCACGTCTGTTAGTTGATCCAAAGGATCCAAAAGGACAATATGAATTAGATGAGGCAGTATGGGATAAAGTATGCAATGTAAATCTAAAAGGTGTTTTCTTCTGTGCGCAGGCAGTTGGAAGGATCTTGGTTGAAAAAGGTGAAGGTGTCATTATCAACATGTCTTCTGAAAGTGGTCTGGAAGGATCCGAAGGACAGAGTGTTTACGCAGCTACAAAGAATGCAGTAAACTCTTTAACAAGATCATGGGCAAAAGAATTAGGAAAACAGGGAGTTCGCGTTGTCGGAGTAGCACCTGGAATCATGGAAGCTACAGGACTTCGTACGATCGGTTATGAAACAGCTCTGGCTTATACAAGAGGGATCACAGTAGAACAGTTAAGAGCAGGATATTCCAAAACATCCACAATTCCACTAGGACGTTCTGGAAAGCTTTCTGAAGTTGCAGATCTGTGTGTATATCTTGCAAGCAAGAGATCTTCTTACGTACATGGTGTGACGGTCAACGTTGCGGGTGGTAAGACAAGAGGATAGAATAATTTCTGATAGAAGATATAGAAGATATAGAAGATAAAGATATCAGCTGGTTTTAGGATCAGCTGATATCTTTTTTTAACATAATATAGCAGGAAAATCCGATGGAACTCTCTATGATATAAGAAAGTATGGCAAAGCCGGTTTCTTTCTGGTTGCTACAAAAAAAGAATCGTTGTATAATGATTCTTAGCATCACAAATTAAAAAGAAAGGAAATAAGATGTTTTCGTTTCTATAAAAACATCATACAAGAATAAAATGTTAATTCTGGCCGTAGGAATCGGAATTGTATTTTGTATAATAGTATTTATTTGTTATTCTTATAAACAAAATCAACGGTCAAAATACACATCCGAAGTATACAAAGTATTTAAAGGGCAATATGGGAGAGAATCAGTGATCTCTATGGGTTATGCACAGACGAATGCATTTACAGAACCCGTAACATTAATGTTGGCAGTCAGCAAGGATGATCACCGAGTTGTAGATGCATGGGAAGTTACGCAAGAGGAGATGGAGAATAGCTGTCGGTCATGTGAAGAATATATAGGAATGGACCTGATCAAATATTATAAAGAGAATCAGGAAAGAATTGAAAAAAGTCAAATGATGAATCAGACGATGGGCAGGGATTCAGCGAAGAAGCAAGCATTTGACATGGCAGTCCAACAGATATTAGGGAAATTAGGAAAATAGATACAGGAACATATATTATGGAAGAAATCAAAAAAGAAATCATAGAGAAAGTGATCTTGGTCGCGGTTGCTGATCAAGACACAACAGAAGCAGAAGAATCTCTGGATGAGTTAGAAGAACTGGTCAAAACAGCAGGAGCCGAGGTTGTAGCAAGGGTGATCCAGGTAAGAGAAACACCACATCCAGGAACTTATATCGGAAAAGGTAAGATCGATGAAGTCAATGCTTTGTTATACGGAACTGATGCGACAGGGATCGTCTGTGATGACGAATTATCACCAGCACAGATCAGCAATTTAGAAGAAGCATTAGATACTAAAGTGATGGATCGAACACTGATCATTCTTGATATTTTTGCGAAGCGAGCATTTACAAGAGAAGGTAAGATTCAGGTCGAACTTGCCCAGTTAAAATATAGAGCATCCAAGCTTACCGGACAAGGAAGAGCCTTATCAAGATTAGGTGGAGGAATCGGAACCAGAGGTCCTGGAGAGAAGAAACTGGAGATGGACCGAAGACTGATCCGTACAAGAATCTCCAGATTAAAAGCAGAGTTAAGAGATGTTGTAAAGCACAGAGAAGTCCAGAGAAAACAACGCCAGAAGAATCACCTGCCAGTGGTTTGTATCGTTGGATATACCAATGCAGGAAAGTCAACACTATTAAACCATTTTACCAATGCAGGAGTTTATGAAGAAGATCAGTTATTTGCAACCCTTGATCCAACGACAAAGAGTTTAGATCTAAGCGGCGGGCAGACAATTCTTATGACGGATACGGTCGGTTTTATCCGCAAACTTCCACATCATCTGGTCGAAGCATTTAAAAGTACATTAGAAGAAGCCAAATACAGTGATCTGATTCTGCATGTAGTTGATGCATCCAATCCGCAGAAAGAGAAACAGATGGAAGCAGTCTATGATACATTAAAGCAGTTAGGAGCTAACGAATCACCGATCATTACAGCATTCAATAAGATTGATCTGTTAAATGGTGATGAGATCTTAAAAGATCCAAATGCAGAAGCGGTGGTAAGGATTTCCGGGAAAAATGGCGAAGGAACCGATCAGTTGTTAGAGCAGATTGAGAAAATACTGCAAAAACAGAAATTATATTTAGAAAAGCTGTATGGATATCAGGAAGCAGGTAAGATCCAGCTGATCCGAAGTCATGGACAGCTTTTGAAAGAAGAATACAGAGATGATGGAATTTACGTAGAAGCATACATTCCAAAAGAGATTCTTGGGAGTATCTAGGAGGCGAGAAAGTGATCATACAGAAAGTAATCAACAATAATGTGGTCAGTACATTTGATTCAAACGGAAAAGAAGTTATTTTGATGGGAAAAGGAATTGGATTTCGCAAGAAAACCGGGGATGAATTAGATAAGACGAAGATTGAGAAGATTTTTACCTTGGACCTTAGCGGCAAATCATCTTTTGTACAAGAAGTCATGGCGATCATTCAGGAGTTTTATGAAATCGTGCTAGATACGGAACATCCAGCATATCAGAGATTTGCAACACATTTACAATATCTTGAGACGGAAATCTTATCAAAGAAACGCCCGATAGAAGAAGACGAAGAAGATGATGTTGAATTTTATGAACGTAATCAGAAGAAGTATCCAGAAGCCTATGTGTGCAGTCAGAAGATCGTGGAACATATCGAGCAGCATTACAACTGCAAACTTTCAGCAGATGAGAAGATGTATCTGATCATTTATTTCAAAAGACTGATCTTAGAAATGGGGCATCAGTCATAAAACCAGGTTGACTTATAAGGCAAAATTTGATATTATAATATTATCGAATTTTGGATTGTGACTGGTGAGGCAGGCAAGACCTATTTAATAAGTGTGAACATTTGTTAAAGTAGGTCTTTTTTTATGCTTTTTTAAGGAATTGCACTTAGATGAGTACAAAGATAAGCCAGTTAAAGATCCAGATAAATTAAAATTATTTTATATGTGAGAAGGAGAAACAATTATGGTATCAAAGAAATTTGTCATTGAAAACGAACAGGGATTACACATGAGACCAGCAGGAGTTTTAGCGAAAGCTGTAACTAAATTCGAATCTGACGTAACTATCGTATTCGAAGATAAAAAAATCAACGCTAAAAGCTTATTAAACATCATCGGAGCTTGCATCAAATGTGGTTCTGAAATCGAATTAGTATGTGAAGGTCCAGACGAAGAAGCAGCTCTTGCACATGCAACAGAACTGATTGAATCTGGATTAGGTGAATAATCACTGCTCATAATGGGTGTAACATATAATTTGATAAAGGACGGGTGGCAACATGTATAAAGGTATAGGAGCATCTGCTGGTATCGGTATCGGTAAGATCGTTAAGATTAAGGAAGAAGAACTTAATTACACAAAACAGTCTATCGAAGATACAGAAGCAGAGAAAAAACGTTTAAGCGATGCAATTGAAGTTTTCATTGAGAAGACTCAGAAGATGGTTGAATCCATGAAAGTAACTGCTGGTGAGCAGGAAGCAGAGATCTTAGAAGGTCATATCATGATGATCCAGGATCCAGCAATCTCAGAACAGATCGAAGCTAAGATTGATGGAGAGAAGATCAACGCAGAAGCTGCTGTAGAAGAAGCTTGCGATTTCTTCGCACAGATTTTCGCTATGGCAGACGATGAACTGACACAGCAGAGAGCATCTGACTTAGGCGACATCAAAACTCGTTTAATTAAGATCTTACTTGGAATTGAAGAAGTAGATATCAGTGCAGTTCCAGAAGGAACAATCTTAGTAGCAGAAGATTTAACACCATCTATGACAGCAGGAATCAATCCTGCAAACGTTCAGGGTGTATTAACAGAGATCGGTGGTAAGACATCTCACTCTGCGATCATCTGCAGATCTATGGAAATTCCAGCAGTTCTTAGTATTGAAAACATCGTTTCTATCGTTAATGATGGAGATGAAGTTGTTCTTGACGGATCAACAGGAGAAGCATTCATCAATCCTGAAGCATCTGTTGTAGAAGAATATAAAGCTAAGAAAGCAAAATTCTTAGAAGAGAAAGCTGCCCTTCAGAAGTTTGTTGGACAGAAATCCCAGACAGCAGACGGATATGTTGTGGAACTGGTTGCTAACATCGGTGGACCAGACGAAGCAGAAGGTGTCTTAGAGCGTGATGGAGAAGGTGTTGGATTATTCAGATCTGAGTTCTTATTCATGGAAAGCGATGCGATTCCATCAGAAGAAGCTCAGTTTGAAGCATACAAGAAAGTAGCTGAAACTCTTGACGGTAAACCAGTGATCATCCGTACACTGGATATCGGTGCTGACAAGCAGGTGGATTATTTTGGTCTGAAAAAAGAGGAAAACCCAGCTTTGGGATACAGAGCAATAAGAATTTGTCTTACAAGACCTGAGATATTCAAAACTCAGCTCAGAGCGC
>OKTG01000657.1_pt1 | contig 14037 bp, 9 predicted proteins | sample 1606091 | NCBI WGS metagenome assembly OKTG01 (sample SAMEA3879512, study PRJEB24766) | human gut metagenome | biome: human-associated habitat; feature: feces | place: USA | collected 1985/1987 | reverse complement strand
GCCATTGCGGCAAGTACAAGCGTATCCGTTACAAGGGCATCGTCTGCGACCGTTGCGGCGTGGAGGTGACCGAGAAAAAGGTGCGCCGCGAGCGCATGGGCCACATTTCGCTGGTGGTGCCGGTGGTGCATATCTGGTATTTCCGCTCCCTGCCCTCGAAGATCGGCTATCTGCTGGGTATCCCTTCCAAGAAGCTGGAGGCGATCATCTATTACGAGCGCTATGTGGTAATCAACGCCGGTGCTGCCGCCGAGCAGGGTGTGGAACGGTTGCAGACCCTTTCGGAGAAAGAGTATCTGGACATCGTGGGCGCGCTGCCGAAGGGCAACCAGTCGCTCGATGACAGCGATCCCAACAAGTTCGTGGCCCAGATGGGTGCCGAGGCGATCTATACGTTGCTTCAGCAGGTCGATCTGGATTCCATGTCCTATGCCCTGCGTCACAAGGCTTCGACGGAAACCTCGCAGCAGCGCAAGAGCGAGGCGCTCAAATGCCTGAATGTGATCGAGATGTTCCGTGCTTCGGAAGGCCGGAACAAACCCGAGTGGATGGTGCTGAAGGTGCTGCCGGTGATTCCTCCCGAGCTGCGCCCGCTGGTGCCGCTGGACGGCGGACGTTTCGCTACGTCGGATCTGAACGACCTCTACCGTCGCGTCATCATCCGTAACAACCGTCTGAAGCGTCTGATCGAGATCAAGGCTCCGGAGGTGATTCTGCGCAACGAGAAACGTATGTTGCAGGAGGCGGTCGATTCGCTGTTCGACAACTCGCGCAAGAGCAACGCCGTGAAGAACGAGTCGAACCGTCCGCTCAAATCGCTGTCGGATTCGCTCAAAGGCAAGCAGGGCCGTTTCCGCCAGAACCTGCTGGGTAAGCGTGTCGACTACTCGGCGCGTTCGGTCATCGTCGTCGGCCCCGAGCTGAAAATGCACGAAATGGGTATCCCGAAGGATATGGCGGCCGAGCTGTACAAGCCGTTCATCATCCGCAAGCTCATCGAGCGCGGTATCGTCAAGACGGTGAAATCGGCCAAGAAGATCATCGACCGGAAAGATCCCGTTATCTGGGGTATTCTGGAGAACGTCATCAAGGGGCATCCGGTGCTGATGAACCGTGCCCCGACGCTGCACCGTCTGGGTATCCAGGCCTTCCAGCCCAAACTGATCGAGGGCAAGGCCATGCAGTTGCACCCGTTGGCTTGTACGGCGTTCAACGCCGACTTCGACGGTGACCAGATGGCCGTGCACCTGCCGCTGGGCAATGCCGCCATTCTGGAGGCCCAGCTGCTCATGCTCGGTTCGCACAACGTCCTGAACCCCGCGAACGGCGCTCCTATCACCGTGCCTTCGCAGGACATGGTTCTCGGTCTGTACTATATCACCAAGCCCCGCAAGGGCGTCAAAGGCGAAGGCCTTACTTTCTATGGTCCCGAGGAGGCGATCATCGCTTACAACGAGAAGCGGGCCGATCTGCATGCGCAGGTGAAATGTATGGTCAGCGACGTGGACGAGAACGGCAACAAGGTGCGGGTACTGAAGGAAACGACTATCGGCCGCATCCTGTTCAACCAGGTGGTGCCCGAAGAGGTCGGTTATATCAATGAGGTGCTTACTAAGCGTTCGCTGCGCGACATTATCGCCGTGGTGATGAAGAAGGCGGGTGCCGACAAGGTGGCTGCATTCCTCGACGATATCAAGGCGATGGGGTACCAGATGGCCTTCCAGGGCGGTCTGTCGTTCAACCTCGATGCCGTTATCATTCCCGAGGAGAAGGAGAAATTGGTCCAGGAGGGATACGAGCGTGCCGACGAGGTGATCGAATCCTATAACATGGGTCTTATCACCAACAACGAACGCTACAACCAGATCATCGACATCTGGACCAATATCAATACGAAACTCACCAAGACGGTGATCGACACCCTGATCAAGGATGACGACGGTTTCAACCCGGTCTATATGATGCTGGACTCCGGAGCCCGTGGTTCGAAGGAGCAGATCCGTCAGCTTTCGGGTATGCGCGGTCTGATGGCCAAGCCGCAGAAGTCAGGTGTCGAGGGCGGTCAGCAGGTCATCGAAAACCCGATTCTCTCGAACTTCAAGGAGGGTCTTTCGGTGCTCGAATACTTCATCTCTACGCACGGTGCCCGTAAGGGTTTGGCCGATACGGCGTTGAAAACAGCCGATGCCGGTTACCTGACGCGCCGTCTGGTGGACGTTGCGCAGGATGTGATCATCAACGAGGAGGATTGCGGTACGCTGCGCGGTTTGACGGCTACGGCCATCAAGCGCAACGACGACGTGGTGCAGACGCTCTACGATCGCATCCTGGGCCGCACGGCTCTGAACGATGTGATTCATCCGCTCACGGGCGAGGTGCTCTGCAAGGCCGGTGAGGAGATCACGGAGTCGATTGCCGAGGCCATCGAGAAGTCGCCGCTGGAGTCCGTCGAAATCCGTTCGGTGCTTACCTGCGAATCGCGTCGCGGCGTTTGTGCGAAGTGCTACGGACGCAACCTGGCTACGGCCCGCATGGTACAGCGCGGCGAAGTGGTCGGCGTCATCGCGGCACAGTCCATCGGTGAGCCGGGTACGCAGCTGACCCTCCGTACGTTCCACGTCGGCGGTGTGGCGGCCGGTACGGCTGTCGAGACCAATGTGGTTTCGAAATACGAGGGTCGTCTGGAGATCGACGAGCTTCGCACCGTGAAGGGTAAGAATCCGCAGGGAGAAGCCGTGGACATCGTCATTTCGCGTCAGTCGGAGTTTCGCATCGTGGATCCCAAGACCGAAATCGTACTCTATACGCACAACCTGCCTTACGGCTCGATGCTCTATATGAGCGATGGCGCCGAGGTCAAGAAGGGCGACATGATCTGCGAGTGGGATCCGTACAACGCGGTAATCATCTCCGAGCATGAGGGTAAAGCTGTTTATGACAGTGTTATCGAGGGTGTTACTTACCGTGACGAGCGCGATGAGCAGACCGGTCTTTCGGAGAAGGTAATCATCGAATCCAAGGACAAGACCAAGAACCCCGTGATCAAGGTGATCAACAAGGAGGGCGAAGAGGTCAAATCCTACAACTTGCCGGTGTCGGCCCACGTGGTTGTCAAGGACAATGCGAAGATCAAGGCCGGCGATATCCTGATCAAGATCCCGCGTGCCGTCGGCAAGTCGGGCGGCGATATCACCGGTGGTCTGCCGCGTGTTACGGAGCTGTTCGAGGCCCGCAACCCGTCCAATCCGGCCATCGTTTCGGAGATCGACGGCGAGGTGACCTTCGGCAAGATCAAGCGCGGTAACCGTGAGATCATCATCACGTCAAAAGAGGGCGACGTACGCCGTTACCTGGTGCCGCTGTCGCGTCAGATCATCGTTCAGGAGAACGACTACGTGAAGGCCGGCGGTGCGCTTTCGGACGGTGCCATCACCCCGAGCGATATTCTCAATATCCTGGGTCTGACGAAGGTGCAGGAGTACATCGTCAATGAGGTGCAGGAGGTGTACCGTATGCAGGGCGTGAAGATCAACGACAAGCATTTCGAGGTGATCGTACGCCAGATGATGTCGAAAGTCAAGATCGAAGATCCGGGCGACACCCGCTTCTTCGAGGATCAGATCGTCGATAAGTGGGAGTTTATGGACGTGAACGACGAGCTTTATGACAAGGTGGTCGTAACGGATGCCGGCGACTCTACGGCCGTACAGCCGGGGCAGATTATCTCGATGCGCAAGTTGCGTGACGAGAATTCGAGCCTCAAGCGCCGTGACCTGAATCTCGTCAAGGTGCGTGATATCGTTCCTGCGACTTCCACGCAGATTTTGCAGGGTATTACCCGTGCCGCGTTGCAGACTTCGAGCTTCATTTCGGCCGCTTCCTTCCAGGAGACGACCAAGGTGCTGAACGAAGCTGCGATCCAGGGCAAGGTCGATCCGCTGGAGAACCTGAAGGAGAACGTGATTTGCGGCCACCTGATTCCCGGCGGTACCGGTATGCGGGAGTACGACAATTTGGTCGTAGGATTGAAGGAGGATCTGGAGGCGATTCAGGCTGCCAAGTAATAGATAATTTTTATCATAATCGAACGGGAGCGGACGGAAAGTCTGCTCCCGTTTTTTATGGGGTTTTGTCACCTGCTTCCGGAAGATGGCGGACTTCGTTGCGGAGTTTTTTGGTCGCTTCGCAGTTCAAGCCATGTCGGGCGAATAACCGGGACACCGAATTGTTCTGGCTCGTTTTTGTGGCTGCAATGGAAGAAACCGGATCGAACGAAACTATTTCGGATGTCGATATGATCGGTGGTATGCCGTTGAAAGCTGGCTTTCGATCGGATTATATGGGGAGCAATATGCAAACAGGACGACCGGGTAGGTCGTCCTGAAGAGAAGATAGTAGCTCCACCGCGACTCGAACGCGAATTTGAAGTTTAGGAAACTTCCGTTCTATCCCTTGAACTATGGAGCCTTGTAAAGCTGTCCGGCTTCTTCCCGAAGTCGTTTCGGCCGGGAGGAATCGTTGGCTTTCGATCGGGAAGCGTGTGTCGTGCCGGAGATCCCGATAAACAGAAACAGTGCGTACCGGGAAAGTACGCACTGCAAATATAGTGATTTTTACGGGAAATCGGGGCGGTTTTAGAATTTCAGGTTCACTCCGATAGCGAAAGTGTGCGCCGACAGGGAATAGTTGCCCGAAAAAGGCTGGATCGCCTTGTCGTTTGCCGTGGTATGAGCCTGGATTTTCGCTTGCTCCGGGGCCATTCCGCCTGCGATGAGCTGCCCGTATGTCTGTGCATAGACCGCTTTGTAAGTGAGTGAATTGTAGTAGTCGCACGATCCCGTCCGCTCCGGGTCTGCCGAGGTGATATATCCGTATGCCAGATCGATCGATACGTTTTTGCAGGGGTTGATCGTCACGCCGGCCGTGTAGGATACTTTGGTCATCGAAGGGGTTTCGGGGTTGAGGAAATCGCTCCGTACGGGGCTTTCATCTACGTACATACCCAGGCGTGCCGTGACGAATTTGCAGGCGTGGTATTGGACGCCGATACGGGTGGCCACCGTGTTCTTATAGTTCTTGATGCTCGTCGGCAGATCGTAAACCGATGCCCCGGTCGTCGGGTCGGTAATATCTACGTGGAGCGATTTATAGGCGCTCCACAGGACGTATTGGATGTCGAAAGCCATTTCCCACTTCGGGGTCGGTCGGAAGCCCACGCCCCAAGCGAGGTTGGCCGGCAGCGGGAGTTCCGTTTCGACGCAAGCGCTGCTCAAGTCGGGAATCATTCCCGTTGCCTGGAGGACCTGCCCGATTTCGGGAGAGGCATACAGGAGGTTAGCCGTGCCGCTTGCGACTTTCATCTTCACTTTCGAACGATAGGAGAAACCGAGGGTCCATTCCGGGGTGATGTCCCACAGGATACCTACGTTTACGCCGATCGCAGTTTTGGCGTCGCCTTTGAGCCGGGCGGATACCAGGGAGCGATCTCCGGCCTGGGTGAACAGTTCGGCGTATTGTCCCTGCCCTGCGGCGGTCAGCAATCCGGCGATCGTATTGTTCGTCGCTTCGCCGACGGGGAACATGGAGCGCGACAGGTCGAACGTACCCCAGGTGATCGTCATGCCGACACCTACCGAGAGTTTATTCCAGAATTTGTAGGAGATTGTCGGCTGCAACGTATAGGCTTGCAGGTCGATGCTTTGGATCAGATGTGCTCCGACCCAGTTGTCGCCCCAGTTCATAGACGAGCCGTAAGGGGTATAAAATCCCAGGCCGACGGCCAGATTTTTGGTGGCTTTGTAGTTGAAATAGGCGTAGAGCGGCGTCGAAATCTTGTTGTCCGAGTGGGCTTGGATCTGCGGATTGCCCCGGTAGTCGTTGTTCGACAGGTACGTTGCATTGGATTTGATACCCGTGATGCCGACCGAGAAGGAGAATCGGGAGGTTTGGAAGGCGGTTCCCGCCGGGTTGAAATAGATCGACTCGGAATTGAGTTTCATACCTGTTCCCACGTGTCCCATTCCCAACTGTTTTGCACTCAAGGTATTCACCTGGTAGCCTTCGGCGCAGACCGCCGTTGCGAACAGCAGGGCCGAGATCGTTAGTAGCAGTTGCTTCATAATCAAAGTTTTAGTTGATAATTTGAAAAATATATTGATTTCTGTGGTAAGTTTATGCGCTCGGACGAGTTTCGGAGCGATTCTCATCCATGCTTTCAAAAATGCTTGTCTTAAAACGGAGCAAAAGTACGAAAACAAAGTCGAGTAGGAAAATATTTTGTTCGTAATTTCTTAAAAAGTGGACTAAAATGGATATAATTGGTCAGAATTGGATTCGATTCAGGATTTGAAGGAGAGGCGAAATATCATGCTTCGGGATCGGATCCTGTTTTTCAGGAGAGTTTTTTTGACCGGGCGACTTGGAATTACCCGGAGGAAAGATTTGGCAGAATCGAAAATCCGTTATACTTTTGCACCCGGAGAGATGGCAGAGTGGTCGATTGCGGCGGTCTTGAAAACCGTTGAGCTGCGAGGCTCCGGGGGTTCGAATCCCTCTCTCTCCGCAATAAATGTTGGAAATCAGCAAATTACAAAACAAACACCCAATTTTACACCCAATAATGTAAAATTGGGTGTTTTTGTATTATTTAAGAAAACTGCCGAGCGACTATGCATTGATCAGTGATTCTTTCCATTTACAATTACCTTATGAAGTCATGAAACAAAATCATACACAACACCATGCCGCTACACTCCGATGCGAGCTGAGCCTCAACGAAAGGTAGCATGAACATGACGATAATTGTGGCGCATAGCCAATAGATATAGTTCTTATTTTCGAATTTCATTATCCATCTATTTGCAAATCAAGATTTATAATTTCGCTTGATTTCGTCAATCGACTTGCCGCCGATACCAAAGTTCTCATCCGGCAATTCCTTAATGGTTACGGTGAAGAACTGCGCCGGAATATGGATTATTTCGGCGGCTGTCGCTGTCAGCCGCTCAATAAGTTCTTTCTTTTGTTCGGCGGTCAATGCTCCGCTTTCAACTGATATGTATGGCATTGTAAAAGTGTTTTGGCATTACAAAACGTCTATTCGATTGGAAGATTGTGTTGCTTCAAGAAACTAAGTTTGTCCCAGTAGCCCCTCTGATATACAATAAGATTGTTTTTGATATGGAAGAAGCCGCAACCACGCAACCCCAATGGGTCTTTCCATTCCAATATAGCCCATTCTCCATCTTCAAAAATATTTTCAACAATACAAACCATTTTAGCCGTTGCGAACTCCCCGGCAAACATCCGGCGTATGGCTTCTTTTCCAGCCACGGGAGCGTTCGCCACCTGATGGTTTACGGCATCGTCCGCATATAGCGCGGCGATTCCCTCCACGTCGGACGCGTTGAAACAATCAATCCATTTCTCCAGTACTTCTTTCGGTGTCATTTGATGTTACATTTTTATAATGTCAAAACCATCTCAAATTGTTTACCGGCGAGGCAAACACCTTTGGACGCGAGAAATGCGTCCAAAGAAGGAGTTGGAGATTCGACATTGATTACTTTTACTATTTCAGATTCAGTCATCTCAATCATTTGTTTTAGCAAGGAAGATGCGACGCCTTTTCTGCGGAAAGTCGGATCAACAGCTATCTGGGTAATGTCACCGGACTTTGGAGAGAAAACACAGTATCCTGACAAAACAGAATCAACCATAGCTCCCAACGTCACCAAATCATCACCTGCTCTCTTAATAGATTCAATGTCATTCTGCCAGGATGGGGTAAAATCATGGAATGATTGGGCTGACAAAATATCTTCAGACTTCAGCGCGACGATGGAGCATTTGGCAGGTTTGTCAGATAGATGGTTAACAACCAGTTGCTTCTTTTGAGTGAAGAAATTAAATTCTCGTAAAATCTCGAAACCGAGACTTTCATATATTTTTAACGCTCTTTTATTATGTTGAAGCACCTCAAGCAAATAATTCTCTATACCGGCATTTTTCAGGAATGGCATAGAGTGCGTAAATATTCTTTTGGCAAGTCCTTGCCCTCTGAACTCTTTTCTTGTACCTGTTCCCGTATCGTATGCAGTAAGTTTGCCATTATAGTATTTACCAATACCATTAAACGTGAACGCCACGATATTGTCATCATAGAATGCACCGAATGATAAAGCCGGATTGAAGCCTCGCCGTTTCAGCATTGACTTCAATTCTGTCTTATCCACGCTGATTTCGTAATCCGAGAAAGCTGACTTGAAAGCCGTATATATTTGCTCGAATGAAATGCCTTCGAGGTTTTTTATTTCAATCATGGGTTACTTGCTATCGGATTCGTTACCATTAATTTAATTTGAACAGGATTGAAGCCATGTTCTGACCGAGATTGCGCATATTGGCAATTCCTTCATTATCTTTAAGAACATCGCCAATTTCTCGCCCATAAACCATGTTCCAGTATGTGGAACCAGCAACTATCATCTCCTTGTTTAAGAAAAAATGATTCATTGTATCGACCGCCGTCATACCTCCGGCACGACGAACGGCGGCAACTGCCACGCCCAGTTTGTGTTTCAATATTCCCGGATTGACAGCAGCGACAACGCCACCTCTGTCCAACAATGCTTTCATTCGAGAGGAAACATCTGCTGAATAAACCGGCGAACCGAGAATTATCCCGTCAGCTCCAACTATTTTGCTAAATACCTCGGCAAAACCGTCTTTGCGGAATACACAATTACCTTTACCTTTACAGGCAAAACAAGCACGGCATGGCTCTATATCGACATCGGCCAATTGGATAAACTCGGTTTCAATACCTCTCTTATTCAGTTCCTCAAATATCGTGCGGATTATGATAGCTGTATTACCATCTTTCCGTGAGCTGCCGTTAATTCCAATTACTTTCATAGTCCTTTGTATTGTTCCATTTCAATGCAATTCCAAGTTTCGCCCAAGCAAGAATAGCTTTCTGTTGTTGGAACAATCACGCGCCTGAATCCGGCAGACTTATAGCAATGGATGGCTGACGGATTATTTTCAAAGACACCGAGTGATACTTTCGTAGCACCAAGCGTCTCAAAAGCATATTTGACTGCCATTGAAACAAGAGTTTTACCAAAACCTTGACCACGTTTTGAATCATCGACAATGACGAATCCCAAGCGTTGTTCCGATGAATCATCTGCCGGAGTGCGCAGGGTGATATATCCCACAATGTTATTGCCATTCAACATTGTCAGGGCGCGTTGACTTTGTCCGTCAATATACCGCTCGTGATAGATATTCATATCTTCTGGTGTGACCGGGTAACACTCATATCTGTCAGCGCACCATTGGCGCATAAGATATTCGTTTTTTAGCCAAGTAGTAATTACATTGGCATCTGTGGGCTGATATGGTCTAAGACTAAGGCGCATCATTATAGAATTGTTTTCAACTCTTCATTGCAAAACATTGTCGGGGTAAATTCCACAATCTGATAGTTGGCAATGTCGTTGATGTGGAACGGATCTTCGGAAATAATAGCATCAACCGCTTCACGGTTGTTGGCTTTTATCATTATCACGCCACCAATGCGAGGGATCTGTGGCCCAGATGTTATGAAATCTCCGATGGCATAATGTTTGGCGAGATATTCACGGTGCGCACTCAGATAGTTATCAACCTCGCTCAACGGCTTTTTGTATGTGAGAATTGCAATAAACATAACGAGTCTATTTTTCCAGCGTTTAAGGTGAGGGAAGAATTGACGCATCATGTCTTTAGCCTGTTCCTGTGTCAAGTTCTGTCCTGACTGTTTGTTTATCTCATCAGTGAATTGGGCGCAGTGGTCAATCATCTGCTCCATAGTCATATCCTGCGCAAACTTGCCATCTTTGTAGCAGTAGATGCAATAATCTTCATTGAGTGTGCCATCGGTATTCGTACCGAGGATTTCGTTTGTTAGCGGCATTCCGCAGCTTTGACAGAATTTTTGTTCCATATCGTTTTCCTTTTCGCCCATCAGTCCAACAGGGTAGGTTATTAAATACAAAAGCGTGGACTACCTATGTCAATCTAACTTGACGGCCCTGAGAAAGCCTATGATGCAGATACAACGATAGCAGCCCACGCTATATGCGTGAGAACCACTATGCTATCTCTTGCATCAAATTTGAAAGGCTCTCAGGTTTTCAAGTTACAAGATGAGCATAACGCTTCTTTTTCTTATGTCTTGGAAAGAGTTGCCCCTATCCGAATGCAAAATTAGTTATTTTATTGATGTTTTGCATTATATAGAGTGGAATTATAGCTTGAATCCTCTACTTTTTCTTGGCTCTTCCGCTGATTGTCGTAAACCTTGCCGGAGTTTCTCCCATTGCTCTTTGAACCATTCGCCTATCGGTTGCCTGTTTATTGTAAGCACCAATTTATTATTATCAACCAAACTTTTCTCAATCTTGAAAATATCGTTCTTTATGTCAAACTTTCGTCTATGCTCTTCGGAATAGATTTTCCCATTGCATCTGATTGCTTCTTTTTTTGTCAAAAGATTGTTTACCATATCTTTGGTAAATCCGATGGCATAGCAGAATTTTTCCATTCTCAACATCTCTTTGAGTAAAGGGAACCAGTTGAACGCTTTTTCAAGAATGGTGTTCAATCGTGATATTTCCTTGTCTTTGATTTCAAGCTCTTGATTATGTATTCCTTGTAGGTTACGAATCTGCTTGCCGTGCTGTTCCTGCATTTGTTGCATCTTGGCTTTTAATTCATCAATACCCTTGTCACGCTTGGCAATTTCATGACGTAAATTCTCATTAGTTTGTTCCAAATCTTTCAATTTTCCGCTTCCGAAAAGAGAACCGACACCGCTTGCTATGGCTGTGGCTGCATCGGTAGCTGCGCTTTTGAGTTTGTCGGTGCGTATTTCCGATTTTACCTGTTTGAGTTCTTGCTCAGCAAGAGTTACCTGCTGCTTCTTGTGCCTTTGGGTTTCCTCTATACGTTGCAGTTCGGCTTTCTGTTTCTTTATGATGAAATCGTTACGTTCCAGATGTTCCTTGCCTGTTTCGGTTTTAGATTGTCCTCGTTCCATCAGGAGAATGTCAGAAGCCAAACTTTGCATTTCGGTCATATCCTCGTCATTGAGTTTACAGCTTTTTCCTGTATCGTGGTTCATCCAATCGAAAACGATATGAGCGTGATAATTCGGCTTGAACCACTTTCCATCAATTTGGAAACTCTCTCTGTCTTCAGCTTCGGGTTGTCCGCTCAGCCAATGTCCTTCATCTTTGTGCAGGAAGATTTGCAGCGGAGTAATACCCCAGCGTTGTTTGCACTCCTCGCCAAATTTATGCACATCTGCCAATGTGGTGTCCGCTCTGATGAGCAACACCCCCTCACGGATAGGTGAACACCCTGCCACCTTGATGATTTTTCCGTTCTTGCCTTTGCGTTCACGTTCTTTCTCCTGCATGGCACGTCCGGTCTTTTCCTTGACCATCCGTTTGATGTTGTCGTAATGTGTCCGCAATTCGGTAGTGCCGAAGTCAGGATTTACCCACTGCTCGTTATTGGTGGAAAGTTTGGAAACGACATAGATTCTGGACTCTCCGATGTTGCGTATGTACTCGGCAGTCCTTCGGTTGTGTGCCTCGCTCGATGCGATGTTGCAAGGCTTGATATGTATGCTTGATTTTGTTGCCATAGTTTTTTTGTTTACATTAGATTACTTTGTTCGCTTCCGCAGTGGGGTTCTTAGGGGTGCAACCCATAAGCGGTGATTGCAAAGAGAGGGTCACTCTTTGCTCGGGGTTCTCAGGGGTGAACGCCCTGAGTGGGTCATTAGGGCAAAGCCCTAATCCCCTCGGGAGAGCCCACAACTACGAAAGCGAAGCGTGTAGTTATAGTGGGCTATAACCGAAAGCCGTTTTTCTTTTTCGGTGGGGTGTCTGCCGCCCGTCTTGCATCTTGAACCTGTCTTTTGCTTTCAGCCCGTTTCTGTAGGTATTCGTTCAAATCCTTGCATCCGCTGTAGGTCTGCGAAGCGTCACGGATGTGCAGGTCACTGCCGTATTCCATGCGGATTTTCCGTAGTGCTTCCATTCCTGCACAGTCATTGTCAAAAAAGCAATGAATGCGCTCGTATCTCCCCAAAGGACAGAGGGCTTTGGAAACATTGGTTACGGAATTCAGTACCATGTAGTCCTGCTTGTCCAGTTCGGGATATTTCGGGCAATTTTCCAGCCTTAAAGTGAGGAATGAGAGGTAGTCCATAAAGCCCTCGAACACATAACACGCTTCCCGTCGTTCTCCCGACTGCTTGATGTGCGATATGTCTTTCGGGGCAATACACCCCTTGAAGTATCGGTTGCGTATCTCATATCCGTCCGACTGATTGGGAAAGGCGATGGCGAAATACCGCTTGCCGTTATGCGTAAAGCGGGCTTCGCTACATTCTTTTTTCGCCAGTTCCGTGTTTATTCCCCTTTCCTGCAAGTAGGAGAGCAATGCAGGAGAGGACAGGGGAACAATCTCCAATTGTTGAAAACTCGGCTCGGAAGAGGATTGCTTGCGAAAAGAAACAGACACGGGGCGCACGTGCGGTGTCTGTTCTGCTATCCGCTTCAAGATGTATGGTACACTATCTGTTGAATACAGTTGTGCTGCCAATGAAATAATGTTGCCACCTTTGCCAATGCCAAAGTCAAACCATTGGTTACGTTCTGTATTTACCTTAAAAGAAGCGTCCGTCTCTTCCCTGAAAGGCGATTTGTACCAAAGGTTATTGCCTTGTTGCTTTACCGGCGAATGTCCCAAACTGTGTAGGAAATCCGTTATCTTGATTTGTTTTGCTGTCTGAATATCCATGAATGTTGTCTTTAATGATTATTGAAATGGAATTGATTTTCTTTTCGCCCGTACCTGTTTATATGTGGTACGGTACGAATAATCACTTCACTTTATTTTCGTATATATAGAGTACGGATGTGAAGTGAAGTCCCTGCAACCACTTCACTTTATTGCCTATATATAGACCCACAGAATAAAGCGAAGTGGCTGCAGGTGGTTGCCTAATAATGAAAATCGGGCATAAAGCTGTACTTCTTGCCGTTCTCCTGCACTATCATCCGTTTGTTTTTCAAGGTTGTAATCAGGCTTACCGTTTTGTGGTCGCTCAATTTGACACCTACCGAAGCATACGATTCTTTCAGCACTTCCACAAGTTCTTGGTAACCATACTCGTCCTGCAAAGAAAAGGCGGCTTCCAACGCTATACGGTGCTGTTGTTCGGTAATATCCCTGTAAGCGTCAAACTTCTCCTTTTTAGGTCTGCCGGGGTCTTTCTTTTCAAATTGGTAGTCTTCCAGCAGTTCGGGCAATGCCACCTCGTTGATTCGGAAGGCAAACGGTTCAAAGTCCATAGCCCTGATGTGCATGGCGGACACCGTGCTTATATCCCCGTTGCTTTTCTCCTTTTCCACAAGCAGGACTGTTTCAGCCTTGTTGTTCAGTTCCGTGCCGATATGTCCCCTCGCATTTTCATCCCCTTTGTTCTGATGCAGTATCGTATGGATGTGTATCTGCCTTTCATCCGTCCACTGCATCAGTTTGGAAATGATACGTGTGGATTCGCTTGGGCTGTTAATGTCATAGACCATATCACGGATTCCGTCTATTATCACAAGACCAATGTTTGGTGTCTGGTAGATTGCCTGTTCTACAATCTTTATACGCTGTTCGGGAGTGAATTTTCTCAAAGCGAGAAATTCAAGGTTCTTGTCGTCCCTGTCATAAGGCAGACCTGCCAACCGCAAAATACGCTCCATTACTTTCAGGCAGTGGTAAGGGCTTTGCTCCGTATCTACATAGAGGACTTTCCGCTTATCTTCGGGTAATTCGGCTGCATAGCGCAGTACCGTGCCATTTTTCAATGCCGCAGCCACTATAGCAGACACGTTGAATGTCTTTTTGCTCTTGGCTTTGCCAATGGATGCGCTGAAATTGCCCAATGTGCCTATAACCGAACCATGCACCTTTAGAATT
>OKTG01000652.1_pt1 | contig 14102 bp, 10 predicted proteins | sample 1606091 | NCBI WGS metagenome assembly OKTG01 (sample SAMEA3879512, study PRJEB24766) | human gut metagenome | biome: human-associated habitat; feature: feces | place: USA | collected 1985/1987 | reverse complement strand
GCGACTATGTTTCTGACCGAAAGGGTCGTTGGTTCGAGTCCAACAGGGGGAGCCATCTCAGAAGCCTTGAGCCTCAACGGGTTCAGGGCTTTTTCATTTTTTAAAATAGCTCGAAATTCCCATGTGTCTAACGTTTTGTCTAACACGCCTGAGCTAAAGTTTCGCGAATAATTTCAGAGGTCATCTTTTTCCTCGACAAATCAAGGTGTCCATATATATTACAAGTCATCTTTATATCGGCGTGACCCATCCAATCTTGGACGTCCTTGAGCGAACAACCTTTGGCGAGAAGAAGGCTCGCACAACTATGTCTTAGATCGTGGAATCTTATATGCGGGAGATTATATTTTCTCAATAGGTCTCCGAATTTGTGCGATATATATGACGGGTCATACATTGCGCCATTCGCCCATTTGAAGATATAATCATTCTCCACATAGGTGTCTCCAAAGAACTCTCTGTTCTTCTGTTCCTCTTCTTTGAGCTGAAGCAGTAGCTCTCTAATTTCAGAAAACAGCGGAAACGACCGATAACTTGATTTATTTTTGGTTTTGTCTTTCTCGACAACCTTGGTTGACATAGAGACCGTGTGACGTATAAGGATAGTATTTGTGTCAAAATCAATGCTTTGCCACTGTAGACCCAAAACCTCACTGCGCCGCAGTCCATACATGACTGTAGTTTGGATGAGCGGATGCAAAGGCTCGTCCTTTATGGTCTCAAGCAGAGTGTTAATTTCACTGACATTATACCACTCATACTCCCGTCTCTCAAGTTTTGGGAGACGCACGAGTTCACAGGGATTAGACCTTATGAGCTTATGCCGCATAGCCTCCTTAAAGGCAAGCTGAAGAACATTCTTGTGCAGACGAAGGGTTTTAGGTGATAGACCGCCATTCCCATCTTTTCTGCCGTGGGTCGCCTTATAGTCAAAATATTGCTGTATATTGTCAAGGTTGGCATAAAAGCGAGGTTGAAATCGTAGCCTCGCTTGAGCGGGAAATCCGCGCTGCTATCACAGACGGTTTCCAGACTTTCATCTCCGGTATGGCCAGAGGTGTTGACATCTGGGCTGCGGAGGTCGTCCTTCGTCTACGGGACAATGGCTCTCCGATTCATCTGATTGCCGCAAGCCCCTATCAGGGCTTTGAACGTGCATGGTCGCCAGCGTGGCAAAGTCGCTATGCTTCGGTTCTGGTCGGTGCCGATATCGTCCGTTTTGTTTCTCTGCAGTATGATCGTGGCTGCTTCCAACGCCGCAATGAATGGATGGTCGACCACGCTGGCCGTGTGATCGCCGTGTTCAACGGCGAGAAGGGCGGTACGAAAAATACGATTGATTATGCTGATCGGCAGAATGTCCCCGTAATCTATATTCCATAAAATCCGCACTTACAGAAACACCTCGCAGCCATTGTGACTGCGAGGTGTCATTCTTCCTATTTTATTATTGAGTCATCTTGTAAAGCACTTTTTCAAGGCAGTCTCTACTATTCCTCAAATCTACAGTCTGATTGCTGCCGGGAGCTGTTATCGTAGACGCGTACCTGTAAGTGTTAATGTAAGTGTTGTATAGATGCTTTTCATAATCTCCGGCTGGTGCCGATGATGTGCTAGACGGCTGCGACCAAGACCATCCACCAATCGCAGCATATACGAAACTATCGATAACGATTCCGGATAGGTGATAGCTACTGAAGAAACTATCTCGAATATACCGCATGTGTTTGCATGTATCAAACAGGAGTCCATAATCTGAATTGTTTTTGCTACGCATGGCCTCTTGCTCCGCTTTTGGATTGGTAGAACGCCAATTTCCTCCCATATTTGTGTCTGGGTATTGGTATGTTACATTTTCATACCAATCCGAACTGACGAATGCAGGTAACACCTCAAATTTTATCCCATCGGTAAACGAGATCTCTACTACTTGACCATCGGCGCGTACATCCGTTCGAGGGTACGACGTTTGAATTGCGCTCTTAACTACTTGAAGGAGACGCGACTGGCCGTTTCCCTTGTAAATATCAAACCGGTCATATTCTGATTTCGGAAGCTCTACCAGCATGTCAATATCACTGGTATCAACTGCTGTTCCACGGCCATAAGATCCAACGTATAAGCTATGGGAGGTTTCGCTCGTTGAATTCCAGAACTCTCTATTAACTGCCTTTGTAATTGTTTTATATCTGGTGGAAATAATCATCCTTGTATCCATCGGGATTATTTCACCGTGCTTTGATACATGATAACTCATTTTTTCCCTCCTTTTTGCAATGCCGGGGGAAGGTATGAATCAATTTCTTCCTCCGAAAAGGTGTTATCTTCAGTGACCTGCAGGGCATCTTTCGCCATATCTACAGCTTGATCAGTTGTCGTGGGTACAGCCATGTATATCTCATTTGCTTTATCCATCAATTTACGGTATCCTTCTTCCAGCTCAGATACTGATTTTTCCTTCAACTTAATGGATGTTAGCAGGCATGTAATTTCATTACGCACAATCAGTAGCTTGTTTGCTGCTTCCTTGTGCGCCTTAGCCAGTGTATTCAAATCAAACGACTTGAAGTATGCCGCAATGAATACTGTGACAAAGGATAAAACGGCTGATGCGATTTTTATCCAAAGCTGATCGGCAAAAATGGTGGATAGAATGCCGACTGACGTCAGAGATGTACAGGCGATGTTCACAGTTTCCATCTGTTTAAACTGCTTTTGATAAATATCTGCTTGTTTCTCTTGAATCTTATGCGACCATACAGCACGAGCAAACATGTCGCGAGCAGCGTCTTCTAAAACGGAATATTGTTCTTCCATTCAGTGCCTCCTACACTATATTATTTTGTGCTGCCATTACGCAGCAATAACAACCGCGTTTTCTTTTACTTTGTTGATCGCGGCTAACAACGCTGCACGTGTACGGGCATCAAAGAGCTTTACAAAGCTGATCGGCTTGTCAAATGGCGGATTCTGCAGCTCGGTAACATTCTCCATATACCCATTCTGCTCGATGTGGTTAATGATCTTATGCACAAAAGAGATCTGCTTCTGGTTCAGCGACTGGTCGTTTATGAACTGCGAAAAAGCCTGCATTGCTGCTTCGTGATCCAGCTTGGCGATTTTACGGATCAGCAAACCAAACGGCGTATCACCATATTCTCTTTCGTAGTCTTCCTTGCTGCCCAATTCGCTTGTCAGCACATGCTCCAGCTCGCGGTAATCCGCAGCAGAGAGGGGGATGTTGTGTGTTAGCTTATAGATGGCAAGCGCATTTCCATTTTCGTTGACGTAGCGATTGACCTTGGCACGATAGTCTTCGAAATCGTACCCCGGCTCCATCGGGTCGCCTTCTTTCTGATCTATAATCGGGTCAGATAACCGAGTTATAATCGGCTTTCGAGGGTCAACGTCATTCAGAAACTTTATCAGCTCACGGAGCTCCTTCCGCACCCGCTCATACAGCAGAACATCGTTCGCATTCCAGAAAGCGTCTGTGTTGACCTCCTTGATGATCGGCAGTTTTGCTTTAACCTGTGGGATGCTGACCTTACGCTCCAGCAGCGTTCCAATATCGCGGAGCTGTTTCTGTGCATTCTTAAGCGAGGGCATCTGCTCTATCTGGGCAATCACCAGACCGTACATGAAGTTATCGAAGCGCTTTGCAAATTCGTCGTTGTCATCCAAGTGAACGATTGGCGCAATCTGCTGCATAAGTTCACCCTTGTCGCCTTCACTAATGTAGTTGAAAGCCCCGGGTTTCTTATACTTTTCAACGCTTTGTATGTGCAGCCGCACGGCGATGAGATCGGTGTTCAGCGCCAATACCTGAGAGTAGCATGTCTCTACAAGCTCGGATCTCCAGCTCTGATAGTCGTCTCCGGCAAACGCACTTTCCTGAAGCGCCACCGCAATGCGGATCTGCTTCCCAAATATGTTCTCCGACAGCGTCTTCGTCTCGCGGGACTCAAAGTCCTCTTTGTGAGCGCGGAAGTATTCAAAGTTTCCGCAATAGTCAAAGATGAGGAACCGTCTCTTTGCCGTGTATTCGCCGTCAATCTGATCGATGCAGGTGAGCTCCTTACTGAGACGAGTACCACGTCCGATCATCTGCCAGAATTTCGTCTTTGACCGCACCTTTTTAAAGAATACGAGGTTGACGCACTCCGGCACATCGATGCCGGTATCCATCATATCCACAGAAACTGCTATGATCGGGTCTTTCTCTGGAATTTTGAAATCGTCAATGATCGTCTGCGCGTATGTATCATCGCAGATAACACGCTGTGCAAATGTGCCACGGTATTTGGGGTACAGCTTATTAAACCGCTCCAGAATGAACTCTGCATGGCGCTTGTTCTGGGCGAAGATGATGGTTTTACCCAGTCTGTCACCGCCAGCAACACGGATGCCGCGCTCCATCAAATCCTGAAGTACAGTGTCAACGGTTGTCTCATTGAAAACGAACTTGTTCAGCTGTGCTGACGGAATGAAGTCGGGCATCAGACCGTCCTCAATAAAGTCCTCTTCATACCGTTCCTTGTCCTCATCGGAAAGGTCGTCGTATGTGATACCTTCCTCTAAGAACTTTGTCTTTACCTCGTAGTTATAGTAGGGCACGAGCACATGATCCTGATAGACTGCCGTCTCGTAGTCGTATGCATACGTCGGTACGCCGTGCTCCATTTCGAAGAAATCGTATGTATTGCGATCAACGTCCGTTTTGGGTGTTGCGGTCAGGCCGACCATGATCGCATCGAAATACTCGAAAATCGCGCGGTACTTTTTGAATATGCTGCGGTGGCTCTCGTCGATGATGATGAGGTCAAAGTGGGCGGGGGTAAACATGCGCTGCCCATCTTTCGCCTTCATATCGTCTATGGCGTTCAGCATTGTCGGGTATGTCGAGAATACGATCCGTGCGCTCCGGTCGTCCTTATTAGAGCACAGATTGCAAAGAGACATATCCGGCAGATAGTTCTTGAAATCGTCCTTTGCCTGTTTCACCAGCGCCGTGCGATCAGCCAAGAACAGAATGTTGGTGACGTATTTGCCACGACTGAGCACATCGGTAAGGCTTGACGCGGTTCTGGTTTTACCCGTTCCCGTTGCCATGACCAGCAGGTGCTTTCTAAACCCTTGTCCGATATGCTCGCATACAGCACGGATGGCTTCCTTTTGGTAGTAGCGGTCTGTGATCCTGTCATCGATCGGAATGGTCATCAGATCTTTCCTCTCGGTACGACGGTTCATCAGCTTCTGCAGATCGTCTTTGCTGAATATGCCGCTGACTTTACGCTGTGGGCTGCTCTGATCGTCCCAGAAGTAGGTTTCAAAACCATTGGTCGTGAACATTATGGGGCGACGTCCGAATTTTCTCTCCAGACAGTCAGCATACAGCACGGCTTGCTTGCGGCCTATGTTCGGGTCTTTGCTGGATCTTTTGGCCTCCACCACTGCGAGGGGCAGGCCGTCTTTCCCGAACAGCACATAATCCACATATCCCATCTGTCCCAGCACACCAGCCATGCCTTCGACGGGGTACTCTTCCTGAACGTCAGCGTCTGCTCCGGAGAATTTCCAGCCCATCTGCTTCATGTCCACATCGATATAGATTTTGCGGGTCTTAAACTCGGAAAGGTCTGCTGCGACAAAGGTGCGCTCCTGCTGGTGCTGCTCCTTTGTTGCGGTGATCTGCTCGGACATCTGCTCGATCTTTTTACGCAAAGCCTCAATCTCTGCGTCCTTCTCACCGAGCAGACTCTCTTGCTCTTTTATTTTCTTGGTGTCAACGACGACCTTTTCAGTCGGAATCAGTGCCTCATCGAACTGCCGCTCTTCATAGTCGGCACCATAGCAATAGTCCACCCACTGGATAAACTCAAAGAGTCCCTGCAGGGAAGCGAGGGCGTCGCTGGCCTGTACGCTTCGCTCCGTGTGAACGGCCAGATTGCCCAACTTAATGATAAACGGCAGTTTGCCCCATGTGTTGTAGTCCACTGCAAAACGGAAGGTCGGCTCATGAATGAGCGCCTGCAGATTATCTTTATAAGGCATCTGCATCGTCTTATCAGCCGAATACACCCATTTGACCGCTAACTCCAGAGCTTTTCTGCTGCCGACGGCGCACATTGCAGGCGCGGAAGCATACACCTTTTCCGCTTCGATCGCAGCCGAGGCAAATAGCGCGTACTCCTTTTTATCTTTTAGAAATCCGAAGTTCGACATGTAATCCACTCCTGTCTGTATGCATTCTCTGCCGCTTGGCAGTATCTAAAGCTCAAAGAGCTGTAATATTTTGATTTGTCGGTCTGTTCGACGAAGGCTGCGAATTGCTCTTGCTGTTCGATGGGCGGTACTATAAACTCTGTTTTTTCCATACCGCTTTTGGTAAGGTGCATCATTGCTATGCCGTGGGTATCTCCCATTAGCGACTCCGTTGCATATTCGAGCAACTTACAAAGAAATTGTTTGTTGTATGCTTCGCCAACAAGAACTTTCCATATGTGGTAGTGGTAAATTACCTTACCGCCATTCCATATCTGTGGGCCGAATGATGCTGACCAAGCATAAAGCAAATCGCCATTATCGCAATACTTATCATCATCGAGTTCTAAATCGGAATAGTACCATCCGCGATTAGAAAAGAAATTACCGACGCGCAACACAGGATATTTGCCGCTGTCCAGCAGCTCGTCCTGCTTGTATGCTCTGCCGTTCAGTAGGGTAGCGTTTACTTCTAGTGCTACTTTTCGCCATCCGTGTTGGTTCAGTACCGGATCACCAAACAGTTCAATAAATCGGGACTTGACGAGCTGATCCAAATAAGTGGTTTCGGCATGACGTTGTTCAATGAGGTAGTCGATTTTTTCAAGCACGCGAACTATTTCATTCTGTTCATCTCTTGAATATATGCGGATTTCAAGCTCTTTCACGACCTTGAAATGTCTACTATACCCTAGATTCGGAATTTTTGCTGCCTGCAGGGCGTAATATAAGTATTTGGGGTTGTCCTTTATATTTGTTGGGCGGAGGATCTTTACTCCATCTGCGCCAATAAAGAAGGGCTGCTCCATATACTTTATTGCGCGGGTATGGTCACCGAAAATGATAGCAGGGACATTTTTGAAAATTCCAGCATCATCGTTCCACCATCCCGCAATAACACGTTGCCCTTGATCGACTATCGGGAATTGCCCAGTGAGGCAGTACTTCTCTTGCGGGATTTTGGTACCTTCTTTAGTAACATCCCGATATAAATTGGTAAATTTTTCGATCCGCATCACGCCGCCACCCCCATCTTACCGCAAAGTTTTGATTTGTCGGTCTGTTCGACGAAGGTATAGTAGGCATTTTGAACCTCTATTGGCGGTTGAATGATTTGAAATTTTGACACTATTGGAACATTCAAGTTCGGCATTGTCTGTCCCACCGCCATATCTTCAATACCCTTCTTGAATGAGGGGAATGAGATTATTTTCTGCAAATAATCAGCAGTTACTTCGCCTTTCGTTCTAATCAAAATGCTACCTGTTCCGCAGAGCAGTCCTCCTGTCTGAACCACAGCGCACCGACCCATTTCACCCCTTCGTCCCATTACTACATCCCCAACTTGAAGGTGGTAGGCACTCAGCTCTCTAAATTTTTCATCTGAAACTGTAAGTTCCTTATCAACGGATATTTTTCCAGCCACAATATGTGACGGATTGACAAGTGCGTGACCATTTGCAATGTAATCCTCTTTATGAAGCAGTGATCCAAAGGGTCCTATTTTTATTTCTGCCAACTTTGAAAGCGGTATTTTAGGATACCCATGCGGATTACTTACCGGATCACCGAACAGTTCGATAAATCGGGATTGGCAATCAGCCGATGTATTTTCTGTGGGAAATCTTTACATTGTTCTGATTCACCATTGCGTACTGCATTGTGGTATCAATTTTGGCGTGACCGAGAAGCCGTTGCACCTGCTCTATCGGCATTCCTTTGTCGATGGCGCGTGTCGCCAGCGTTCTACGGAACTTATGCGGATGCACCTTTGTGATACCGAGCTTCAGTCCCAGCTTTCGCAATCGCACTTCCACTCCGCTGATCTCCAGCCTATTGTATGGGCTGAGTAGCGATACGAATAGTGCGGGGTTATCATCACTCCTGCTTTCCAGATAGTTTTTAAGATGAATTTTGGTGCGGGCATCGAAGTATACGGGACGCTCTTTGCTGCCTTTTCCAAACACAACGCACTCCCTGTTCTCAAAATCAATGTCGTCGCGGTTCAGCCTCACCAGCTCTCCAACACGCATTCCAGTGGAGGCGAGCAGGTCTATCATCGCCAAATCACGCAAACAACCGCACTGATCGCGCATGGTTTCCAGTGCCTCATCCGTGTATGTCTCCTTAACGGTCTTGTTTGAGCGGATTTTGTGAATTCGCCGAACAGGGCTTTTCAATATGTAGTTTTCGTCCTCCAGCCATGTAAAGAAGCTGGACATGATTCTGCGAATGTTATCTATGTTGCTCTTGCTGCATTGAGTCCGCTGTTGGTAATCGGAAAGATATCCCCGCAAATCATCCGTCTGCATATGTGTCACATGGCAATCTACCGCCGCGAACAGCCTGCGGATTGAGGTTTCATAATACCGCAGCGTTTTTTCGCTGCACCCCTCAACTCGCTTTGCCGACAAAAACATTTCCAGCAATTCGGCATTGGTTTCTTTGTCCGGCTGCTGAGCGCCGTCCCCATTAGCGGTGATTTGGACGCTCCAAAGAGCATGCTGCAGAACATTCTGCAATTGCTCCATCTGTGCGTTATCCAAATACGGGATCATTTGTCGTGTGATTTCGGAAATAAGTTGATTTTTCATGTTAGTACACCTCTAAATTTATTTAGTGTACCAACATCCTGCACCGGCTCATTTAGCCAAAATACTGTTGCATCAGAGATTTTTTCAGAATCTCCAGTTCCTGCAGCCCTTTCTGCACTGCCAATTTTGATTTGTCGGTCTGTTCGACGAAGGCTGCGAATTGCTCTTGCTGTTCGATGGGCGGTACTATAAACTCTGTTTTTTCCATACCGCTTTTGGTAAGGTGCATCATTGCTATGCCGTGGGTATCTCCCATTAGCGACTCCGTTGCATATTCGAGCAACTTACAAAGAAATTGTTTGTTGTATGCTTCGCCAACAAGAACTTTCCATATGTGGTAGTGGTAAATTACCTTACCGCCATTCCATATCTGTGGGCCGAATGATGCTGACCAAGCATAAAGCAAATCGCCATTATCGCAATACTTATCATCATCGAGTTCTAAATCGGAATAGTACCATCCGCGATTAGAAAAGAAATTACCGACGCGCAACACAGGATATTTGCCGCTGTCCAGCAGCTCGTCCTGCTTGTATGCTCTGCCGTTCAGTAGGGTAGCGTTTACTTCTAGTGCTACTTTTCGCCATCCGTGTTGGTTCAGTACCGGATCACCAAACAGTTCAATAAATCGGGACTTGACGAGCTGATCCAAATAAGTGGTTTCGGCATGACGTTGTTCAATGAGGTAGTCGATTTTTTCAAGCACGCGAACTATTTCATTCTGTTCATCTCTTGAATATATGCGGATTTCAAGCTCTTTCACGACCTTGAAATGTCTACTATACCCTAGATTCGGAATTTTTGCTGCCTGCAGGGCGTAATATAAGTATTTGGGGTTGTCCTTTATATTTGTTGGGCGGAGGATCTTTACTCCATCTGCGCCAATAAAGAAGGGCTGCTCCATATACTTTATTGCGCGGGTATGGTCACCGAAAATGATAGCAGGGACATTTTTGAAAATTCCAGCATCATCGTTCCACCATCCCGCAATAACACGTTGCCCTTGATCGACTATCGGGAATTGCCCAGTGAGGCAGTACTTCTCTTGCGGGATTTTGGTACCTTCTTTAGTAACATCCCGATATAAATTGGTAAATTTTTCGATCCGCATCACGCCGCCACCCCCATCTTACCGCAAAGTTTTGATTTGTCGGTCTGTTCGACGAAGGCCGCGAATTGCTCCTGCAGTTCAATCGGAGGATATGGAAATGGATATGCCTTTAACTTATCCATCTGTATGCCGTCCTGCCCTGCGGTGCGCTTTGATAATCCCTCAAGGTATTCCAGCAGGCAGTCCTGCTTTAAAAATTGCCGGACAAATTCTTTGTTGCCAATTTTGGGGGTCGCCTTCATTAGTGCAACATTAAACGATCCTTCTATGCCTTTCAGGATTTGAAAGATAGGAGGCCCGTATCGGCCAATCATGATATCATCCGCAGTGCAAAAGCGTTTTGCCATCGTCTTTGGAATATAGGTGATGTATTTGTCGCTTTTGTAGTCTCGGATCTGAATTAGCCTGATATTATCTGGCGACGCTTCATATTCAAAGTATTTCTTATCAGGTTGGCTACCACCTTGGAAGTCAATTACTTCACCTACAGTGTAACACGGGAAGCGTTTAGGGTTAATCACTGGGTCGCCGAACAGTTCGATAAATCGGGATTTGATGAGCTCATCTAGCTTGTGTAGCTGTTGTTTTCGACCATCAATTATTTGTTGAAGTAACGAAAAAGACGCAACAACTTTTTCATTTTCAGCGTTGCTGCCAATCGGCAGTTCTAGAGCATCTATGTGCTCGTTACGGATATTGTTAATATTTGCCCCAATTGCAACTTCTGAGATCTTTCGGCGGTAGGCATTACTTTGGAAGTACATACTTAGATAATTTGCAACATCCTGGTTGGGCCGAACGACTTTACAGAATGCACCAAATGTACACTCTGTATCAAAATTAAAACTCGCTGCCTTTCCAACTAATTGTTTACTTCCGCTTGAAGCACATACCAAGATATCGCCTTTGCAAAGATATTGCTCCCTTGCAACCCTACTTTTATCTACATAGACTACATCATCAAAATTGATTCTTCCCTCAAAAATATTATTTGCTCTCAACAAGGTTACAGAGTTTTCGTCAAGGTTTTCATGCAAATCTTCGGTTTTATAAGAGACACCGCGTATTTGTTTTGCCAGCTCTGAAACTTTTTTTCTTTTCATCCCTTCATCCCCACAAATCCGAATTTGCGAGTGCCTCCTTCCTCATTCACCGAGCAGGGCACGTAATGCCTTTGTTTCCGCATTAATTTGCTCATTCAGCTTTTCCAGTTCGTCAAGTATTTCACTCGTAGGAGGATACTCAACAGCCACATACTCGGTCTTTTTGTACTTGTTGATAGAGAGGTCGTATCCATTGTCTACGAGTTCCTGCTTCGGTACGAAAAAGCTCTGCTCGGTGCGCTCGCGTGTTGCTTCCTGCTCCAAGTGGCGGAATCTCTGAATGATATCGGGAATATCGTTATCCGCAATCTCGGAACGCTTGTCGTCGAGGCTGAAGCCGTCGGCCTTCATGTCATAAAACCATACTTTGTCGGTACCGCCAGCGCCGGTCTTTGTAAATACCAGCACAGCGGTGGAAACGCCTGCATATGGCTTGAATACGCCGGACGGCATCGAGATCACCGCACGGAGCTGGTGGTTTTCGATGAGCTCTTTGCGAATGGATTTATGTGCCGAGGATGACCCGAATAACACACCATCCGGAACGATGCAGGCACACTGGCCACCTTTTTTCAGCATCCGCAGGAACAAAGCAAGAAACAGAAGCTCGGTTTTCTTCGTGTTTGTTACTGCCTTAAGATTATCATGGATGCTCTCTGCGTCGATCGTTCCCTTGAACGGAGGATTTGCCAAGCACATTGTAAAGCGATCGGAAATCTGATTCTGCTTCGACACGCTATCCTTATATTCAATCTCCGGATTGCTGATAGAGTGCAGCATAAGGTTCATCGCAGAAATGCGGAGCATGGTGTAGTCCGTATCAAACCCCGTAAATGCGGGGCCTGCAAAATGCTGCCATTGCTCGGAGGTCATGGTATCCTCATAGTTGCGACGGATGTACTCCGACGCAGAAACCAAGAAGCCAGCCGTTCCGCATGCCGGATCGCAAATAGTATCATCCGGTGTTGGCTGCAGCAACTCGACCATCATCTCTCGGATATGTTTCGGAGTGCGGAACTGCCCGTTCTGGCCTGCTGTAGCCAGCTTGCCAAGCATGTACTCATACAGGTCGCCCTGCATATCCAACTCTGCAATATCATGTTCGTAAAGGTCGTCCAGCCCCGTGATTATTTTCTGAAGCAGCTGTGGGGTGGGGATGATGAACATTGCATTGCTCATATACCGTGCAAAAGCGGTCGTACTTTCATCCGCCTTGCCTGGTTCGTCTTCGATCTCTACAAGCTCACCCTTTTCATTAAAATCAGGGAGGCGACCATACTTCATGCTTTTAATCGCAGGAAATACCCGCTGGGAGATCACGTCGAAAATCTGGCGCGGATCGTCGTTTTTGAATTTGCTCCAACGCATTGATTGCCCGACGGGAGACTGGGGGAAAATCTTTGCCATCTTTTCGCCGGTCATCGTTTCAAATTCTTCGGTCTCCAGTTCCTTTTCGTCGAGGGAACGGATGAACATGAGATATGTAAGCTGCTCGATAACAGTCAGCGGATTTGCTATGCCGCCAGCCCAAATGTCTGTCCAGATCTTATCGACCTTATTTTTAACTGCTCCTGTAATCATTCCGCGTTTCCTCCGACAATATTGTTAATGTGTTCTTTGTACTGATCGATTATGTTGGGCGGGGAGATGACCTGCATTCTGTTCCCGAACTGCGCCAGCCATCCAAAAAAGGGAGGGCTTATCTGCACATGTACTGTCGCCGCGCAGGTGGTGTCGTTCACGGACATCATAGGTGTGTCTTCTCCAAACTTATCAAACACGGGGCTGATAAGCTGCTTGCTGAACTGTATCACAACGTCCTCCAGCTCGCCGCTGAACATTTTGAAAACCTGCTCCGTATATTCTGCCACGCCATCGATCCGGGCTACAGCCTCATCCGACATTACCGATTCTTCTACAACGGTAAGATGATCTATGCGATCAATGCGATAGTTGGCGGTGCTGTCCGGATGCTTGCTGCTGTATGCCATCAGATAGTAGTTGTCTTCATTGAAGATAAGAGCGACCGGCTCCACGTAGTAGCGTTTCTTGCTGCCATCGCTGGCGGTCACATATACACGCTCCGACTTTTCATTCAAATGAAAGTAGTTGAATTCGATCTTCTTCCTGCGAATGATGGCATTCTCAATGCCGTCCACCGTGTAGAGAATGGCTTCGTTGGTGTGCTTCCGGGTGTTGAAGCATACCATGTTTTCTTTTAGCAGTTCAGCTTGATGTGATCCACCGAGAGCGGCAACCTTTTCTATCAGCTCGACTGTTTTTTTCTCTGTGATAAAGCTGGCTGCCTGTACCGCATCAATCAGTATTTTTATCTCCGGCACGGTGAGCTCATGCTCCGGAACATAGTAGAACTTTTCCTTATCCTTCAGGTAGCTCATGATCTCGAAGCCATTTTTCTGCATCACTTCGATATCCAAACTCAGCGTCCTGACATTACTGGAAATGCCCATCTCATTCAGCCGTCTGCAGAGCTCGACGCGGGAGATGGGATGTGTTTCATCCGTCTCTTTACGCAGCAGCTCATAAAGCTTTAGCAGCTTGATTTTTTGCATATTGGCAGCCATGCTGTGCCTCCTCTTTGAAATGGGTATAATAATACTAATTAAGTATAACACAAAACTTCCGATTTTTCAAGGCTTATGCGTAATTATATCATTACTCGAACTGGATTTTTCGCAAACATCAGGTTCAAGTCCTATACCCTAAACACATTTAGTAGTTGCTTGCAGAGCAAAGAAATTCTATTTGTACAACAGTGATTTCGGTATTCTTTTGCTGCTGAACGCAAAAAACGGGCTTCGGAGTAACCAATCGACCGCTCCAAAGCCCGTTTTTTCTATTATTAGCCCTGTATTTTGACCTGAAAGCAAGAATAAACCTCTCTTGTCTTGGTAGACAAGAGAGGTTTCTTTTCTGGTTGCGGAGGCAGGACTTGAACCTGCGCCTTCTGGGTTATGAACCTAATGAGCTACCAACTGCTCCACTCCGCTATATAAAACAACAGCAAGC
>OKTG01000631.1_pt1 | contig 14660 bp, 16 predicted proteins | sample 1606091 | NCBI WGS metagenome assembly OKTG01 (sample SAMEA3879512, study PRJEB24766) | human gut metagenome | biome: human-associated habitat; feature: feces | place: USA | collected 1985/1987 | reverse complement strand
TATTGTGATCATAGGATGCCTCCTTTCAAGAATTTTCTAAAACATTTTCAGATATCTTCGAATATTTTCGAACATTTTTGCATCGGCAAGTAATTGGTGATTACCAACGATTAGCATAGATTACTATTGATTAATAAGGCGTTCATTTTGAGCGCCTTTCTTTTTGCTCGTATGGACGATGGTTATCGTTTATACTTGTTTTTCAGCTCATTTTTGTACCGTATTTGGGTCTCGGAGGTTTGCAACCTATTTCTCACTGGATAGGTAGTAGAGAATTGAGACATCATGAGACGTGGTGAGACGCCATGAGACAGTTTTGGCGAAATAACAAGCGAAAAAATGAGTAGTAACATTGACATCAAGAAGAAATGTAAGTGGTGTGAACAGGTTTTCACAGCCCACAAAATGAGCACATCCTATTGCTCACACAGGTGTGCCAGCTTAGCCTACAAAGAGAGGGTAAGACAAGAGCGTATTATCTCCTATCAAAAAGAGTTATCTCTTAAAACAGGAATTCCACAGGCTGACATAAGCAGAATAGAAAACGGTACCCGGAATCCCAGTTTGAGTACGCTGAAAAAGCTGGCTCAGGGACTGGGGATGCAATTAAGACTTGAATTTATTCCCGACTCCGCGAAAAAAGTATAAAAACAAATATAGCAAAAGATAATTAACGAATAGCAAAAATTCCTTCGGGGCATACTGATTCCGGAGGAATTTTTATATGAAAGATCAGATCAAGTCTTACTTACAACGTTTAAATAATGGAGAAACTTTGGAAAGCGTCCAGGCGGATTTCGTCCGGGAATGTAAGGATGTGGATCCTTCCGCAATTATGCAGGCCGAGCAGGAGCTGCTGCGGGAGGGTACTTCTATCGAAGAATTGCAGCGGCTCTGTGATGTGCATTCCGCCCTGTTCCATGGTTCCACGACAGAAGAGAAAATTGCCAATGCCGAAAAAACAGCAGCCCCTTCTCTAGCTGCCCAGAAACTACACTCTAAAGACATAAAGGACCAACGGCTCTCCGCCGCTGCCGCCCTGATCCAGATCTCCGGACATCCCCTGCAAACTTTTACGCTGGAAAATGCAGCATTGGAAAAGCTGATTGCCCGTGCGAGGCAGGCATTGGAAAATAATGGAATTACCAATGAACTGCTTGACGAGCTGCGCCAGATTGCTATCCACTATGCCCGGAAGGGAGACTTACTTTATCCACATTTGAAGGTGCAATATGGGATCAGCGGCCCCTCTGCAGTCATGTGGACAGTGGATGATGAGATCCGGGATGAACTGAATGCCCTTGCAAAACAAAAACACCAAAAAGAAACCGATGCATGGAAACAACGTTTGAAAGCCGTATTAACCCGCATGGAAGAAATGATCTACAAGGAATCCAATATCCTCTTCCCCAACTGCGCACTGAATTTCTCGGAGGAGGAATGGTATCACATCTACCGGGATGCCAAAGATTATGCGGAATGTTTCGGTATCCGGGGTGACAGTTGGGAGGCTGCGGAAGCACATCTGGCTGACACTGCCTCTACGGTTGGCACCATGTCTGCGGAACATGCTTTTGCAGATGGTGAGACCAGAATCCACCTTTCCGGCGGCAGTCTGACCCTGTCACAGCTGACCGCCATGTTGAATACGATTCCTTTGGAGATCTCTTTCGTAGATATCGATAATATCAATCGCTACTTCAACGAAGGCCCCAAGGTATTCAAACGTCCCGGCATGGCATTGGACCGTGAGGTCTTCACCTGTCACCCGCCTAAAATCGAAGAACAGGTTCGCCGCATTATCGGAGAATTCCGTGCAGGGAATCTGGACCAGGTACCGGTCTGGATGGACAAGGGCGGCCGGACATTCTTAGTGACTTATTACGCTGTCCGGGATAAGCAGGAGCAATATCTTGGAACACTGGAACTGGTACAGGATATGGAATTCGCAAAAGAGCACTTCCGCTAGGACAGTGCTCTTTTCTCTTCTTGTGCTTCCTCTACATAAATACGTGCATTTTCCAGATTCCACCGGATCTCTTCTTCGGTAACAGCACGTTTTACTTTCCCGGGATTACCGATGACCAGGGAATTATCCGGGATCTCCACATTCTGCGTCACCAGTGCTCCGGCACCGATGATGCAGTTTTTCCCAATCTTGCAGCCGTTCATCAGGATGGCTCCCATCCCGATCATGGTATTGTCGCCGATCTTACAGCCGTGGACGATCGCACCGTGTCCAATGGTCACATGATCTCCGATCTCCACCGGATATCCGCTGCCAAGATGCACTACCGCATTGTCCTGAATATTGCTCTCTCTGCCGATGACAATGGAGTCCCGGTCGCCCCGGATCACCGCATTGTACCAGATTCCGCTGTTTTCTCCGATCGTCACATCTCCCAGCACCACTGCTCCGGGCGCTATAAATGCTGTATCATGGATCTGCATATATTCTCTGCTCCTGTTCTGTTCTTATTTTGTTACAATACTCTTCTTCGTAACATATAGTTTATCACATTTTTTCTGAGCAATATCATATAATTTACAACATTTTTTCCGATCAAATCAATTGTATATTCAACATTTTTTCTGACCAATATTTTATGATTTAATACATTTTTTCCAATCAAAAAGGAACCTTCCTCCGAATTGTTCCTTTTACCGTCTTATGATTCTTTCCAATGCAGCCGGTGCAGCTCTCCATCCCTTTGCATGCTCTCAAACCCCTGCTGTCTGAGCGCCTCATATAATACGATTGCTACAGAGTTGGACAGATTCAGGGAACGGATCTCGGGAAGCATAGGGATACGGATGCAGGTCTCTTCATGCTCTACCAGGATCTCTTCGGGGATTCCGGCGCTTTCCTTGCCGAACATGATGTAATCGTCCGATCCGAATTTCACATCGGTGTAGGTCTGGTGTGCTTTTGTGGTTGCCATCCAGATCTTCGCTCCGGGATGCATTTCCCGGAACTCCTGAAAATTCATATACCTGGTGATATCCAGATGCTGCCAGTAGTCCATACCGGCTCTCTTGATCTCTTTTTCATTTAAACGAAAGCCTAACGGCTCGATCAGATGCAGGCTGGTGCCGGTAGCCACACAGGTTCTTCCAATATTTCCGGTGTTTGCCGGGATCTCCGGCTGGTGTAATATAATATGCATAATTCTCCTTTTCGTTCTATTGCTCAATTAATATATTACTTTATTACCTTTTTCCTTATCTAACTGATACAGGATTTTATCTATCTGAGAAAATGCGATTTCCGGGCACTTCTCCTGTTGATACTCCCAACAATCTTTTATATACTTGAGATAGAGCTCTGTCAGCATGGGGATCTTCGTCATCGTTTTGGGATAATCCATAGCATAAAGCTCCCGATACGCCCTCTGATCAATAATGGGGAATATCTCCGGGTAATAAAAATGCAATACCGTACTCGCCATTGGAAGTTGCATTCCCTTCGTTTGCAGTAATTTTTCTACAACCCTCTCTGTCTTTTCATCCATCAGTACCTGTAACGGAGTTTTGATCTCCTTTAATGAAAAGATGGCATCTATCAATTCCTCTGTCACCTGCGGTCTGCGATTCATCTTCCACAGGACAATCTCGTTGATAATATCCCTATTTTCCCGATAATCACCAGCTTCTACTGACGATACACGGTTCAGGATATCTGTTCCGTCATCATATGTAAAACGACCAAGTACTCCCTGATAATCCATAGTTCACCTCAATTTATCTGTCTTCTTTTATATCAATCATAAGCTCCCGAATTCGTGCTATCGCACTTTATATCCTGCTTTGCAGGATATTCGTCCGCTAATGAGTCCAGAAGCTGGCTCAGGGACCCGGTATGCAATTAAGACTTGAATTCATTCCTGATTCCACGGAAAATATAATTTTTAATCCCTATATTCCAGTCCAAAATAATCCATGTATACCTTAAATCTATCCTGGGCAGTCAGACAAGTGTCCATAAGATATCCCTGTTCGTTCTTCCATTCCTTCAGCCCCCGATAGTAGAATTCCTTTATATCATCCTCGATAATAAAAGGGGTAATTCCATTACGGAGGCACTCCTTAAACATAATTAATCTTCCAACACGGCCATTTCCATCCTGAAAAGGATGTATCTTCTCAAATTCATAATGAAATTGTATTATTTCCCTCAACGTCTTTTGTTTTGAAAGATTATATCTTTTTAATAAATTCCGCATTTCTCCGGGTACATCGGCGGGCTTTGCGGTTGCGCTTCCTCCGACATCATTTTCAAAACGTTTATACTCACCAACAGCAAACCACGTTTTTCTACTATCTGACGTTCCTGATTTCAAAATATAATGTAACTGTTTAATAAATGCCTCACTCAGGGGATAGTTTGCCAACTCTATTATTTGATCAATGCATCGGAAATGATTGGCTGTTTCAACAATGTCATCCACATTCACAACTTCATCCTGAATTCCAATCGTATTCGTTTCAAAAATATATCTGGTTTGATCATGGGTCAAGCGGCTGCCTTCCATATGATTCGAATTATATGTCAGTTCGATCTGAACCTTATGATATATTCCTCCCGGTATCCCTGCTTCCTTTTCCATTTTTAATCTGGTCAAAATATCATTTGCTATTTTTTCCGCTCGTTTCTTTCTGACCGGCTTTACGGCATCCTCCGGAATCCTCCATGTTTTCCCATCAAGAATTACACCCGGAATTTTTCCATGGGCACAATAATTTCTTACACTTCTTTCTGATAAATTCCATTTTGCAGCTATTTCATTTACATTTACATATTTCATACACAACCTCCGTAAAACGGCTCACCGGAAATATTATATCACTATCGGCAATATATCTCAAACTTTTTACTTTTAAAATTCATTTATGTTTTGCCGATAAGAGTAGTTTAATAATTGAAGAATAGCACTCTTTCCAGTACAGGCTGGTGTAATATCATATGCATAATTTATCCTCTACAGCATAGTAACTATCCGACACCGCTTATGGACTGCGATTCCGGATAGTTACTTAAAAATGCTTGTAACTATTTATTATTTTGTTCTGCTCTTAATTTTTCTACGAAATGTCCCAGTCTGCCGATGGCAATCTTCAGCTTCTCCAGGGAGTACGCATAGGAGATTCTAAGATACCCCTCGCCACTGTCACCGAATGCGGTTCCGGGTACAGCAGCTACTTTTTCCTCCTCCAGGAAACGGGTGGCAAATTCTTCACTGGTCATGCCGAATTCCTTGATGCAGGGGAATACATAGAATGCGCCGTAAGGCTCAAAGCATTCCAGTCCCATTTCACGAAACGCATTCATCAGAAAGCGTCTTCTCTGATTATAGGCCGTGCGCATTTCCTCGATGTCGGGATCTCCGTTTTTCAGTGCTTCCACTGCCGCATACTGGCTGGTGGTAGGTGCACACATAATGGCAAACTGATGGATCTTCGTCATCTGCTGGATGATAGCAGCCGGTCCGCAGCAATAGCCCAGTCTCCAACCGGTCATGGCATAAGCCTTGGAGAAACCGTTAATGTAAATGGTACGCTCCTTCATGCCGGGCAGGCTGACGATGGACACATGCTTCTCTTTATAAGTAAGCTCAGAATAGATCTCGTCAGACATAACAAAAATGTCATGTTCTTCGATAACTTTCGCAATGGCTTCCAGATCAGACTTCTCCATGATGGCACCGGTAGGGTTGTTCGGGAAAGGAAGGATCAGGACTTTCGTCTTGTCCGTAATGGCTGCTTCCAGTTCCTCTGCAGTCAGACGGAACTCATTCTCTGCCTTCAGATCAATGATCACCGGCGTTGCTCCTGCCAGGACCGCACAGGGCTCATAGGATACATAACTGGGCTGTGGAATCAGCACTTCATCTCCCGGATTACACATGGCACGCAGTCCGATGTCGATAGCCTCGGAACCCCCTACTGTCACCAGCACTTCATGCTGCCAGTCATAGGATACGCCCTGTTTTCTCCGGATCGTGTTGCAGATCTCCTGACGCAGATCCTTCAGACCTGCATTGGAGGTGTAAAAGGTTCTTCCCTTTTCCAGGGAATAGATGCCCTCATCCCGGATGTGCCAGGGAGTGTCGAAGTCCGGTTCTCCCACACCGAGAGAGATTGCATCCTGCATCTCACTTACAATATCAAAAAATTTGCGGATACCCGATGGTTTGATATCCACTACTTTATCAGCTAATGGATTTCTCATGGGGTGATCATCTCTCTTTCATCTTCTTTTTTTACAGCAAATGCGGTTCCGTGATCCTTGTATTTCTTCAGGATGAAATGGGTCGCAGTGCTAAGTACGGAATCCAGTGTAGACAACTTGTCAGATACAAAATTGGATACCTCCCGCAGGGTCTTGCCTTCCAGAATGACCATCAGATCATAAGCTCCGGACATCAGATATACGCTGCGTACTTCGGGATATTTGTAGATACGCTCGGCAATGCTGTCAAACCCCTGTCCTCTCTGGGGAGTCACACGTACCTCAATCAGTGCGCTTACTTTCTCAATATCTGTTTTTTCCCAGTTGATCAGGGTATGATAACCGCAGATGATCCCTTCTGCTTCCAGTGCTGCCAGTTCATTTACCACATCGATCTCTTCCACTCCCAGGATCACTGCCAGTTCCTTCAGATCGATCCTGCTGTTCTTCTCTATGATCGCTAATAATTCTTCTCTCATGCCTCTATCTCCTTTATAACTTTTATATTGCATTTTCCCTTACATAAGGGGTGGATTCAGAATTTTACACGCTTTTATAAATCTCATCTCTCTGAGGACGATCCATGTAGCGGATCTCGTCCTCATTCAGGATCAGTCGTTCATTACTGTCTGTAAATCTTCCTACGATCACTGCCGGAATTCCCTCTGCCGCCAGTGCTTCCACCACTGCGGTTCCCTCCGGGCTTGCAATGATCAGGCTTCCGCCGGATCTCAGTTCGTAGGGATTCACATTGCAGTATTCACAGACTTCCACTGTCTCCTGTCTGAGAGGAAGTTTCTTCATATCTATTGTCAGTCCAACACCTGCACCCTCTGCCATCTCCCACAGGCCGGCGAAAATGCCGCCCTCGGAAGCATCATGCATGGTACAACCGCCGGACTTCACGGCGGTAGCGGCCTCCGGTAAGATAGAATAATACCGATCAAACGCCGCAGCTTCTTCCACCAGATACGCCGGGTATCTCTCAAGAAGATTTTCACGGTTCCGGGCCGCCAGATCCGCGGTACCCTCCAGGCCGATCCACTTGGTAATAATGATATCCTGACCTGCCAGCTTTTTCCACTCGGATACCTGCACCGCACCAGTCTTGCGGATGCCATATCCGGTCACCGTGGCCAGGGGCTGCCGTACCGCGGAACTTACTCTGGTCTGTCCGCCGATAATCTGTATGTTTAACTCTGCGGCAATACCTTCCGCTTCGGACATCAGTGCTTTCAATTCCGGTTCTTCCACGCTCTCCGGCAGGAAGATCACCAATTCCGCTGCCACGGGCTCTGCACCGGCAGTTGCCAGATTGTTGGCACATTTCTGGAAAAAACGACGCATAGGCATCACGGATGGATCTTCTCTTTCCGCTTCCGCCAGATCGTTCTCACACTGAAGTTCTACGACACCTTCCTGAACGCAGGTTACCAGCTGTCCCTCGGAAAAAGGCGCAAAAACAGCGCAGTCTGCCCCCAGACCTGCGCTATTTGCTATTTCCGATCTTTTATTCTTCAGTTGTCTGAGAACGGAACGTTTCAGGACGTTCACGGGTACCTTGCCGCTGTTCATTGTCTCACCTTTAGTCGTCTACGATTTCTGTCTGCTCAGCAGCCGCTGCTGCTCTTGCATTTAACGCTGCTGCCACATTTTTCACATGGTCAATGTTCGCTGTACTGATAGCTGCCATAATCTCTTCATACGCCTGGGGATCCGAGGTAGCGGTTCCCACGGTAGCACTTCGGGGCACCATCTTATAAGTACTGCTGTTGACCTGCTCTCTGCTGACCTCTACACCGTTTTCCATCGTGATCTTCCACAGTCTTGCCTTATAGCCGATATGCGCACTCTCGGTTACGATATAACCGATGGGCTGACCGGCATCAGCATAGATCTGATCCGCAGGGGGTGTGATCGTCTCCAGCACTTCACTTTCATAACGTACCGAATGTCCGGCAGCTCTGGTCTCCTTGCCATAGATGTTAAACGTGATCTGCTTGTCATGCGTATAGCCTTCTATGTAGATCGGTGCATCTGTATTATTTACAAACTTAAAATCTTTGCCGGAGCTCTCCGCGATCGCTGCATCTGCGGAAGGATCCACATAGCCTACGATCATGGAATGATTATAACGTTCCGTTACTTCCAACTCCGCAAGTAATACTGCATTGTACAGGGTAGTGGATACCTGGCAGATACCGCCGCCCAGACTGTCTACCACTTTTCCGCTGACATAAGAGCCCGCCATGTAATAGCCGTTCGCCACGGAAAAAGGAGATACCGTCTTATAAGTAGAAAATTCTTCTCCCGGATACAGAGTCGTTCCGTTGATCAGACTGCAGCCGTTCGCCACATTTGCACTTCTGGAGGATCCGGATGTCTTATAAGATGTGGTAAAGCTTCCCAATACATCCGTTACCTGTGCCAGTTCCTCAGCACTTCCCTTCGGCTCATCCACTACGATCTCCAAAGGAATGCTGCAGGCCTCATGATTCCATTCTTCTGTCAGATAGTCATATACCGCATCGATAGATTTCTCCACATCCAACACATATCCGGTCTGACCTTCCACTACGGTAAATTTACCGCCGTCCCGCTTCAGAGAGACGTTGATGGCTTCCTGATCATACTTGGTGCATCTGGTCAGCAGATCGTTGATCGCCTGCAAGTCAAAATCCAGTTCAATGGGATATACGTAATTTTCATGCTGCAGATCCATCAGGGTCTTGTAACGCTCAATGACATTTCCATGTGTCCCCAGTTCCAATGCTTCCTGCACCAGCTCAGGATTTTTCCAGGTCACACCCAGATCTCCGGCTGTGGTGGTCACATCATGATCATTTGCCGCAAGCAGTGTGATCTCCACGTCCTTCAGACCTTCGATATGTTCTTCGATAACCGCTGTTGCTTCCTGTGCCGTCATTCCGGACAGTTCCACATCCCCGGCATAAATTCCTGTCTTAATAGTATCATCTGTCTTGGCCTGCGCTGTCATTCCGAACAACATCGTCAAAGTCAATAACAGAATGCCGTAAAATCCCTTACGATATTTTTTCATAATACTCCTCTGCCCTTCCTTCGGGCACATCTACTGTTCCATCCGCAGTTGAATTAGTAGAAAATAGATGTTATAGTAGGTACGATCATAGCAATCACAAGCAGCACGATGATAGCTGCGGAGATTCGCTGTTTTACTTTTTTATTATTCATATTAAACATGGTAAAAACCTCCATAAATGCTTCAAAAATCACTTTTACTCTGAAAGGATATTATATATGAGTTTAAAGATTTTGGCAAGTTTAATCATACTGATTGCCGTAGTGGCACATGCTACCAAACGCCAACAGCGCATCGCGGAAAACAGGGAAAAAGAGTTCTGGGCCAGAGAGCGGAAAGCCAACTCCGTCCGCAAAAAGCCTCTGGATGATCTGGACTATGTGAAAATCCCCCTGGATAAGCTTCCCATGGATGCTCTTCCGGACAATGAAAAAGCCCGGGAATATAAGGAGATTTTGACCTATCTATCCACACAGCCGATTGTAAATCTCACAGGCTTCACCAACACAGATCTGAAACTGGAATACGGCACTGCGAACATTACACCGCTGTCCCAGTATGATCAGAATTACACCGTACTGGTACGTACTCTGCAGCAATGGGCCGATCTGCTTCTGGAATCCGGTCTGACAGAAGATGCGGAAACGGTTCTCGCGTATGCCGTCTCCATCGGCACCGACGTCAGCCATACTTACTATGCGCTGGCTAAAATCTATGCCGGCCGGGAGGAATATGACAAAATTGCCGATCTGATTCTCCGTGCGGAAGAACTGCGTTCCGCTTTACGTAATTCTATCGTCCGTACTTTGCAAGAATCTTATCCGCAAGCCTGCTCGCTTCACTGCGGGTAAGCTTTTCCACATCGACCTCCAAAGTTATCTTATGCTGCTCTGCCAGACGATATAACCGCTCTTTTTGCGGTTTCGTCGCGGGCGTATCTCTTTTTACCTGAAAATGTAATGGCTGCGGCTCAAACAGATTATTGTTTGCTTTCTTTTCGACGGATTCTGTCGATGCCTGTCCACCGGTTTCCTCCTGATAAAACAATTCTGCCAGCTTTCGGAACAACCGGTCCGTGGCTTTCGCATCCTCCAGAGCCCGGTGTGCATGATGCGGGATCTCATAATACTGACACAGATACCCCAGATTACGATGAGGCAGTTCCTGCAGATATTTCCGGGCAATCTGCAAAGTGTCCACCGCCGATCTCTCAAAAGTAATCTTCCGGTCCACTGCTGCTTTTTTCAAAAAAGAATAATCAAACAAAATGCTGTGTCCCAGCAACGGTAATTCTCCCATAAATTCCAATAATTTTGGGAAAACCTCATCCAGCTGAGGTGCATCCGCAAGGTCTTCGTTCCGGATTCCCGTAAGTTCTGTGATCCGTTCTTCCAATTTCCGCCCCGGATCCACAAACGTAGAAAATTCTTCCACAATCTGTCCCTGCTCCACACGGATTGCTCCGATCTCTATGATCCGATCTCTCTTGGGATTCAGTCCCGTGGTCTCCAAATCTATACTGACATAAGTGTCATACATACTATTCTCTTATCCTTCCGCAGTACTTCCGATATATTCTGACTGCCTACCTCAATTCTTATGAACCGAGCTCCTCCTGTACTTATAATATCGGATACCCGATCACTTGTACCTTGGCTTCATAATTGAGCGGATTCCGCTCCTGATAATCAAACAACACGTAATGGGGTTCCGGATATCGGAACAGTTCTAAGTGTGTCATTCGGCTTAACTGTTTCCAGTCATACTGATCATAGGCAGAAAGATAATGTCTCTCATGCTCTTCTGTCTGATAAAAGTGGCGAATATCCTGTTTTTCCTCTTCCGTGATTTCTGCCGCAAACGCAGGCCTGCTCTTCAGGTTCTCCCGAAGGTACATATCATAAGTCAGAAGTTCTCTGTAAATCTCTCGATTGGCCGGATCTTTCATCGCTGCGAACTCCAATAAAATCTGATACCGGTAAGCTCTGACCGGACTGTTCGTAAAATATCCCTGTTCCTGATAATAATCCGCCAGTGCCTCATACATGGCAAAGGGACCGGGGAATGCTTTTTCCAATACAGGCAGGGTATGAGTAAACTGGCCGCTGTTATAATATAGCTCTACCATCTCTTCGATCCGTTTCAGCCTCCGGATCTCTCCATAGCTGATCCAGTTCGTGTACAACACTTCATAGGGCGGCAGTTCCAGATAGCGAATTCCATACTCCTGTGCGTGCTCATGCATATCGGATCCCTTTAATACCTTCAGGAAGCCTAACTGTAACTGCTCCGGCTGCATTGCATACACCCTGTCAAAGGATCTGCCGAAGCTCTCATAATCTTCATAAGGAAGACCCGCGATCAGATCCAAATGCTGATGAATATTCTGTCCTCTGTGAATGGCCGCTACAATTTTCTCCAGCTTGTCCACATTCATGACACGGTGAATGGCTCGTATTGTCTCCGGATTCGTAGACTGCACCCCGATTTCCAGCTGTGCCAGTCCCGGACGGAAGCGGTTCAACAATGCGATCTCTTCTTCGCGCAAAATGTCCGCAGAAATCTCGAAATGGAAGTTAGTGACACCATTGTCATGTTTGTAAATATACTCCCATATCTCCATGGCATGTTTGTGATCACAATTGAACGTCCGGTCAATGAACTTCACCTGTTTTACGTTTTGATCCAGGAAAAACTGCAGTTCTCTTTTTACGACATCTATGTCACGTAGTCTCACTTTCTTATCTATGGAGGACAGGCAATAGCTGCACCGGTAAGGGCATCCTCTGCTGGTCTCATAATAGATGATACGATTCGTAAAAGGCTCCATATCCTCATAGAGAAAAGGAAGTGTGGTCAGATCTGTCAGGTCTCTGGGTGCCGTATAACCGGAAGCAAGACATAATCCCGGAATCTGTCCGAAACGTTCTACCACAGACTTTCCTGCAACCGTTCCCTTTCGATCTGCTGCCTGCTGTTCTATGCTGTCGGGTTCGGGTTGCTGTTCGGACTGTCCGGTGCTTTCTGCTTCCCGCACATAGTGGTCCAGTACCTCCCGGAAGGTAACTTCTCCTTCTCCCACCATGATTCCGGTAACCTGAGGGAACTCTCTTAAAAGCCCCGGACCGTCATAGGTAACCTCCGGTCCTCCCAGCCAGATCTCCGTATCCGGCAGGATCTTCGGCAGTTCCGTCAGAATTTCCCGGATCAGCTTCCAGTTCCAGATATAACAGGAAAATCCTATTACCTTTGGCTGACGCTTCCAGATCCCCTCCAGAATACTTTCCAGAGACTCATTGATGGTGAACTCCGCCAGTTCCACATAGGGCTGTAACTTTTCTCCCGCACCGGCCCGCAGGCTGTATATGGCGGGATTGGAATGTATGAATTTTGCATTAATAGCTGTTAATAAGAATTTCATGGGATTATTATACTAAGAAAAAAGAATTGTGTCACCACAATTCCTTTTCCTCGCAACAAACATTTTACAACAAACGTTCAGACCGCGCCATTCGCAAAGTCGCGTTATCACGCTCTCCGTCGCTTTGTGTGCAAGCACCCAATCGCCGGTTCTGTCATTCTATGGCTGAACTATTATTACAAGCATTTAATAAAACGGTCGAAAGCCTTCTGTCCTTCCTCGGTTCTCTTATAGACACCGGCATCTTCCAATACCTGCATGAATACCAGACCGATCTCCTTCTCTACGATACCGTCGATGTTCTCAGCAGTGATGGCATCGTATTTCGGACGGAACTCGTCTACCCAGTCTGCATGCTTTGCCAGTTCCTCATCAGCTCTTAAGTCTTTACCGGCGAGGATTGCTTCCTTCAGATGCGCCATCTCACCCTTCAGGCGGGCAGGCAGTACTGCCAGACCCATAACCTCGATCAGGCCGATATTCTCTTTTTTGATATGGTGCAGCTTTGCATGAGGATGGTAAACGCCCATGGGATGTTCTTCTGTGGTAATGTTGTTGCGCAGCACCAGATCCAGTTCGAACTTGTCTCCTCTCTTTCTTGCAATGGGAGTGATGGTGTTATGAGGCTCGTTATCGGTGTAGGCATAGATAAATGCCTCTTCATCCGTATATTCTCTCCACTTGTTCAGGATTACATCTGCCAGTGCAATGATACGATCAGTATCCGTACCGCTGAGACGGATGACAGACATAGGCCATGCCACGATACCGGCATCCACATCCTCGAAACCGGCTACAGAGAAGGTTCTCTCTACAGGAGCTTTTGCCATGGCAAACTCGTAATGCCCACCCTGGAAATGATCGTGGCTTAAGATGGAACCGCCTACGATGGGCAGATCCGCATTGGAACCTACAAAATAATGAGGGAACTGCTTTACGAAATCAAACAGCTTACAGAAGGTCGCATGCTCGATTTTCATAGGCACATGCTGAGAGTTAAATACGATGCAGTGCTCATTATAATATACATACGGAGAATACTGGAATCCCCAAGGAGTATCATTGATTGTGATCGGAATAATCCTGTGATTCTGCCTTGCCGGATGATTAACACGTCCCGCATATCCTTCATTTTCCGGGCAAAGAAGACATTTCGGATAACTTCCGGATTTTACATTCCTTGCCGCGGCAATTGCTTTTGGATCTTTTTCCGGTTTGGACAAATTGATGGTAATATCAATCTCACCGTATGGACTGTCTACCTTCCACTTTTGATCCTTCTCTACGCGATATCTGCGGATATAATTGCTGTCCTGACTCAGTTTATAAAAATAATCGGTTGCTTCCTTTGGGCTTTCTTTATATTTATCCCAGAATTCTTTTTGCACCTGGCCCGGACGCGGCATCAGACAGTTCATTAATCTGGTATCAAATAGATCCCGGTATACAATACTGTCTTCGATCAGTCCTCTTTTTACGGCTTCGTCCAGCAATTCGCCCAATGTTGCTTCAAGATTAACAGATTCCTCAATGTTGTCCGGTTTCTCATAGTCATCCTCATGAAAAACGTCCAGCAGAAGATTTGTTGTGTAGTTTCTTTCACATTCCGGTGTCAGACCTGTTGTAATTCCATACTGTACCAGTTTTGCAATGCTTTCACTTAACATTTTTCTTCCTCCTGTGCTTCACTTTTAAATTTATATTTTTGGTAACATATATACCGATTTCCCTGATAAGTCAGCATACCTCGATCACCTTTTTCCAGTTCACGAAAATCTCCCTGTTGCATTTGAAATTCCATCAAACTTCCATCTGTCATCTCAAATACAACTCGAAACCAAGGTACATGTGCTTCAGACTGCATATGGGTATAGATTCCTTGCTTCTTGTGGATCTCACATGACTAAAGTCACATGCTCCTCAGCCGCTTTAAGCGACAAGGCTAAATA
>OKTG01000587.1_pt1 | contig 15795 bp, 10 predicted proteins | sample 1606091 | NCBI WGS metagenome assembly OKTG01 (sample SAMEA3879512, study PRJEB24766) | human gut metagenome | biome: human-associated habitat; feature: feces | place: USA | collected 1985/1987 | reverse complement strand
GTTTGCTTTTCTTTTGCAGGCGTTTTCTTTTTCAAATAAAAAGAAAATGCCGAAATGCGGGTAGTATATATCGTTTGATTATGGTGTGTAGCGAAGGTAGAAACCAATTAGCAACAATTCAGCCTTACTATAACTTTGTATCGGCTTCGCCGATATCGGACAGCCGCAAGGGCTGTCCCTACGAAGTACGCGGTCTAAAATTTGTGCGGATTTTGAAAGGCAAACGAAGTTCGCCCCTACGGTCTGCAAAACGGGCTTTTCCGAAGATTTCGTGCCGCTCACGCGGCAGCGGTGCGTTGAGTCGCCGCACCCTACAAGCTACATATCAATAAAATTGTGCGGATTTCGCGACAAATCCCTGTTTGCCGAACCGATAAAAAGGAGCCGTCATTTTTGACAGCTCCTATACATTAATATATATTATATTATCTCTCGTCGGTCAGCGTTGCCGCCATGACAGCCTTTATCGTGTGCATGCGGTTCTCCGCCTCGGCAAAAACAACGGACTGTGCGCTCTCGAACACCTCGTCAGTGACCTCCATTGAGTCGCGCCCGAACTTTTCGCCCATCTCTTTGCCTATTGTTGTTTTCATGTCGTGATAAGAGGGCAGGCAGTGCATGAACACAGCGTTCGGCGATGCCTTTGCCATGAGCTCGGAGTTGACCTGATAGGGCGCGAGGTCGTTTATGCGCTCCTCCCAGACTTCAACAGGCTCGCCCATCGAGACCCACACGTCGGTGTATATTACATCGGCGTTTTTTACCGCCTCGTCGGGGCTTTCGCAGAATTTTATCTCAGCGCCGGTCTGCGCGGCAATCTCCATGCAGGTGTCAATAAGCGCCTTGTCTGGGAAATATTTCTTCGGCGCGCAGGCGGTGAAGTTCATGCCCATCTTTGCGCAGCCGACCATGAGCGAATTGCCCATGTTGTATCTGGCGTCGCCCATGTAGACGAAGTTAATGCCTTTAAGACGCCCGAACTGCTCTTTTATCGTCAGAAAATCCGCGAGGATCTGCGTCGGGTGGAACTCGTTCGTCAGACCGTTCCAGACGGGGACGGTCGCATACTGCGCGAGCTCCTCGACTATCGACTGGCCGAAGCCGCGGTATTCAATGCCGTCGTATATGCCCGAGAGCACGCGCGCCGTGTCGGCGATGCTCTCTTTTTTGCCTATCTGCGAGCCGGAGGGGTCGAGATAAGTCGTGCCCATGCCGAGGTCGCGCGCAGCGACTTCAAAGCTGCACCTTGTCCTTGTGCTCGTCTTTTCAAATATCAGCGCAACATTCTTGCCGTCGCATATTTTGTGCGGTATGCCCGCCTTCTTCTTCGCCTTGAGAGAGGCGGCGAAGTCGATAAGATATTCAATCTCTTCGGGAGTGAAATCCAAAAGTTTCAAAAAATCTCTGTCTTTGAATGTCATGTTCAAGCCTCCTTGTCTGCACAGACTTCTTTTATAACGCCGACTGCCTGTTCGAGCAGCTCCATGGGAATGTTGAGCGCCGGGAGCAGTCTGACCTTGTCTTTCGCTTTGATAACGAGAACGCCCTTTTTCATGCAGGTGTTTATGACCTCGGGGGCGTCCTTTTCGGTCTTTATGCCGATCATCAGCCCGAGTCCCGAGACTTCTTTTATACCCGGTGCACCGCTGAGCTCTGAAAATATATATTCCGACCTCTCACGGACTCCGGCGAGAGTCTTTTCATCGAGCCTCGAAAGAATATTTATCGCGCCGGCGCAGCATATCGGGTTGCCGCCGAAAGTGGAACCGTGGGAGCCGGGGGTGAGAACATCCTTTGTCTTTTCGCTGAACAGTGTAGCGCCGAGCGGCAGACCGCCCGCGAGCCCCTTGGCGGTCGATACGATGTCGGGGAATATGCCGTAGTTCATGTAGCTGTAGAGCTTGCCGCTTCTGCCGTTGCCTGTCTGAACCTCGTCACAGATGAGCAGAATGTCGCGCTCGCGGCAGATTCTTTCGAGCGACTGGAGATAGTCTTTGTCGAGCGGCATGACGCCGCCCTCGCCCTGAACGACTTCGAGCATGACCGCGGCGCAGCGATTTTCAAAGAGAACTTTTTCAATCTTCTCGATATCATTTGGCTCAACATAGATAAATCCCTCAGTCAGCGGCAGAAAATCCTTGTGAAACACATCCTGCCCCGTTGCGGCGAGGGTGGTTATCGTCCTGCCGTGGAAGCTGTTTTTCAGTGTAACTATGTTGTAGCAGTCCGCGCCGTGCTTCTCTGCGGCGTATTTTCTCGCCGCTTTTATTGCACATTCGTTGGCCTCCGCGCCGGAGTTCGAGAAGAAAACTTTTTTCATGCCCGTGCGGTCGCAGAGCATCTGCGCGAGCTTCACGCAAGGCTCTGTGTAGTAGAGGTTCGACATGTGCTGAATTTTGCCCGCCTGCTCGGTTATCGATTTTATCCATTCGTCGTCGGCTATGCCGAAGGTGTTGACCGCTATGCCCGAGGACAGATCGGTGTATATCTTCCCTGCGTCGTCCCAGACCACGGAGCCCTTGCCGCCCTCGATGGTCAGCGGGAACCTCGCATAAGTTCCGGCGATGTATTCCTTGTCCTGCTGCTGTAATATATCCATTATATCTCCTTTTTATGCCGTGAACATCGTGCCCATACCTTCGTCTGTCAGCATTTCAATAAGTATCGAGTGCGGTATCCTGCCGTCAATAATGAAAACCCTGTGTACGCCCCATTTTATCGCGTCGATGCAGCATTCGGCTTTCGGAATCATGCCGCCGCCAATGATGCCGCTCTTTATGAGCGCGGGAACTTCGTCCGCCTTTATGACCGAGATGAGCGTGTCCGGGTCGTCCTTGTCCTGAAGAATGCCGCTTATATCTGTCATGGATATAAGGCTCTCCGCGTTGAGCGCGCCGGCTATCTTCGCCGCGGCGGTGTCCGCGTTTATGTTATAGACATTGCCCTCGCTGTCGCAGCCGACGGTCGAAACGATCGGGATATATCCTTTGTCGATAACGTCGAGTATCGGCTGGATATTTACATTTGTTATCTCGCCGACGAAGCCGAGCTTCTCGTCTTTCATCTTCGCTTCAATCATGTGGCCGTCTATTCCGGAGAGTCCCATCGCCTTGCCGCCTTTGTTTTCAACGAGGTTGACGAGGCTTTTGTTGACCTTTCCGGCGAGCACCATCTGCACTATATCGGCGGTCTCCTTGTCCGTGACGCGCAGACCGTTGACGAATTCACTCTTCTTGCCGGTCTTTTGGAGCATATCCGTTATCTCCGGGCCGCCGCCGTGAACCAGAACGACTTTTATGCCGATAAGCCAGAGCAGCACGATGTCGCGCATGACGGAATCTTTTAGCTTTTCGCTCGTCATCGCGTTGCCGCCGTATTTGACGACGACTATCTTGCCTGCGTAATCCTGTATATACGGCAGCGCGTGGACAAGAACCCTTGCGCGCTCCGCGTTTGAAATGTTCATATCTTTCCCTCCGTTTTTCGCAATCAGGTGCGGTAGTCGCCGTTTATCCTGACATAGTCATATGTCAGGTCGCAGCCCCACGCCGTTGAAGACGCGTCGCCGCTCTTTAAATCAATAAGAATATTTATCTCATTTTCGGAGAGTATCTCTTTTGCCTTTTCCTCCGAAAAATCAACTCCCGCGCCGTTTTCGCAGACGAGGATCGAGCCTTTATCTGACTTGAACCAAACGTCGATTTTGTTGACATCAACATCCGCACCGCTGTAGCCGATGGCGCAGAGAACCCTGCCCCAGTTGGCGTCCGAGCCGAACATGGCGGCTTTCGTCAGAGACGAGCAGACAACGCTCTTTGCAACAGTCTTGGCGGTATCTTTATCTTTTGCGCCGCTGACCTTGCATTCGAGCAGCTTCGTCGCGCCCTCGCCGTCGGCGGCAATCCTGCGGCAGAGCCACACGGTTATGGTATTGAGGGCTTTCATAAATTCGTTGAAGTCATCGCCCTCTTTGCTGATCTCTTTGTTCCCGGCGAGCCCGTTTGCGAGCACTGTTACCATGTCGTTTGTCGAGGTGTCGCCGTCGATGCTTATCATATTGAAAGTCTCCGCGATGTCCGAAGACAGAGCTTTCTGGAGCATCTCACTGCTTATCGCGCAGTCGGTGGTTATGAAAACGAGCATCGTCGCCATGTTGGGATGAATCATGCCCGAGCCCTTGGCGATGCCGCCCATCTTGCATTCAACTCCGCCTATTTCGAAGCTGACGGCAATCTCCTTCGGAATCGTGTCGGTCGTCATTATCGCCTCTGCCGCCTGGTCTGAGTGGTCGCCAAGTTCTGCTTTCAGAGCGGGTATGCCGGAAGCTATCGGAGTGATATTCAGCGGCTGGCCGATAACGCCTGTCGAAGCGACGACGACATCGGCTGGCTTTATTCCGAGCACGGACGCGAGCAGGTCGCTCGTGCGCTCGGCTATCTCAACGCCGTTCGCGTTGCAGGTGTTCGCGTTTCCGCTGTTGCATATGACCGCCTGCGCCTTGCCGTCTGCGATATGATTTTTTGTGACGATCAGCGGCGCGCCCTTGACGAGGTTAGTTGTATAGACAGCCGCCGCGTTGGCGACTTTTTCGCTGTATATGAGCGCGAGATCGCGCTTCGTCCTGTTCTTGCGGATGCCGCAGTGAACGCCGGAAGCCTTGAATCCCTTTGCGGCGCAGACGCCGCCCGATATTGTTTTCATTTTATTTTACCTCCTCAGATATCAAGTCCGAAAGCCTTGTCCTTGCCCATGACAAGGTTCAGATTTTCGAGCGCGGCGCCCGATGCGCCTTTGCCGAGATTGTCGTATACGGCAGTCAGCAGTATTCGCTCATCGTTGCCGTAGACCGATATTTTCATGCCGTCCGTGCCCGAGAGCGCGCCCGCGCACAGAAAGCCGTCGTTGTCCGATTTGTCGCAGAATGTCACGACGGGACCCTGATATTTCGCTCTGTAGATGTCGGCGATTTTGCTTGAAGAACAGCTTATCTGCTCCGCGAACAGCGGCACTGTGACCTGCATTCCGCTGTAAAAATCATCGACCACGGGGCAGAATATCGGGGCGTTTTCAATGCCCGTTATGCCTTTCATCTCTTTTAAGTGCTTGTGCTGCTGAGTCAGCCCGTACTGTCTGGGGGCAAAGAGCATGGGGGACTTATCCTCGCTCTCGTATTCGGCAATCATCTTCTTGCCGCCGCCGCTGTAGCCGGTCAGAGAATAGCAGCTGAGCAGTGCATCATTTCCGAGCACGCCCGCCTCAACAAGCGGATAAACAAGCGCGATAAACCCGCCGGCGTGGCATCCGGGGACGGCGATGCGTTTGGAGTTCTTTATCTTATCTTCAAATTCTGCTGACAGCTCCGGGAAGCCGTAAGCCCAGCCCTCGCTCGTGCGGTGCGCCGTCGAGGTATCTATAATAACGGTGTCCGGATTTTCAACCAGTTCGACCGCCTCAACTGCGGCGGCGTCCGGCAGGCAAAGAAAAGCGACCTGTGCGCTGTTCAGCGCCTGCTTGCGGCTCTCGGTATCTTTTCTCTGCTCCTCGCTGAGCGTTGTCAGCTCAACGTCGCTTCGTTTCATCAGTCTGTCTTTTATTCTCAGCCCGGTCGTGCCGGCGCTGCCGTCAATAAATATTTTCATGGTGTCTCCCGCTTAATGCGCTTTCGGCGAACACGGCGTTTATAAAAACGATCCGATATTCGCCGACGGTGCAAAATTATTCAACTATTTGACTGATAATATACTACTATATGCATAAATATTCAAGTGTTTCAGCAAAATAAATTCAATTTTGTCAATCTGTACCATACCTTCGTCCGTTGACAAACAGCTTTGTAAAAATTGACAAGAGAATAGGAGAGAGGGTGAATAAATGTATATCGGTTGTTCAGATACAATTAAAAACAGGATATCTCCTTGTCGGAGATATCCTGTTTAATTTTATTTCGCGAGGAATCTTGAAAGGAACTCCTGCGTCTTGGGATCCTGCGGATTCTCGAAGATGTCCTTCGGACTGCCCTGTTCGCAGATGAGTCCGTCCGCCATGAACACGACATTCGTTGAAACGTCGCGCGCAAACGCCATTTCGTGGGTGACGACTATCATCGTCAGGCCCTCTTTGGCGAGGTTGCGCATGACTTCAAGCACTTCGCCGACCATCTGGGGGTCGAGTGCGCTCGTCGGCTCGTCGAACAGCAGAACTTCGGGCTCCATCGCAAGCGCGCGGGCTATTGCGACGCGCTGCTTCTGGCCGCCGGAAAGCTGGGAGGGCTTGGCGTTGATGTAGGGCGCCATGCCGACCTTTTCAAGATAATGCAGTGCGGAAGCCTTGGCTTCGGCTCTGGACTTCTTGAGAACCTTCGTCTGACCGATCATGCAGTTCTTGAGCGCGGTCATGTTGTTGAAAAGATTGAACGACTGGAACACCATGCCGACGTGCGAACGGTATGCGCTCGCGCCGCCTTTTATATTGTCGATGTTCGTGCCGTGATAGAGTATATCGCCGGAGGTCGGAGTCTCAAGAAGGTTTATGCAGCGGAGCAAAGTTGATTTGCCCGAGCCGGACGCGCCGATGATGCTCGTGACATCGCCGGGATTGACCGAAAAGTCAATGTCGCGCAGAACTTCGTGGCTGCCGAAGGTCTTTGAAAGATGATTTATCTGTAAAATAGGCTCTGACATTATCTTCCCTCCTTCTTTGACTTCTTGACATATGAGTACATTCCGCTGGTGTGGGCGAGAGTGTCGGTGGTCGAGAGATCGAAGTTCTCCGGACCGTCAAGCTTCTTCTCCCACAGTCTGAGGATAAGCGAGCAGATGACCGTCATTATCAGGTAGATAGTCAGCGTTATAACTGCCGACGGGAAGTAGACATACTTTGCGCCGACGATAGCCTTGTGAGCCGCGAAGAGCTCGGCGTAGCCGATAACGAACATGACGGAAGTATCCTTGATGTTGATTATGAGGTTGTTGCCTATCTGCGGGATGATATTGCGTATGGTCTGCGGAAGAATGACATAGAGCATGGTTTTGAAGTGGTTCATGCCTATGGACATTGCGCCCTCCGTCTGACCGACGTCTATCGACATTATACCGCCGCGGACGGTCTCTGCCATATATGCTCCGGTGTTGATGGAGACAACGAGATATGCCGCGAAAGTCGGTTCAAGGTTTATCGCACCGTTCGAGAAGTAGGGCAGGGCGTAGAAGATGAATATCGCCTGGATTATCATCGGCGTGCCTCTGAAAACTTCGACGTAGATACGCACTATAGCCTTGACTATGCCGAGTATGACCCGCTTTACGATATTGTCTTTTTTGCCGCACGGAATAGTCTGGATTATTCCGCAGACAAGGCCGATGAGGCAGCCTATGATTGTCGCTATAACAGCGAGCTCTATTGTCTTGAGCGCACCGGTCAGATACTGCATTGAGCTATCGCTCCAGCACTGGACTATGTCGCTCCACAGCTCGGCAAGCTTGTTCATATCTTGTTATCTCCGTTCTGATTATTGTTGATTACTTTGAAAGGGGCTGAATCTTGGTAGCCTCGTTCATGATTTTGTTGAAGTCGTCTGCGGTCATGCCTGCAAGGGCGGAGTTGATCTTGTCCTTGAGCTCGGTGTTGCCCTTCTTGACAGAGATGCCGATGTTGATGTCGCCCTCGTCAACCTTGAAAGCATTTTCGGGGAGGTCGAGGATCTTCAGATCGCTGTAAGCGATGAGCGCGCCCTGAGCGGTAGGCATATCGGTGCAGATGAAGTCGACAGCGCCGGTCTCAAGAGCCATGAGCATCGAGGGAGCGGTCTCCTGTGCAGTCTGGATAAGAGCACCATTTATCTGCGGAAGGCAGGTGGTATACCAAATGGTTCCGAGCTGGGAGGTGCACTTTGCACCTGCGAGGTCAGCAAGGGAGGTAACGTTTGCATACTTGCTGTTCTGCTTTGTCATGCAGACGATGCTCGCATAGAGGTAGGGACCTGCGAAATCGACCTGCTGCATACGCTCTTCGGTCATCGACTGACCTGCGATAACGGCGTCAACCTTGCCGGTCTGGATTGCGGGAACAAGTGAATCCCAGTCAAGGCGGACAACTTCAAGCTTCCAGCCGTTTGCTTCGCATATCTTCTTAGCCATCATGATATCGTATCCGTTGGCGTAGTCGCTGGAATCCTTTATCGGGACAGCGCCGTTGGAATCATCGCTCTGAGTCCAGTTGTAGGGAGCGTATGCGCACTCCATGGCAACGGTCAGAACGCCGTCTTCAACGCCGGTCTTGGCACTTTCGGTTTTCGTGCCGCAGCCTGCAAATAATACTGCGCACATGGCGATAGCCAGAATGGCGGCCACAATTCTCTTCGTTCTGTTCATTAGTACCATCTCCTGGAAAAAATTAAATAAGCCTGCGACCCGAAGAGGTATCACAGGCTTTGTATATGCTGCTATATGTGCAGAAAAACCGATGATAGCGCTCCACATAAGTCATGTGACAGTCCGTCGCCTGTTCGGCGAGGGCCCAGCGTTACGGCGGCGGCAACCGCGGTATCACTTCGGCGAACTTGCCTTTCTCCAGCTGCCGCTTGCCGGCGTTGCTGCTGGATACTCTTCTCGTTCGCATCCTCTATCAAGTGCTGTCTTAAATTGTCTGTATTATAGCATTGCATTTTCGGCGTGTCAACAGTTTAACGGGCGTTTTCGGTAAAAACGTCGGATTTAACAGCCTTTTGCGCCGTAACTTTTCATTTATTGGTGATTGTGCAAGTAAATTTGCCTAAATTCAAAGGCAGGGAACGGTTTTCACCGCGCCCTGCCGTAAAGAATCAGGCTTATTTTTTCAGATCGGAGTAGGTCTCTTTCTGCACGACGTCGTGCGCGCCGCCCTCAACAATGCTCGTTGCGGAGACAAGGGTCAGCTTCGCTTTCTGCTGCAGCTCGGGGATGGTGAGCGCGCCGCAGTTGCACATAGTGGACTTTACCTTGCTCAGCGAGAGCGTGACATTGTCCTTGAGGCTGCCGGCGTAGGGGACATAGGAGTCAACGCCCTCCTCGAACGACAGCTTCTTGTCGCCGCCGAGGTCGTAGCGCTGCCAGTTCCTTGCGCGGTTGGAGCCCTCGCCCCAGTACTCTTTATAATAAGTGCCCTTGAGTGAAATCTTGTTTGTCGGGCTCTCGTCAAAGCGCGCGAAGTAGCGGCCAAGCATCAGGAAGTCCGCGCCCATTGCAAGCGCGAGGGTCATGTGGTGGTCGTAGACGATGCCGCCGTCGGAGCAGACGGGGATATATACGCCCGTTCTCTCGAAATATTCGTCTCTTGCCTTGCAGACATCGATAAGAGCCGACGCCTGACCTCTGCCGATACCCTTTGTTTCGCGGGTAATGCATATGGAGCCGCCGCCGATGCCGACCTTTATGAAGTCCGCACCCGCCTCGGCGAGGAAGAGGAAGCCCTCTCTGTCAACTACGTTGCCCGCGCCGACCTTGACGCTGTCGCCGTAGTGCTCTCTGACCCATGCGAGGGTGCGGGACTGCCACTCCGAGAAGCCCTCAGAGGAGTCGATGCAGAGCACATCTACGCCCGCCTCGACAAGTGCGGGAATACGCTCGGCGTAGTCTCTTGTGTTTATACCTGCGCCGACAACATAGCGCTTGTCGGCGTCGAGAAGCTCGTTCGGGTTGTCCTTATGGGCATCATAGTCCTTGCGGAAAACAAAATATCTGAGCTTGCCTTCGGAATCGACTATGGGCAGGGAGTTGAGCTTGTTGTCCCAAATTATGTCGTTTGCTTCCTTGAGGGTGGTGCTGTCGGGGGCGGTGACGAGCTTTTCACGGGGAGTCATGAAAGACGAAACTTTCTCGTCGCCGGTCATGCGGCTGACGCGGTAGTCTCTGCTCGTAACTATGCCGACAAGTTTGCCGTTTGCCGAGCCGTCCTCGGTCACGGCGATAGTGGAATGGCCGTTTCTCTCCTTGAGCGCGATAACGTCGTTGAGAGTGGCGTCGGGAGTGATGTTCGAGTCGCTGACGACGAAGCCGGCCTTGAAATTCTTTGCCCTTGCGACCATGGCCGCCTCATCCTCTATGCTCTGCGAGCCGAAGATGAACGATACGCCGCCCTCCTTTGCGAGCGCCACGGCGAGCTTCTCGCCGGAGACGGACTGCATAATGGCGGAAGTCAGCGGAATGTTGAGCGAAATCGCGGGCTCCTCGCCCTTTTTGTACTTGACAAGGGGCGTCTTGAGCGACACATTCGCGGGCACGCACTCGCTCGACGAATAGCCGGGGACGAGCAGATACTCATTAAAGGTATGCGATACTTCGTTGAAATAATAAGCCATTTTATTACCTCCGATATTTATAGAAACTCCGCTCGGCAGAGTTTTTTCTCCGAGCGGAATTATTATCTCAGAACAGACCTGTTATTCTGCCGCTTTCGTCAACGTCTATTTTTTCTGCGGCGGGAACCTTCGGCAGTCCGGGCATGGTTAGAATGTCGCCGGTCAGAACAACGATAAATCCCGCACCCGCGGAGACCTTGACATTTTTTACCGTCACAGTAAAGTGCTCGGGCGCGCCGAGCTTTGTCGGGTCATCCGAAAAGCTGTACTGGGTCTTTGCTATGCATACGGGGCATTTGCTAAAACCGAGAGCTTCAAGCTGGGCTATCTGCTTTTTGGCATTGGGCATGACGGTTATTCCGTCGCCGCCGTAGACTTTTCTGACAACGGCTTCGATCTTCTCCTCGATCGAAAGCTCATCTTCATAGGCGAAAGTGAAATCGCCCTTTTCCTCTTCGCACAGGCGGACTACTTCGCGCGCGAGCGCTTCGCCGCCCTTGCCGCCTTCAGCCCACACGGTGGAGAGCACGGTGTTGACCCCGAGCTCACGGCATTTTGCGATGATGAAATCTATCTCGGCGTCGGTGTCGGTCGGGAATCTGTTGACCGCAACGACGCAGGGGAGTTTATAGACATTTTTGATGTTGGAAACATGGCGCAGGAGGTTCGGTATACCTCTTTCGAGCGCGCCGATATCTTCAACCGCAAGCTCCTTTTTGTCGAGCCCGCCGTGCATCTTGAGCGCGCGGACAGTGGCAACAACGACCACCGCGTCGGGCGCAAGTCCCGCCATGCGGCACTTTATATCGAGGAACTTTTCGGCACCGAGATCTGCGCCGAATCCCGCTTCGGTGACGGTATAATCGCCCATCTTGAGCGCCATCTTAGTCGCCATGACGGAGTTACAGCCGTGCGCTATGTTCGCAAACGGTCCGCCGTGGACGAATGCGGGCGTGCCCTCAAGGGTCTGGACAAGGTTGGGCTTCAGGGCGTCTTTCAAAAGCGCGGTCATCGCGCCGGCCGCCTTGAGCTCGCCGCAGGTCACGGGCTTGTCGTCGTAGGTGTAGCCGACGATCATGCGCGAGAGCCTCGCTTTGAGGTCGGTTATCGAGCTTGAAAGACAGAGCACAGCCATTATCTCGCTCGCGACGGTTATGTCAAATCCGTCCTCGCGGGGCATACCGTTCGCCTTGCCGCCCATGCCGTCGACGATAAATCGAAGCTGGCGGTCGTTCATGTCAACGCAGCGTTTCCATGTTATCTTGCGGACATCTATGCCCAGGGCGTTGCCCTGCTGAATGTGGTTGTCGAGCATCGCGGCAAGCAGGTTGTTCGCCGCGCCTATCGCGTGGAAGTCGCCGGTGAAGTGGAGGTTGATATCCTCCATGGGAACCACCTGCGCATATCCGCCGCCAGCGGCTCCTCCCTTGACTCCGAAAACCGGGCCGAGGCTCGGCTCGCGCAGGGCGACCGTGACATCCTTGCCTATTCTGCGCAGTCCGTCTGCGAGGCCTATCGTCGTCGTGGTCTTGCCCTCGCCCGCAGGGGTCGGGGTTATGGCGGTGACGAGAATCAGCTTTCCGTTTTCCCGCTTCGTCTCCGAGAGCAGGGACAGGTCTATTTTCGCCTTGTAGTTTCCGTATTGCTCGATGTACTTTTCGTCAACATGGGCGCGCTTTGCGATAACGCCGATGTGCTCGGGTTTGCAGCGCTGCGCAATTTCAATGTCGGATAAATAGGCCATGCTCCATTCTCCTTGTCATCACTTAAAATATTTAACAGCCGCTTCAAACATACGAATATTATAATCTCCCGGGACATTTTTGTAAAGACCTTTTCCGATTCTTTCGCTGTGTCCCATTTTTCCGAAGACTCTGCCGTCGGGCGATGTGATGCCCTCGATAGCGCAGACGGAGTCGTTGGGGTTGAAGTGTATATCATTTGAAGCGTTGCCGTCAAGATCAACATACTGCGTGGCTATCTGTCCGTTCGCGGCGAGCTTGGCTATGAGCTCGTCGCTTGCGAGGAAACGGCCCTCGCCGTGCGAGATCGGCACGGAATATATGTCACCGACATGAGTCAGCGCGAGCCACGGCGATTTGTTCGAAGAAATGCGGGTGCGCACTATTCTCGACTGGTGGCGCGCGATGGTGTTGAATGTGAGCGTCGGGCAATTTTCGTCCGTGTCGATTATCTTGCCGTAGGGGACGAGTCCGAGCTTTATCAGCGCCTGGAAGCCGTTGCAGATTCCGCACATGAGTCCGTCCCTGTTTTCAAGCAGGTCGGTGACGCCCTCTTTTATCGCGGCATTTCTGAAGAATGCCGTGATAAACTTTCCGCTGCCGTCCGGCTCGTCGCCGCCGGAGAAGCCGCCGGGGATAAATATCATCTGCGAGGAGCGAAGCTCGTCCGCGAATTTTTCGACGCTGCGGCTGATGCCGTCCGCGCTGAGGTTGTTTATAACAATTATCTCCGGCTCTGCGCCCGCGTCGCGGACTGCCTTTGCGCTGTCGTATTCGCAGTTCGTGCCGGGGAACGCCGGAATGAGCACGCGCGGCTTTGCAACTTTTATCGCGGGAGCTTTGCGCTCAACAGTTTCATATGAGAAGTTCTCAGCACCCTTGCCTGCGTTTTTGATATTGCAGCTGTAGACGCTTTCGAGCTTGTTCTCGTATATTCCGAGAAGCTTTGAAAGAGCGATGTTCTCGCCGCCAAGGCTGATGCAGCCGCTGTCGTTTGTGTGACCGAGAAGCGTGCCAGCTTCTTCTGCGCCGTCCGCAAGCTCAAGAATGAAGCCCGCGTAGCTGAGTCCGAATATCTTTTCGAGCGTTATGTCTTTGCTGTATTCAAAGCCGATGCCGTTGCCGAACGCCATCTTCATGACCGCCTCCGCTATGCCGCCAATGCCGGGGGTGTAGCAGGCAACCGCCTTGCCCGAGCGAAGAAGCCCGGTAACTCGGGAGAACACATCTATTAGCGAGTCGGTCTTCGGCAGACCGTTTTCGTCTTTCTCCGGCGCGATGAAAACAACCTTGTGACCCGCCGATTTGAACTCTGGCGAGACTATTGAAGAGGTCTTTTCCGTTGTCACGGCGAACGAGACGAGGGTGGGCGGAACGTCGAGGTCCTCAAACGAGCCGCTCATCGAGTCCTTGCCGCCTATCGAGCCGATTCCGAGCTCCATCTGCGCCTTGAATGCGCCGAGAAGCGCGGCCAAAGGCTGACCCCAGCGCTTGCCGTCCCTGCCGGGGCGCTCAAAATATTCCTGGAAGGTGAGATAAACATCCTTGAACTCTGCGCCCGAGGCGATGAGCTTGCAGACCGATTCGATAACCGCAAGATATGCGCCGTGATAAGGGCTCTGCTCGGTTATAAACGGATTGTATCCGAACGCCATGAGCGAGCAGTCGTCGGTGTGCTTCTTCTCGACCGAGATCTTCTGCACCATCGCCTGAATGGGAGTCAGCTGATTCTTGCCGCCGAACGGCATGAGTACCGTGCCCGCGCCTATCGTTGAATCGAAACGCTCGGAAAGTCCGCGCTTCGAGCAGATGTTGAGGTCGGATGCAAGCGCCGAGTAATTCTCCGCAAACGAGCCGGAGATTTCCTTCTCTTTGAGTGCGGGAGCCTCGGGGGTGATGTCTATATGCTTGTCCGCGCCGTTGGAATTCAAAAATTCGCGGCTGATATCAACAATTTTCTTGCCGTTCCAGTTCATGACGAGTCTCGGCTCGGCCTGAACCTTTGCCACGGGCACTGCCTGGAGATTTTCTTTATTCGCCAGCGCAAGGAAAGCGTCAACATTGTGCGGCTCGACAACGACCGCCATGCGCTCCTGGCTCTCGCTTATCGCAAGCTCCGTGCCGTCGAGACCCTCGTATTTTTTCGGCACTGCGTTGAGGTCTATCTCAAGTCCGTCCGCAAGCTCGCCTATAGCTACCGATACGCCGCCCGCGCCGAAGTCGTTGCAGCGTTTTATCATCAGGCAGGCTTCTTTGTTCCTGAAAAGTCTCTGGAGCTTTCGCTCCTCGGGGGCGTTGCCCTTCTGAACCTCCGCGCCGCAGCTCTCGAGCGATTCAACCGTGTGGGACTTTGAAGAGCCCGTCGCTCCGCCGCAGCCGTCGCGTCCGGTCGAGCCGCCGAGTAGGATAACAATATCTCCGGGAGTGGGAACTTCGCGGCGCACATTCTCTGCGGGAGTCGCCGCGATGACCGCGCCTATCTCCATTCTCTTCGCCGCATAGCCGGGGTGGTATATCTCGTCGACTATACCCGTCGCGAGACCTATCTGATTGCCGTATGATGAATAGCCCGCCGCCGCGGTAGTGACGATTTTTCTCTGCGGCAGCTTGCCCTTTATCGTCTCGTCAATGGGCTTGAGCGGGTCTGCCGCGCCGGTTACGCGCATCGCGCCGTAGACATACGAACGCCCCGAGAGCGGGTCGCGGATAGCGCCGCCGATGCAGGTCGCCGCGCCGCCGAAAGGCTCGATTTCTGTCGGGTGGTTGTGCGTCTCGTTTTTGAAGAGCAGAAGCCACGGCTCGGTGACACCGTCGACCTCGACATCTATTTTTACCGTGCAGGCGTTTATCTCCTCGGATTCGTCGAGACGGTCGAGCTTGCCGTGCTTCTTGAGATATTTGACCGCTATCGTCGCGAGATCCATAAGGCATATCGGCTTTGTGCGGCCTAATTCCTTTCTGACCGCGAGATATTCGTCGTAGGCGCTCTGGAGCAGCTCGTCCTCGAATTTCACGCTGTCAATGACGGTCAAGAATGTCGTGTGGCGGCAGTGATACGACCAGTAGGTGTCGATCATGCGAATTTCTGTTATCGTCGGGTCGCGGTGCTCGGATTTGAAATAATCCCGGCAGAACGCAATGTCGTCCGCGTCCATGGCAAGACCGTATTTTTTGACGAAGTCCTCAAGCCCAGCTCTGTCGAGATTGATAAATCCGTCGAGAGTTCTGACTTCGGTCGGGATATCGTATTTTACCGCGAGAGTCTCGGGCTTTTCGAGACTTGCCTCGCGCGCCTCGACGGGGTTGATGACATATTTTTTTATCCTCTGCGCGTCGGCGTCGGTTATGTCGCCGATGAGGATGTATATTTTCGCCGTGCGGATCAGCGGGCGCTCGCCCTGCGAGATTATCTGGATGCACTGAGCCGCCGAGTCGGCGCGCTGATCGAACTGACCGGGCAGGAATTCGACCGCGAAGCATCTGCCGTTTATCTCAATATCGTCCGAGACGATGTCGAGCTGCGGCTCGGAGAACACGGTGCGCTTTGCGTAGTCAAAGAGCTCGGGCGTGATATTCTCCGCATCGTAGCGGTTGATAACGCGCACATCTTTAAGATTTTTTATCCCAAGCAGGTCGTTCGCTTCGCCGAGCAGGGACTTTGCCTCCTGCGCGAGCTCCTTTTTCTTTTCGACGAATACTCTGTATACCATTTATTTTTCC
>OKTG01000568.1_pt1 | contig 16257 bp, 15 predicted proteins | sample 1606091 | NCBI WGS metagenome assembly OKTG01 (sample SAMEA3879512, study PRJEB24766) | human gut metagenome | biome: human-associated habitat; feature: feces | place: USA | collected 1985/1987 | reverse complement strand
CCAAGGGCTGGGAAGACCTCTGGGATTTGGACGGCACGATTACAAAGTGAAAGGATTTTTAGTAGTGTTATAGACTGCAACAGAGCGCTTTTTTGCAGTTTCACTATGGGGCCCATTAGGAAAACCTATAATTATGCGGCGCAAAAAAATTGGCGCCGGTACAGATGACCCTGTTTTACAAGTGATATCCATTTTTGTGCTGTCAGCTGGCGCGTAATAGGAAAGCCGGCTGACAGCTGTTTTTATTTTTTACTGATCAAGACTGCTTTTTGGCGCTGACTCTTCCTATGTCCGCATAATAGCAGGAACGATAGGCGTCAGTTAGGTAATCCGTGAGCCCCAGCCTTGTTTAAAGAAATTTTAGAATCACAGATGTTGAAAATAGTTTGTCGGAGCGGCCGAGTTTATAAGTTTGCTTCTCCGATTTTTTTATTGTGCAATACCTGGCGATAGGGAGATATGCTTATGCTTTACAAGCTGCTCTTATGAAATATAAAGTCAGTTTTTTATAAAATCTAAAAAAATAAAGGTGCTTTTTCGCTTTTTTAGTTGAAGTTTTTTCTAGCTTTCGGTATACTAGTCCCATATCTATTTTAATTGCGGAGGGGAATTTAAGTGAAGAAGGGAAATCCTTGGGCTCTGCTGCCTATTCTTTGTTTTCTAGTTGTGTTTATCGGTATGGGAGTCTGGCTTAATGATTTTTACGCTATGCCGGCAATCGTAGGATTTCTAATCGCCCTAGGGGTGGCTTTTTGTCAGAACAGAAAACGCTCCTTTTCGGAAAAAATGGAGGATGTCACTCATAGTATGGGGGATTCCAATGTGATGATTATGTGTCTGGTCTTTGTAATGGCTGGGGGATTTTCCGGCGCAGTACAGGCTGCCGGAGGCGTAGACAGCACAGTAAACTTTTCACTCTCCATTTTACCGCCTTCTGTTGCGGTAGCCGGCTTATTTATTATTGGATGTTTTATTTCTACCGCAATGGGCACCTCGGTGGGCACCATTGCGGCCTTGGCTCCGATCGCAGTGGGAATTAGTGATAAAACCGGAATCGCGGGAGCGTTGTGCATCGGTGCCGTGGTTTCAGGCGCAATGTTTGGAGATAATCTTTCGATGATTTCAGATACCACGATTGCGGCCACTAGAACTCAGGGCTGTGAGATGAAGGATAAATTCCGTGAGAATTTCAAAATCGTGCTTCCCGCGGCAGTAATATCCTTGGTTTTATTTTTAATACTTGCCAACGGCGGCGACTATACGTTTACAGGGGATCGTTCCTATAATCTTTTTAAAATCCTTCCTTACCTGGTGGTTTTGATTGGGGCGCTGCTGGGAATGAACGTCTTTGTGGTTCTGGCGCTTGGAATTGTTTTATCCCTTGTAGTCGGAGTAGCTACAGGTGCGTTTGCTTGGACGGATATGTTCCGCGTGGTATTTGAAGGACCTGATGGAGCCGGCGGCATCAAGAATATGTACGATATCACAGTGATTTCAATTGTAGTGGCAGGCATTATCGGCCTGGTAAAGGCAAACGGTGGAATTGATTTCATTTTAAACGGCATTAAGAAGCGGGTGAAAACTCCCAAAGGAGCGCAGCTGGGAATTGCCGCTTTAAGCTCATTAGTGGATATTTCCACGGCTAACAATACGGTTGCTATTGTAATGGCAGGGCCGATTGCGAAGGACATTTCAAATGAATTTTCTATTTCGCCTAAACGTACGGCGGCTATCCTGGATATTTTTACCTCCGTGTGGCAGGGAATTATCCCCTATGGCGCCCAGATTTTATATGCGTGCGCAGGTGCGGCCGCGGTGGGTATGACCCTGTCGCCAGTGGAATTGTTTCCTTACTTGTTTTATCCGATTTTAATGGGAATCAGTGCGGTAGTGTTTATCCTGTTTTTTGGGAATCGTAAAAAAAGTAAAAATTAGAGTCCGCAGCGGCAAATAAAAAAATGGAGATGACACTGTCATCTCCATTTTTTTATTTGCTTTTTTATCTTTTTTGATGTATTTAGGCACAAATAGTCTTTTTAACTTTAATAGATAATCCAATTAAAGCGAAAAAGCGCTTGTTTTATGTCGAAAAGATAAAAATGGCTTAATACCGGGCTTTTTTAGACTTTTTAAGATGCAAAAAATTGTAAGGGAAAAATATATTAATATCAGTAAGTAAACAATATTTAATTAAACACTGTTTACTAAAGAAAGAAAGAAACTATTTTTTGAAATTATTATTGACAAATAAATAATAAAATTGTATACTAATACCAAGCTTAAAGGAGCTTTTACAAAAAAGCTTTTTAACTTTTTGAAAAACTAGTCAAATTTAGTAAATGTATCTGGCGAAGATAAAAAAATCTTTTTTTAATTTAAAAAGTAATTACTAGATTATTACATTTAATTTTTGTTTAAACTGAATTTTACATCGGGATTTAATTACCTTTTATTAAACGATACAAATAAAAATTATGCAAATTACTATTATTTATTTCGATAAATAAAAATAGTTAAAATTGAATAAAATAATGGAGTTAAGAAATTAAGGATTATACCCCAGTGGGGTTTAGAAGGAAATTATGCTTAAGAAAGCGTTTTAAATTGAAATTTTGTTTAGTTTGTGAATGTATACTTTTGTGGACGAGTTTATTTAGGCAAAAAGGAAGCGTTATTTTGCCTAAATAGCAAAATAACGCTTCCTTAATCAGGGATTGCCTTTTATCTTTAAAAGTATAGATTTCACAATAGAGTTCTCAAGACTAATGGGTATCTTATGAGCAACTTTGGTAAAAATGTTTGTGATGGTTTTCTTTCTGCTTATCAGCATGCGTGGTGAAGACGTTCGCTGAAAAACGAATGGGAAATCAAAAACATTTTGGTATAGTCAATTAATTCAGAAAACAGGAGGAGAAGTTATGTTTAAGAAATTATTGGCTGGCTTACTTGCTGCTTCCTTAGTGCTGTCTTTAGCAAGCTGTAATAACGGCGGCGGAGAGACTTCCAGCACCGAGTCTACCGGCGGCGATTCTTCTGCCGCTGAATCTACCGGCGGCAATGGAGGCGGAGACGGAAAGTATTCCGGCACCTTGACCATCTGGGATGGCGATCCTGGCAGAGCACCTACTGGCGATGCTTACAAGGCTTACTTCGCTGAGAAGTACCCGAATCTGGAATTCAAGTTTGAGATGAAGACAGAGAACACCTATCAAAGCGCGCTGTCATCCGCGTTCGGCGCCAACCAGGGCCCCGATGTGTTCTGGAACTGGGGCACCAAGAACGGCATCCTGGAGAGTATTGTTGCGGAAGATTATGTAATGCCTTTGACCGATATCGCTGATATGTCCTTGTTCGAGAAGGACGGCGAAAAGACCATGATCAGCGGCATCTGCTATGTGAATGACATTCTGTACGGCGTTCCTACTGCGGCTGTCGATACTCGTACGATTTACTACAACAAGGATATCTTTGAGGAGCACGGTTATAAGCCCAGCGAGAAGCTGTCTGATTTCGAAGCTATGTGCGATCAGATGCTGGCCGATGGTATTCAGCCCTTGACTGTTGCCGCTACCGAGTATTCTTCTCTGTTCCATGTTTATGACTTTATTCTCTGCGCCTGTAAGGGCGGTCCTGAGTTTATTAAGGACACTGAGGCCGTCAAAGCGAAGCAGAACGATCCCAGAGGCGTATATGCTCTTGAAAAATATATGTCCTGGAGAGACAAGGGCTACTTCTCTCCTGCTTCTACCGGTAACGACGGTTCCGCGGCTGTTCTGGAATTTGCCCAGGGCGGTACCGCGATGATCATCTGCGGCTCTTGGCTGCTGTCCAACGTAAAGGGCGCCAACGAAGACTTGAACTTCGGCGTTTACAAGCTGGCCAACGAGGAAGACGGAAAGATCTATTCCTGCATCACCGCTAACGGCGCTTACAGCATCGCGGCCAATACTCAGAATCTCGACAACGCTAAGATGTTCATCGAGTGGATGTGCACCGCTGAAGGTCAGAAGACCTGGATGGATGCCTGTAACTCTGTGCCTGGTATCCCTGAGGTTGAGGCTGCTGATCCGCTCGCTACTGAAATCGGTACTGCCGATGTGCAGATCTCCGGTTACTATGAACTGCTGGCTGCTACCGCTGTTAACGGCACTCCTAACAAGGCTGACGAAGAGAACTGGGTTCCGCTGTGGAACGGCCAGATCACTGTTGAAGAGTTCGCCAACAGAGTTGCCGAGCAGCAAGACGCTGTAAAATAATTGATAGTTATCTTATTTGGTTGAATGTATTGCGACGGGCAGGGGCTTCACCCCCCTGTCCGTGATTCATATTAGGGATGCGGCTGATTAAAAACACCGTGTCGCCAAAAAGGAGAATGGTTCTATGAAGAAGTCAAGGCCTTATATCTGGTATATGCTGCCCGGCTTGATTTTTTATACGGCATTTATGATTTTGCCGATCTTTTTAACCGCTTTAATCAGCTTAACTGGGTTTAACGGCGTTAACTGGGATACGCTGACCTGGGTAGGCGGTGACAACTATGTAAAGCTATTTACTGATCCTAGTAATTCTTCTGTTTATTGGAATGCTTTAATTAACAACTTGAAGTTTATCGCGGTTGAATATGTAATCATTATTCCTATTCAGCTGCTTGTATCTTATGCGTTTTACCGCAAGATTCATTTCCATAATTTCTTAGAGGGCGTTTTCTTCCTGCCCTATGTTTTCAGCGCCGCTGTCATCGGTTTCTTCAGCACCATCGTGTTTAATGAGAGCTTTGGCATGGTCAATAAGGTGTTAATGGCGCTGGGTGTTTCTAAGGTTAATTTACCGGTGTTCTATGCAGATACCAGCCATGCTTTCGCTTTAATGATGGGAACCGGTATTTGGTACAGCTCTGTGATCGGTATGATGATTCTTCTTTCTAATATGAAAAATATTCCTGCGGATGTTATGGAAGCGGCTACCGTGGACGGTGCCAATGAGTGGAAGAAGTTCATTCACATTATTTTACCTGACCTCGGACCTGGTATGATTAATATTATCGTACTGGATGCTATTTGGGGAATTACAGCGTTCGACCTGCCTTATGTTTTGGGCGGACCGTACGGACGAGGCGGTGCCATCGACTTCGTTAATATGATGTTCTACCGTACCGCGTTTGGTAGCGGCGCTGTGAGCTCCGTACAGACAGACTATGGCCTGGCCGCGGCAATCGGTACTACTACTTTTGTGGTTATCTTAATTTTGACTGGTATTTTGCAGTCCGGCTTAAGAAGAGTAAAAGTGTGGAACGAGTAAAAGCGGATTGATGACTGACCCGAAACTGAAAACCGAGGTGTTACTATGAAAAAGAAGATTGGGAGGACCAGTTGGATTCCGACCATTTTATTTCTGATCTATGGTTTGATCGTTTTCATCCTGCTTTATGTAACGATCGTGTCCTCTTTTAAGAGCAAGACTGAAATTACCACCAATATGTTCGGCTTGCCTCAGCAATGGAGGATTGAAAACTATGTTAGAGTTATAAAAGACGAGCATTTCCTTACTTACATGCTTAACAGCCTGATACTTTTGGTAGGTTCTGTCATTGGGCTGCTGATCGTATCATCTCTCTTGGCCTATGGACAATCCCGCTATCAATTTAAAGGCAAGGCGTTTTTAGAAACCTTTATTTTGTTCGGTATGATGTTCCCGATCCAGCTGGGCGTTTTGGTCAACTATCAGGTTATCAACGCTATGGGTTTGATCAGCACTCTGTTTGGCTTGATGCTGGTTTATATTGGAAATATGTCCCTGGCATGTTTTCTGTTCATGAAGTTCTTTAAGCAGCTTCCTGGCGAGCTTTCTGAAAGCGCTAAGATTGACGGGGCCAATGAGTTCCAGATTTTCTATAAAATCATGATGCCTTTATGTAAGCCTGTAATCGGCACTGTGACCCTGGTTTGCGGCTTGCAGATTTTCAACGACTTCTATATGCCTTTGATTTTCCTGTATGGCGATTCCAGAACCGCGCCGGTTATTATTCAGACTTATGTACAGAACTTCTTGCTGTTTATTGATGTTCTGTTCCCAATGGTAGTAATTAATATTGTTCCGATTTTGATTTTGTTCATTGTGGCGCAGAAGCAGTTAGTAGAAGGCTTAACTGCCGGCGCTGTCAAGAGCTAAATCTTGGAATTTGATGATTGATTTTAGTTTTGGATATCCCTTCGTCATTTGACTGGATTATATAGCGTTTGCCCAGAAAGCAGGGCGGATAAACTGCTTTTGCTTTTAGACAAAATAATAATTGCGTACGACGAGTAAATCATTCTCTTTTTGGCTTATCCATCAGAAGAAGGGTTTCTTCACAAAAGCGCGGCCACGAAAGCGGCCGTGCTTTTGTGCGTTCTGAGAGAGATCAAGACATGGAAGTGGCTAAGGTTGATTTTTGCATAAAAACTCCCTATAATAAGGATAGGTGAAAATGCTTTTATATGCCGGAGCTATAAAATGAATTGTAAAACGCTGAGAGGTGCTATTATGTATTATCCTCCTTATCCGCCAAGATCGCAGCAAGATTTAAGGAATTATCACCAGTTTGTGCCCAGCTATGAGGAATATGAAGAGAAAAATCAGATCAGAAGACAAGCCAATAAAATCGGCTTAACTATGGTGGGAAACCGCTTTTTTTATTTGATCTTTTCTCTTTTCAGCAGCTTTTTCCTGTTGCTCATCGGACTTATGAGCGTGGACTATTACAGCGGAACTTATGAATATGATCTAACTGGTATGACTCTTTTTTCCATGATTATTTACAGCGTATGCTTCTTTTTTCCCTTCCTGATTTTGGCAAAGGCCGGTGATGAGTCTATCAGCAGCCTTTTGCCTTTTGAGAAGGTAGGAGGAAGGGTTACTGCTCTCTTGGTGCTGGCGGGTGTAGGAATCTGTATGAGTTTGAATATTCAAACCAGCATGATGCTTACTATAGGGGAAATTGTGGGAATCCACATTCCTCTGCCCGAGAGTCCTTACGAAAATACGGTTTCCTATATCATTGTTAGTGTATTAACCACAGCCCTTTTACCAGCCCTTTTGGAGGAATTCGCTTTCCGGGGCGTTATTTTAGGTTCTTTGCGCAGATTTGGAGATGGCTTTGCGGTGATTATTTCCGCGATGCTGTTTGGGATTACTCATTTTTATATTACACAAATCCCCATGGCCTTTATTCTGGGCTTGGTGATGGGATTTATTGTCGTAAAAACCAATTCCCTCCTGCCGGGAATTTTGATTCATTTTTTTAACAATTTTTTTGCCGCAGGAATTGACGCGCTTTCCCATAATCTTTCTCCGAAGCTTTATATTCTTATTTTTTATGTGGCTACCTATCTTTTGCTGGGAATTGGAATCCTTTGTGTGCTGAAGCTTTCAAAGTCCAAAAACAGCTTGATCTCCTTTCCTGAAAGAGCAAAATGCGTGTTACCGCTAAAAAAGCGAGTGGCTGTTTTTTGCTCTTCTGGTGTGATGATTTCCGCTTTTGTTTTGTTTGGAATTTGCATCCTTTTGGGAAGCCTGGGAGTTTTATAAATGGAACCGGATAAGCTGACAGATTTGGAAGACAAAGCTTGGATGCGCGAGGCCCTAAAGCTTGCGGATTTGGCTGCGGCGGAAGGTGAGGTACCGGTAGGGGCCGTGATTGTGAAAGACGGTGTGCTGATTTCAGCTGGAAGAAATCGCAGAGAGCTAGGAAAAAATGCTCTGTATCACGCAGAGCTGGAAGCGATTGACGGCGCTTGCAAAGCCTTGGGCGGCTGGCGGCTGTGGCAGTGTGACCTGTATGTTACCCTGGAGCCATGTCCCATGTGTACCGGCGCTATCATCAACGCCCGGATTCGGAGGCTTTGTTACGGTGCTAAAGATCCAAAAGCGGGTTCCTGTGGGTCAATCGTCAATCTTTTTGAGCTTCCGTACAATCATAAGCCCCAGGTGATATCCGGTGTCCTGGAGGAAGCATGCGCTGAAAGGCTGAGCGGATTTTTCCGGTCACTGAGAGAAAGAAAAAAGAATGGCGAAAGATAAAAACTCCCCTCTTCGATTTTATCCAAAGAGGGGAGTTTAGCTTATCATCGATAATTTACATTTCTCTCACAAATTCGTTTTTATCTAAAAAGAACCGGTCGCCGTTAAAAGAAAAATGATAGGTATTGATTTGTTCTTTTCCAAGGACAGAATAACGAATTTCAATTGTGCCGTTTTCGTTTAAGACATAGGTTCCAGGAAAATCGACAAAGCCGTAGGTTGTAAGAATTAGATTTTGATCGTCTAAAAAGCTGTATTCTGTGAGGCCGTATGTATCCTTCCATTGGCCTTGCAAGGGATTCTCAGAATTCGGTTCCAACGTGGCGGAACAGCTGGCAAAGAGGAAAAGAGAAACGGAGAGCAAAATACCGGCAAGGAGTTTTTTGAATTTTTTTCGCAATCGGCACACCTCCTGACGAGATATATTGTAGCATATTGGCAGAATGGGAGCAAGGCGGAGTTTATGGGAGAAAAAGTGACAAAACTTGACAAGGGCTTTCGCCGCGGGTACACTTATACTATCGCGGGTATAGGAAAGGGGAGTGGGAAATGGTGGTACTGACAGAAAATGCAGTCTTCATCTCGAAGCTGGTAATCAGCTTTGCCTTATACAGCTTATTGGGATGGGCGTGCGAGTCAACCTATTGCTCAATTCCAGCTAAAAGGTTTATTAACCGGGGCTTTTTAAACGGCCCGTTTTGTCCTGTGTATGGGGTAGGAGCCTTACTGGTCATTTTTCTTCTGCGTCCCTTTACTCAAAATCTATTGGTGCTTTTTGTGTTTGGCGTACTCGTGACCAGCGTCCTGGAATATATCACAGGTTTTTTGCTGGAAAAATTATTTCATACCACTTGGTGGGACTATAGTAAACGAAAGTTTAATATTAAGGGCAGAGTATGCTTGAGAAATTCTTTGCTGTTTGGAGTTTTATCCGTACTTTTGCTGCACTTTATTAATCCTTTTGTCGAGAAGCTGGAAGCTTGGATTCCTGAGTGGGCATTGCCGGCCATCGCCTTTGTTTTTCTCTTTTATTTTATTACCGACAGCGTGATTACAGTGCGCAGTATCCTGGCTATGAACGGTAAATTGGATGAACTGGAAAAGGTGCTGGAAGAGATAAAAAATAAGGGCGAGGAGAATCGGGAACGGCTTCAGCAAAGCTTTGAAAGTAAAGTCAACGCTACCAGGGAAGCGGTTTTGGAGCTGCAGGCCGCATCTGTTGAGCGCCTCCAGGAACGAATGGAGACAATCAGCAAAGGGCTTAATTCCGGCGCGCAAAGGCGTTTGCTGAAAGCGTTTCCAGGCATGAAAGCGGGAACCCGCCGCGCTTCTATTCTACATATGAAAGAGACTGTGGGACATCAGCGCGCGAAAAAAAGAGAACGAAAGTGAACAGAGGCCAAGGAAGAATCCTTGGCCTCTATTCAGCTATTCTATAAATAAAAAACACATGAAAAATTTTCTGAATGATGGGCGTCCTTTATGGATTCTCCTTAAGGCGTGCATTAAACCGTTTCGATAATGCCGCCGCCAAGGACCAGATCTCCGTCGTAAAAGACTGCGGCTTGTCCTGGCGTAACGGAACGCTGCGGCTCCTGAAAGTCCACTCGGATTTTCCCGTTGTCCAAAGGAGTAAGCCGCGCCGGCGCTGGAGGCGCCTGATAACGAACTTTTACCTGAGCGGAAATGGGAGCCTCCAGAGTATCTGCTGAGATAAGGTTTACCTTGCCGGCAATCAGCGAAGAAGCGTATTGCGACCCATTTTCCCCTAAAGTAACTGTATTGGAAATCGGATCGATTTTTGTGACAAACATGGGCTTTCCAAAAGAAATGCCCAGGCCCTTGCGCTGGCCAATCGTGTAATGGGTGATTCCCTTATGCGTGCCCAGCACATTGCCCGCTTGGTCGATAAAATTTCCCGGAGGCGGTTCCTTGCCGGTATAGCGGCGGATAAAGGAAGCGTAGTCGTTATCCTGAACAAAGCAGATTTCCTGGCTGTCAGGCTTATGGGCTACCGGAAGGCCGGCCTCGCGCGCAAGCTCTCTGGCTTCCGATTTTTCCATACCGGCTAAAGGCATCAGCGTATGAGCCAGTTGATGCTGGGTTAAATGATAGAGCACATAGCTTTGATCCTTAGAGCAAGGAGCTTTCTTTAAAAGCCAGCGCCCCTCATCGTTCTGGGTGATCACCGCATAATGCCCAGTGGCCACGTAGTCATATTCCAAAGACAAAGCCTTGCGAAGCAAGGCGTCGAATTTGACGTGAGCGTTGCAGGCGATGCAGGGATTAGGCGTTCTGCCGGCTAAATATTCCGACGCGAAATAGTCGATCACCTTTTCTGAAAATACCTGCGTGAAATTAAGCACCAAATGCTCGATCCCCAGCCGGTACGCGACCCGGCGCGCATCGTCAATATCGTCTAAGGAGCAGCAGCCTCCGCTTTGGCTCTCCGCCATATATTGATCCGGGCGCAGCTTCATGGTTACGCCGGTAACATCGTAGCCTTGCTGCAATAAAAGAAGAGCGGCAACGGAACTATCCACGCCGCCGCTCATACCTAGCATTACCTTTTTTTTCATAAATTGAACCCTTTCTGCCTCATATCAAGGGGTAAATGTAAGATAAGTGTCGCTTGTGTAAAAATATAGGTCAGGATCGCTTATGGCTTCGTCGATCACAGCGAAAGCAGTGACCGAGCCGGAGTCACCGGCCTTCAGCGATACGTTTTCCACTTCAACGCCGTTTTCCGGATAATTACCGATTCTTACATCGTCTCCGGATTCCACAATGTCAAAGCGGAAATACTGGGGGTTAAACATGACAGCGGTAGAGGAATCGGTGCTGTGCAGCTTGATTTGAAAGGTCGCTGTCACATATTCCATTCCATCGGGCAGGCCGCTTAGATCCCCGCCCATTTCTAAAATTTTATCGGCGGCCTGGTCTCCTCTGAGATAAGAGGTTAACGTGACGTCCGCGTCAAAGGAGCAGGCGGAAAAAGAGAGATCGTAAAGAGTACCGCTTACCCCGGCTGTTTCATTTAACCCATAGGAATGGGCCGCGCCGTAGTTATATGGATCGTCATATTGGCTCCAGCTATTATCGGAAATCTCCGACGCTGCCATGCTGAACGCGGATAAAAAGATACCGGTAAAGATACCAAGGAAAAATGTTCCGAGGGCAATGAGTACGACAGCCCAGGCACGAAGGCCGCCCCTATGGGGCGGCTGAGCTCCAGACGGATCTCCATAGGGGGGATAAGGCTGCTGATAGGAATACGGCGGGCAGGGCGGTTGATAAGAGGAAGGCTGATAGGGGGGAGGGGGGATTTGCTGATACATAAAAAGCTCCTTTCCCAAAAGGCGTTATAAGCGGCTTTCAAATTGTTCGGTGAATCCAGAGATGTGGTCTAAGGAAAGCTTCTGCCCTGGAACGGAAAGCTTGCCGCTGAAGGAGCCGAATACCTGTTCATGACGGCAGAAGTTCATCAAAAAGCTGGAACGAACCTCATTTTTTTGCAAGACAGACATTTCCAGCCGGGAGCCGGATTGGGGAAACCGGAACTGCCAAGAGCCATTTTCTTCGGGAAAAACGTTGATTTCGTCCAGCTTATAAAACTGATCTCCATAATACAAGGCGCTCTCCAGAGGACCGCCGGCAAATAGCGCAAAAGGAACCTGCTTGACCTGGCCAACCAAGGTTGCGCTGGTAAACCCGGCCCTGGTTGGAAATACCCCGCGGCACCAGCTCAAGGTACCAAAGCTGGATTCTGGCCGGAAAGAGTATTCCGCGCCGCCATAACGGATCACGCCGGAAGCCGGCATACAGCTTACCTGGTATCGATAAGAAAAGCAGCCCTTTTTGCCGCCAAAGTCATCGGCGGAAGCGATGGCGTATCGGTCGGGTTCATCCAGAGAAAGATTTAGATAAAGAGTTTTTCCTTCACAGAAGTTTACATATTCGCAATTTAGAAAGCGGGATTTTGCAGAACGGGAAAAACGCATCCCTACCTGCTTGCTGGTGTAGGTGGTATCCCCTGATCTGGCGGAAAGGGGGAGACTCATGCGTCCTCTGGGGTAGGCTCTGGTGATGGTCTGGCTGAAGGTACGGCAAGGCTTTTGCGTAAAATCCGTTAAAGAGGCGAAAATATACCCGAGATTACCTAAATCCGCGATACTCAAGGTAACGGCGCAGTTCGGGCTTACCACGGTGTACCGGTCCCATTCCTTGATCCGGGCCAGGGGCGCAGCACAGTCAATTTTGTTATAATCCAGTAGGTTGCTGCTGGCCCAGCCCACAACCGTGGAGCCGTCTTCTTTTAATAGGGGAGTAGGTTTCGTAATCTCCTGGGGCATAGGGTTCCCTCCTGCCTGCTGATTTATCATTCAAAAAAACGGAAAGTCCATGCATCCATGCATATAAGATCGTTTGTTTCCAGAAATGGTTCCGGCAAAAGAAAGCTACGCCGCTGTTAAACGGCCTGAAAACACTTTCCTAATGAGTGCCTAAACATAAAGGAGGGTCAGCGCAAAAAGCGCCTGGCCTCCGAAATAGGCAATGGTATTGCCTATTTCAGCCCATTCCGCCTTACCGTTGAGGAAAAGCTTATAGCATAAAAGCAGGTCGGAAATGAGAAATAAAACCGCGCCAACGGCGGCGCAAAGAAAATAGGGCGAAGAAGCTTCCAGAGTAATGCCGGTAAAAAACAAGAAGCCGTTGGCGGCCATAAAGCCTAGGGCTGCCAGATAAATCAGTGAAAAAATGCTGAACATATCAAGGCGGCGTTTCACCCGGGCCAGCATTCCCAGCTGGATTCCGGCCAGTCCCAGGGCCGCGATTACCGTGCCCCAATGAAATCCTCGATAATACACAAAAACAGCTGAGAACAATACGTGGGCTGAAAAGAAGGAAATGCCCCCCAGGGTAAAAGGATCAAATTTCTTTCTGCCGGCTTCTCCTTTTTGCAGAACAAGAAAAAGATCACCCAGAGCGGAGAACGCCAGAGCGGCAAAGATCCCCCAGCTCCAGAGTGGTTCTTTCCGGAATCCTGATTCCAGACCGCAAGCCGCCGCTACAAGCAGGAATCCGACGGAACAGAGCATTTTAGAAAAGATACGAAGCCATCTTTGTGACCGGAATTTTTTCTGAAAACAATATATCGTTACCAAAACGGCATAAATCACCAATGAGAGCTTGAGGAGAAGAGACATGAAGCGCCTCCCTTCACATATACACTATCATTATACCAAATATTTGTTTAAATTCAAGAGAGGGAATCGATGATTTATCAGCGGCATGGCTGTAATGGCGGCGGTAAGGGCAATTGAAAAAGCGCAGGGAGGATCAATTCAGGCAGATGAGAGCAGATGAGACCGGGCGGAAAAATAAGGAGGAAAATAGGAAATGTGAAGGAAACGATTGGACAGGACAGCAAAAAAGACTGTGCAAGGGAGAAATCCGGTGCTTCGAAAGGGTTCTGCGCTTTTGAGCGCTCCGTCTGGAGACTGCTCCCCGAAAGCAAATGGTAATTAGGAAAAGGAAAAGGCCGGACGCAGCAGCCCGGCCTTTTTTTCACTTTTTCATCGGGATATCATTAATCTTTGTATTTGTCGTCGTTCCAGGCGTACATTTTACGCAGCTCCGCGCCGACCTCTTCCAATTGATGAGAAGCCTTGATACGGCGGCAGGCGTTGAAGTGGGAACGGCCGTTTTTGTTTTCCGCGATCCACTTGGAAGCAAAGGTGCCATCCTGGATTTCTTCCAGAATCTTCTTCATTTCCTTCTTGGTATCCTCGGTGATAATCCGCTTGCCGGTCTCGTAATCGCCGAACTCAGCGGTATCGGAAATGGAATAACGCATCATCTTGAATCCGCCGGCGTAGATCAGGTCTACAATCAGCTTCATCTCATGGATGCACTCGAAGTATGCATTTCTGGGATCGTAACCAGCCTCAACCAGTGTCTCGAAACCAGCCTGCATCAGAGCACATACACCACCGCACAGAACAGCCTGTTCACCAAACAGATCCGTCTCGGTCTCAGTTCTGAAAGTAGTCTCCAGAACACCTGCTCTTGCGCCGCCAATACCCAGTGCATAAGCCAGTGCCAGATCCTGAGCCTTACCGGTTGCATCCTGCTCTACAGCGATCAGACAGGGAACACCCTTACCTGCCTGGTACTCACTTCTTACAGTATGTCCGGGACCTTTGGGAGCAATCATGGTAACATCAACGTTCTTGGGAGGTACGATACATCCGAAATGAATATTGAAACCATGGGCGAACATCAGCATATTGCCCTCTTCCAGGTTGGGCTCGATGTCGTTCTTGTACAGATCAGCCTGCTTCTCATCATTGATCAGGATCATGATGATGTCAGCACGCTTTGCAGCTTCTGCAGCGGTGAATACTTCGAACCCCTGTGCCTCAGCCTTTGCCCAGGACTTGGAGCCCTCGTACAGACCGATGATAACATGACATCCGGAATCCTTCAGGTTCAGTGCGTGTGCATGACCCTGGCTGCCGTAGCCGATAATTGCGATAGTCTTACCCTCTAATAAAGAGAGATTACAATCTTCCTGATAAAAAATCTTAGCCATTTTCTTCTCCTCCGTTATGAGACATAAAATTTATAACTGATAGGGATCTTCCCTAGAGCTAACATAAAGTGTGAGGTCTTACGCCTGTCAGTCCTCAATCTTCAATATAGGTAACGTTCTCGATACCTCTTCCCAGACCTGTGATACCGGTTCTGGCAAGCTCCAGTACTTCGTACTCTTCCGTAAAACGCTGGATCAGCGCATTGACCTTGCTGTGATTACCGGTAAATTCAACGATCAGATTCTCCGCACCTACATCAATGATCTTCGCACGGAAATTGTTGGCAAGGAATTCTACCCCCTGGCGAATCTCCAGACGCTTTTCGGGATCTACTTTCACCTTGACCAGTACCAGTTCGCGGTACACGCTGTCATCCGGGTCCAGTTCCTTAATATCCCGGACATCCACAAGCTTTCCCACCTGCTTCTCGATCTGTTCCAGAATATCGTCATCTCCCGATGTCACAATGGTGATTCTGGTAAAACGGGGATCGGCGGTCACACCTGCCGTAATACTTTCGATGTTGTAACCGCGACGGGAAAACAATCCGGCAATACGGCTCAACACACCTGAAGTGTTGTCAACCAACAGCTGAAATACTTTTTTCTGCATGAATATCTACCATACCTTTCGTATTTCTACAGCCGTCCTCCCTGACGGAGCAGCAACTGTATTCTTAATATAGCAAGATGACTACAGAATGTCAATTAGTGAATTTAACATTATGATTGATGTATTTTAATCATCGTTTTCCGTGCATTTTGATAATGCCAAGGTTCCTGTTCGAGCTACTTCCACAATACTGATGGTCTGAAGCATCTTGATCAGAGTGTCAATTTTCTCCGGAGCATCGCAAATCTGCAACATCATAAAGTGTTTTGACATATCTACAATCTCTGTTTTCATAATGTCACAGATTTCTATAATATCCCTACGATTATTCTTGTTATATTTAACTTTTAATAACATTAATTCCCGGGTATAGCACTGTTCCTGGGACAAAGTCTTCACTTTAATGACATCCAGTTTCTTATTCAGCTGCTTTTCAATCTGTTCCAAAGTACGTTCATCACCGGAACTCACGATCGTCATACAGGAAACCGCATGATCATCCGTCTCTCCCACTGCGAGACTGTCAATGTTAAAGCATCTTCTGGAAAACAGTCCGGCCACCTTGCACAGTACACCGGAACGGTTTTCAACCAGTACGGAATATATTCTCTTCATCTCAGTACAGCCCCCTTTGTTATTTCACCAGATCCATAGGATCGATCAGACATTCTAACAGCATCGTATTGTCTTCAGCCAGAAAAGTATCCAACACTTCGTCCACATGCTCCATATTATTCAAACGCAGATAAGGAATATCATAAGCTGCGGATAATTTCTCCAGATCGGGACTTCCCGACAGATCTACCACAGAATAATGATCTTTGTAGGTATAGTGCTGATATTCGCGAACCATACCGAGATAATTGTTTTTCAATACAATGATCTTGACCGGGATCCGATGCTGTCTGATGGTGGCCAGTTCCATCATAGACATCTGGAAAGATCCGTCTCCGCATACGGCAATGACCTGCTTGTCCATCGCGGCTGTTTT
>OKTG01000553.1_pt1 | contig 16746 bp, 20 predicted proteins | sample 1606091 | NCBI WGS metagenome assembly OKTG01 (sample SAMEA3879512, study PRJEB24766) | human gut metagenome | biome: human-associated habitat; feature: feces | place: USA | collected 1985/1987 | reverse complement strand
CCGTGCGTACAGGGATTTGCAGTTTTTCGGCTATTTCTTTATGAGAAAGTCCTTCTATACGGCTCATCTCAAAAACCTGTTTCCGGCGGGGAGGCTGGACCGGGATACCACCGGGCTTTTAATTTTGACCGACGACGGGGAACTTGCCCATCGGATGCTGTCACCGAAAAAGCACGTGTATAAGCTTTATGAGGCATCGGTGGACGGGCCGGTAGGAGCAGAGGAAATCGAGAAATTCGCCGCCGGTGTGGCGCTGGAGGACGGTACGGTGTGCCTGCCTGCCGGACTTACTGTGGTAAAGCAAGGGACTGCCTGGGAAACCCTGGTGGAAATCAGGGAGGGAAAGTTCCATCAGGTCAAGAAAATGTTTTTGGCGGTGGGAAGAAGGGTGCTGCGGTTGAAACGGGTGCGAATAGGAGGCCTGGAATTGGACAAGACTTTAAAGGAGGGGGAATGCAGGGAGCTGACAAAAGAGGAGCTGGCGCTGATTTTTCAAGGGGAAAACAGGCGTTTTTGCGAAAAGAAAAATTCAAATGGTCAAATTTAACTAAATTTCCAAAATTGGTTTGACAACTGTCCATTTTACCTAAAGACTGGTTTTAAAGTTTAGGCAAAACACAACTGTTAATTTGGGCCGAAATCTGTTATATTAATATTCGTAAGAAAAAATGTATGGCCAGTGAGCGTACGCACCGTGCGGTCGGTCATAGATTCAGGAGGTTTGTATTATGGCAAATGTATCTTTGAGACACGTTTACAAGATTTATTCCGGTGGCGTCACCGCGGTAACTGACTTCTGCTTAGAGATTGAAGACAAAGAGTTTATCATTTTGGTAGGTCCTTCCGGCTGCGGTAAGTCCACTACTCTGCGTATGGTCGCCGGTTTGGAAGAAATCAGCGAGGGCGAGCTCTACATAGGAGACGTCCTGGCCAACGATATCGCTCCTAAGGACCGTGATATCGCAATGGTGTTCCAGAACTACGCTCTGTATCCGCATATGACCGTGTATGATAACATGGCGTTCGGTCTGAAGCTCCGCAAGACTCCGAAGGATGAAATCAAGCGCCGCGTGGAAGAGGCTGCCAGAATCCTGGATATCTCTCACCTGCTGGATCGTAAGCCGAAGGCTCTGTCCGGTGGTCAGAGACAGCGTGTCGCCCTGGGCCGTGCTATCGTTCGTGATCCTAAGGTATTCCTTCTGGACGAACCGCTTTCCAACCTAGATGCTAAGCTGCGTGCCCAGATGAGAACTGAGATCGCCAAGCTGCATAAGAGACTGGGTACCACCTTTATCTATGTAACTCACGACCAGACCGAAGCTATGACCATGGGCGATAGAATCGTGGTTATGAAGGATGGCTTTATTCAGCAGGTTGACTCTCCTCAAAATCTGTATGAGAAGCCTTGCAATGAGTTTGTAGCCGGCTTCATGGGTTCTCCTCAAATGAACTTCATCGATGCTACCGTTTCCAAGGAAGGCGCTGATTATTATCTGACCTTCGGTGCCAACACCGTTAAGGTTCCCGCTGAGAAGAATAAGGATGATGTCCTGGCTCCTTATGTGGGCAAGGAAGTTACCTTTGGTATCCGCCCCGAGGATGTTCATGATGAGCCTGAATTTATCGAGAAGTCTCCCGAGACTCTGGTAAAGGCTGTTGTGGAAGTTACCGAGCTGATGGGTGCTGAGACTTATCTATACCTGAACATCGAAGGCAACGCTGTTACCGCTCGTGTTGAGCCTACTTCTACTGCGAAGAGCGGCGATGAAATCTCTGTTGCTCTGGATATGAACAAGATGCATCTGTTCGATAAAGAGACTGAGAAAGCTATTCTGCATTACGAATAAGCAATACTTTGCTTTCCAACAGGGCTGCCAATAGGCAGCCCTGTTTTTTTATCAAACTCCTATATTAAAAAATATTTTTGGAAAATAGTGGGATGAATTTTTATGTTTTCTAATCAAACGTGTCAAATTCGCAATGAAATTATGAATACAATGTAAAATACAGCAAAAAAATATTGGAAACCGTGAATTTTTCTTGGTTTCACGGTTGCAAATAGTTTTGAAATTATGTAAAATGTAAGTATTGAAATTGTACTATTTTCAGCCGGAAAGCTTAATTACTCAATAAAGTGAGGGAGTTCATCATGTCAAACAGACTTTTTCAGGGCGTTATTCACCAGATGCGTGATGCCATCGACAGAACCATCGGAGTGATTGACGAAACCTCCGTGATCATCGCCTGCAGTGAGCTGGGCAGAATCGGCGAGGTTAACGAGAGCATCACCCCCGACGTTTTAAACGCGCCCAGCACCTTTGTAATCAACGGCTATACTTACAAATCCTTTGGCAGCCGGCCTCGTCCGGAGTACGCTGTTTTTGTAGCGGGTAATGATGAAGCTGCTCAGAAATATGTGCAGCTTTTAGCGATTTCCTTAAGCAGCATCAAGCAGTATTATGATGAAAAATATGACCGGGGCAATTTTATTAAAAATGTGATTTTGGACAACATTCTGCCCGGAGATATTTATTTGAAGGCTAGAGAACTGCGGTTTAGTTCTGATGTCAGCCGGGTTTGTATGCTGATCAAGATTACTACGAAAACGGATATCTCGGCTTACGACATTGTGCAGAACCTTTTCCCGGATAAAAACAAGGATTTTGTCATCAATATCAATGAAACGGATATCGCCCTGGTGAAAGAGATTCGCACCAGTATCGATTCTAAGGATCTGGAAAAGCTGGCCGGCTCCATTGTAGATACCCTTTCCAGTGAGTTCTACACCCATTGCGTGGTAGGAATCGGTACAACCGTTACCGGTATCAAGGATCTGGCCCGCTCCTTTAAGGAAGCCCAGGTAGCTTTAGAGGTAGGAAAGGTATTTGATACCGAGCGCAGCATTGTCAGTTACGATAATCTGGGGATCGCCCGCCTGATTTATCAGCTTCCCACTACTCTTTGCGAAATGTTCTTAAAGGAAGTATTCAAAAGAGGATCCATCGAATCTCTGGATGCGGAGACTCTGTTCACCATTCAGCGCTTCTTTGAGAACAACCTGAATGTTTCCGAGACCTCCAGAAAGCTGTTTGTCCATAGAAACACACTGGTTTACCGCTTGGAAAAAATTAAGAAATTAACCGGCCTTGACTTGAGAGAGTTCGAAGACGCTATCGTATTTAAGGTAGCCTTAATGGTAAAAAAGTATTTGTCCGCCAACCCGGTCAAGTATTAAAGCACGGAAAGAAGCAAGACCAATAGCAGGAAACCCCCTCTGCCTTTTTAGACAGAGGGGATTTCCTGCGAATAAGCGCGAAAAATGTAGAAAGAAGAAAAATAAGAGAGGCTCCCCATGATTGAATTTAAAAATGTGTCTAAGGTTTATAATAACGGCACGGAAGCGCTGCGGAACCTTAGCCTTAGCATCGCGAAGGGCGAATTTGTGTTTATCGTCGGTTCTTCCGGCGCCGGCAAAAGCACCTTCCTAAAATTGATTATGAGAGAGGAAGTTCCCAATTCCGGAGAAATCGTGGTCAACGGCAGAAAGCTGTCAACCGTCCGCAAAAGAGACGTTCCATATCTGCGCCGCACCATGGGAATTGTGTTTCAGGACTTCCGCCTGATTGATAAAATGACTGTTTACGATAATGTGGCGTTCGCCATGCACATTGTTGGCGCCAGTGACCGGGAAATCCGGAAAAGAGTACCCTATGTGCTGGGCCTGGTGGGCTTGGAGAAAAAAATGGACAATCATCCCGCGGAGCTTTCCGGCGGCGAACAGCAGCGCGTGGGCCTGGCCCGGGCGCTGGTAAACAACCCCAGCATGATTATTGCGGACGAGCCTACGGGTAACGTGGACCCGGCTATGTCCTATGAAATCGTAGAGCTTTTGACAGAAATCAACCGGCGCGGCACCACAGTGCTGATGGTTACCCATGAGCACGACCTTGTAAAGCGGTTCCCCAGGCGCGTCATCGAGATTCAGGGAGGAACGGTTGTGGGGGATACCGGCTCGGAGGTGCGCGATGAATTTTAGTTCCATGAAATATCTTCTCAAGGAGGGCGTGAAAAACGTCTGGAATAACCGGATGATGTCCTTCGCTTCCATAGGCGTGCTGGTGTCCTGCCTGCTGCTCACCGGCGCGGCGGTTCTCTTTTCCGCAAACCTGTCCTACGCTATGAAGGATATCCAGGATGAAAATGTGGTGACGGTATACTTAAAGCAGGAGGTAGGAGAGCTGGAAGCAGTGACGCTTGGCTCGGAGCTGAAGGAAATTCCCAATATCAAGGAAATTGTCTTTGTGTCCCAGCAGGAAGCGCTGGAGCAGTATACGGAGATTTTAGGCCCCTTGTTCGAGGGCCTGGAGGAGGATAATTTCCTTCCCAACGCTTACCGGGTAACCATGGAGGATTTGTCCCTCTATGACGAGACGGTGGCTAAAATCAAGGAAATCCCCCAGGTGGATACCCTCAGTGACCGCAGCGACGCGGCCTCTAAGCTGACGAACCTGAATAATATGGTGGGAACCGCCGGCCTTTGGATTTTGATCATCCTCAGCGTGGTTTCCCTGTTTATCATCAGCAATACCATCCGTGTGACAATGTACAGCCGCCGTCTGGAAATCAGCATTATGAAGTCGGTAGGCGCTACCAACTGGTTTATCCGGGTGCCCTTTATTGTAGAGGGCGTGGTGATCGGCTTGATTTCAGCGGGTATCTCTATTTTAGTGCTGAAGCTGGTTTATGAGAGCATTATGTCGGCCGTCAAACAGCTGATTCCCTTTACAAGCATCCCCTTTACCACTCTTACAGGTCCTGTGGTGCTTGGATTCATCGGCGCCGGCATCGCGTTTGGGGCCTTGGGCGGAATCATTTCCATCAGCAAGTATTTAAAGAAAGAAGGAGGAGAGATCCTTGGCTGGTAATAGGTTTGGCACGTGGAAAAAAAGAACAGCCGCCGTGTTCATGGCGGTATGCCTCTTAGGAGCCATGCCTGGCGCTGTTTGGGCGGCGGATACCGCAGATGGGCTGGAGTCCAGCATTTCAGACAGCGAGACCAAAAAGCAGGAGCTTGAGCAGAAAAATGCGGAGCTGAGCCAGGCGCTGGAGGAAGCAAAGCAAAACGCGGAGGATCAGGAAGCCCTGCACCAGGCGTATCAGGACAAAATCGATGTGCTGGATCAGCAGATCGAGGAAGCCTATGCCCAGGTTTCCCAGCTGGATGAGGAAATCAACGACCTTCAATCTCAGATCAGCAACCGGGAGGGCTCAATTGAAAAAAATACGGAGCTTTTAAAGGAGAGAATCCGGGCCATTTATATGGCGGGAGAAACCTCTACTCTGGATATTATTTTAGGCGCGACGGATTTTAACGACTTTTTGGATAAGGCGTCTCTTTTGAAAACCATATCCGATCATGATACCAAGCTGATCGAAACCCTTCAGGCGGAGACCTCTAAGCTGGCGCAGGAAAAGAAAACCTATGACCAGAAAAAAGAAGAGCTTACCCAGCAGTTGGATGACCTAAACGCGAAAAACGATGAGCTGACCCAGCTCTCCGAGGAAAGCGGCATCAAGCTTTCCCAATACCAGCAGGAGCAGCAGGAAGCGATACAGGGCTTGGATAATAACAGCGCGGAGCTGCAGCAGCTTAACAGCGATATCGAGGCTTATTATGAGGCGCTGCGGCAGGAGTACGAAAATCAGCAGCAAAGCCAGCAGCCCAGCGAGCCGGACGCTCCTTCCGGCGGCGGGAGTACAGATACGCCCTCCGGCGGTGACGGCGGAAGCAGCGGAGGCGGAGACACTCCTGCGCCTGCTCCCGAGCCTGACCCGGATCCGGCCCCGGATCCCGCTCCCAGCGGCCCTCATGGCTATACCTGGCCCACCCCTGGCTTCTACTGGCTGTCATCCGCTTGGAACGAGGACCGTGATTCCTACAACCACGGAGCTATCGACATCGCGGGCGAGGGAATTTACGGAACGCCGATCTACGCGGCTCAAAGCGGCACCGTCAGCACCAGCTGGTACAATAACGGCGGCTGGGGCGGCGGCTACGGCACCTACTGCATGATCAACCACGACGCCCAGGGAGAATACGCCACCCTGTACGCTCATATGAGCCAGATCGTGGTGTCTCCGGGTGAGACGGTTTCAAAAGGACAGATCATCGGCTATGTGGGAAGCACCGGCGACAGCTCCGGGCCGCATCTCCATTTGGAGTGCCGGCATTGGGGAAATAAATATAACCCCTTGATAGAGTATCCGGATGTTCCCGTGTATTATTAAGGAAATTTTGTGTGATTTCCCGGCGGGCCTTGTTGCAGCAAGGCCCGCTTTTTATGTGGAGATGGAGCGTCATGGCTTGTGGGAATTGTAAACAGTTCATTCTTTCCATTGACAAATAGTTACAAAATTGTTATAATTATTCCGATCTTGCAATAGGGAGGAACGTCCAATGGCCCATAAAAGGTGGGGAAAATGCCTAACCGCGGCGGCGCTGGCCGCGATGATCGCGCTTACTTCCGGGATATCCGCTCCGGCTTGGGCGGAAAGCATTTCTGAATTGGAGTCACAGCAGGAAAGACTGCAAACAAGAAGCGGCGAGTTGAACGCGGCGCTGGAAGAAGCAAAGAAAAATACAGAAGAAAAGGAAGCCTTGAAACAGGAATATGAGGATAAAATCAGCCAGGTTCAAGGACAAATCGATACCTTAAATAACGAAATCCGCACCTTGGATGAAGAGATTGCGCAGAAGCAGAAGGAAATTGAAGGCCCTCAAAAGGAAATCGATGAGAATATGGAGCTTTTGAAGCAAAGAATCCGGGCCATTTATATGGCGGGAGAAACCTCCACTTTGGATATTATTCTGGGTGCGGAGGATTTCAGTGATTTTTTGGACAAGGCATCTCTTTTACAAACCGTAACCTCTCATGATGTAACGCTGATTGAAACCATTCAGCAGCAGCTCAGCGAGATTCAAGAGGAAAAAGACGAAATTGAGGCGAAAAGGACGGAAGCGGCGGATAAGAAGACCGAGCTGGATGGCCAGCAGGAGGAGCTTACCAGGCTGCTGGAGGAAAACCAGGTGATTTTGGAGGAGCTTTACGGCGTTCAGCAGGAGGCTCAGGACAAGGTGGATGAAAATGACGCGGAGCTGCAAGCGATCGAGGCGCAGATTTCTGCTTATTATACTCCGCAGCAGCCTGCCGGCGGCCAATCACAGGGCCAGACTCCCAACTATAGCGGCGGTGCCTTTGTGTGGCCGGCTCCCGGCTTTTACCTCTTAACCTCCGAATGGAACGAGGACCGGGGCTCCTATAACCACGGAGCCATTGATATCGCCGGCGGCGGAATCTACGGTACGCCGGTGGTGGCGGCGGCCGACGGCACGGTTGTCTTTTCCAGCGCGGGCGGCTGGGGCGGCGGCTACGGCACTTATCTTATGATCGACCATGGCGGCGGCGTTTCCACTCTTTACGCTCATATGAGCGGCTTGGCGGTTTCCCAGGGCGCCGCTGTGTCTGCGGGCCAGGTGATCGGCTATGTGGGAAGCACCGGTGACAGCTCCGGCCCTCATCTGCACTTTGAGGTCAGGGAATACGGTACCAAGGTCAATCCGATGAATTATTTTTAAAAAATCTGTAAAAATAAACAGGGCCGGGATAGGGATAACCTATCCCGGCCTTGCAGCGGCTGGGCTATGTCGAAAAAAGCCGTCAGTCTTGGGATTTGGTTAAGGTTTATTTACATTTGAAATCTTGACATGGCATAAGTTGTTGACTATAATAGTACTATTGTTTCAAGAATAACTTCACACAAAGGTGGTAGCGGATATATGGCGGCAAAACAAGTGTTGTTGACAGATGAAGGCTTGCACAATTTGGAGCAGGAGCTGGAATTTTTAAAAACAGAACGCCGTAAGGAAATCGCGGAGAAAATTAAGGTAGCTCTTTCCTTTGGCGACCTTTCGGAAAACAGCGAGTACGATGAGGCGAAAAACGACCAGGCCATGGTGGAGGCTAGAATCGCCGACATCGAAAGTATGCTGAAAAATGTGAAAATCATCGATCAAGATGAGCTTACCACAGAATTGATTCATATCGGCTCCAAGGTTCAGGTTAAGGATGTGGAATTCGACGAGGTCTGTACCTATCAGATCGTAGGCTCCAGCGAGGCGGATCCCTCAAACGGCAGAATTTCTGACGAATCTCCGGTGGGAAAGGGCTTGCTTGGCCATAAGGTTGGCGAAACCGTAGAGATAGAAACTCCGGCCGGCGTCATGCAGTACGAAATATTAGGAATTTCAAAGTAGTTCAAATGCGGACAGGGGCGGCGCGTATGCACTCTGTCCGCTTTTTTAAAATTATAATCGGGAGTTGTCACTATGAGCGAAGAAAAGACCACAGTGGAAAATAACGGCCAGCAGGAGGCGGAGGACCTAAAGGAACTGCTGCAGATCCGCAGGGACAAGCTGTCCGCTCTTCAGGAGGCTGGACAAGACCCCTTTGAGATCACAGTCTGTCATCCGGATATTCATGCCGCCGATATTATTGAGCGGTTTGAGGAGCTGGAAAACCAGGATGTATGCGTAGCGGGCAGAATTATGAGCTGGCGCGATATGGGAAAGGCCAGCTTTATCGACATCCACGACCGTACCGGCAGAATCCAGGTTTATCTGCGGATCAACGATTTAGGCGAGGAGGTATACCGGGGACTGGATAAATGGGACATTGGAGATATCGCCAGCGTAAAGGGATTTGTGTTCCGTACCCGCCGGGGTGAGATTTCTATCCATGCGAAAGAAGTGCGCCTGCTTTCCAAATCTTTGCTTCCGCTGCCTGATAAATTTCATGGCCTGACCAATACTGATCTTCGTTACCGCCAGCGGTATGTGGATTTGATTGTCAACCCCGAGGTTAAGGATACTTTTATCAAGCGCAGCCAGATTATCAAGTCGATCCGGGAGGACTTGGATAACCTGGATTTTATTGAGGTGGAGACTCCGATTCTGAATACGATCCCGGGGGGAGCGGCGGCGCGGCCCTTTATAACCCACCATAATACGCTGGATATCGATTTGTATTTGAGAATCGCTCCGGAGCTTTACTTAAAGCGGCTGATTGTCGGCGGTATGGAACGGGTATATGAAATCGGCCGTTTGTTCCGCAATGAGGGAATGGACGTAAAGCACAACCCGGAATTTACCACCATCGAGCTGTATCAGGCATATACGGATTATAACGGCATGATGGAGCTGACGGAAAATCTGATCCACAGCGCTGCTATTAAGGTGTGCGGTACGGAGGAGATTTCCTACGGCGGCCAGCCGGTGAGCCTGGCGCTGCCTTTTAAGCGGGTAACCATGATCGACGCGGTGAAAGAGGCTACCGGCATCGATTTCGGCGCGTTCCGGGGAGATACGGAGAAAGCCAGGGAAGCGGCGAAAGAGCTTCGCCTGGAGATCAAGGAAAGCGATACCTGGGGCAATATTTTAAATCTTGCCTTTGAGGAAAAGGTGGAGGACACTCTGATTCAGCCCACCTTTGTATGCGATTATCCTATAGAAGTATCCCCTTTGACTAAGAAAAAGAAGGGAATGCCGGAGCTGGTAGAACGGTTCGAGCTGTTTATCACAGGAAGAGAATTTGCCAATGCCTATTCCGAGCTGAACGATCCCATTGACCAGCGGGAGCGGTTCCTGCGTCAGGCGGCTTTGCGGGAGGCCGGGGATGACGAGGCAAATATGCTGGATGAGGATTTCCTTACGGCATTGGAATATGGTATGGCTCCCACCGGCGGTATGGGAATGGGAATCGACCGGCTGGCAATGCTGCTGACCGACAGTGCCTCCATCCGGGATGTCCTGCTCTTCCCGACGATGAAGCCATTAGGCTGAGTAAAGAGGCTTAAAACCTCATAAAATCAAAGCTTTTTGGAATTTTTTCGTGAAAAATTACGCCAATTTCTGCATGGTCTATATGGAAAAGGGTTGCTCTTAGTTCAAAAGCCGTGTCTTGCAGGTAAAGTAAGACACGGCTTTTGAATATACAATATTTTACGGAGTAAAAGAAGTGGTACTTTATTTTTGTTTTGGATAGATCATCGTACGCAGTCCCGCATTTTTTAATGCAGGACCTTTTTTATTTTGGAGGTGTCTTATGTCAGAATATCAATTAGAAATAAAACAGATCGTGGATGATCCACGCTGCCGCATCTATTGGCAGTTCGTACAAACCCTTATGAAAGACCGGAGTATTTGCCTTGGCGGCAGCCCCGGACTTTTTTATTATACCGTCCTTTGCAGCTATGCTAATTTTCGCACATCATACAAGCGCATAGACGGCATTAGTTACATTATATATCCCGGTGAGTGGCTGTGCCCGTTCGGTCGGCGTTTTGCTCACCGAAAACACCGCTTTTGTGGTATATAACTTGGGAGACTCCTTGATGATATGGCAGTACCGGGCGGAGATGCGTACAAAGGCTCTGATGCAGACAATCCTTTGCCGGGAGTGTCCGCCGGAGCAATACAAACCGGAAGCTGTAAAGGGCTTGCTTTTGGGAGACAGCATGGAATTAGCGGAGGCTATCCTTACCGGTGACGGCGGCAAACAATATTTTCTCCTTGACGGCAGCTGCGAACATTTTTACTACATCACCGATGATCGCAAGGGAGAGAAGCTGTTGAAAATAATGTGCAGCGCGGAATTGTCCGAAAAGCTGGAAGCCCTTCCGCTGGCGGATTTGTGGTAGAAGGACGAAGGGGTGCCTATAGAAAACGACGCCGTCGATGACAACGGCTGTCCTGTTCTTTTTGCCTGCACCTGCGGCCTGCCCCGTATCAAGAGGTTCGATACGGCACTCCGGCTTCAGAGTGGGACAGGCAGGCTCATCTGCTTTGATTTCCAGATGGACGCGCTTCGTAAATGCTGTGAAGATAGGGCGCAATTCCAAACGATTGGCTTAAAAAATGGAAAAGGAGGTTTTGTCCATAAGACGCAAAAGATTGTTTTCGATTCTTTCTGGACTGCCGCCGCTGCTTTTTGCCTTACTCTACGGCGGAGGGTACATCGCGCAGTTTATCCGCAACCACACCGTATGGAAAAACGCTGGCGGCACACCTGGCTATGGAACAGCACCGGAGATGCCGTCTTTTATCCTGTCGGCCAGTTTTGAAGCGCTATTCACTTTGCCATATGGGGGATTATCGGCGGCCTCATATGTATCAGCGTGCTGGTGTTGCTCATTATCATGGTTATGCGGATGGGATATGGGGACACTGGAGAATACGATAAGGAACGGAATTTTATCTATTTCCAAAAAGGAACTTACGGAACATCGGGTTTTATGTCTGAAAAGGAAGCGGAGGAAGTGTTGAAACTGACTTCCAGCCTGAAAAAGCATACCGGCACTATTCTTGGAACATTAAACGGTAAATATGTTTGTGTGCCGGAAGAAAGCCGCCTCAATAAAAATATCGCCGTGTATGGCGCCGGCGGGTCAATGAAGACCCGAGTACTGTATCAACCGCATTCTTCAGGCTGCCGCACAGGGGGAATCATTGATTATCTGCGATCCGAAATCTGAATTATACGAAACCACCAGCCAATATTTGCGGGAACAAGAATATACTGTCCGCGTTTTTAACCTGGTATCTCCGGAACACTCGGATTCCTGGGCCTGCCTTTCGGAAATCAAAGGCGATGAGCTGATGACACAGCTTTTTTGTGATGTTATCATTAAAAATACAGGAGATGAAAGGGGAGACCACTTCTGGGACAGCGCAGAAATGAATCTCCTCAAAGCTTTGGTTTTGTATGTGGAGCAGGGCTCTCCCTGCAACGAAAGAAGCCGCAAAAAACCAGAATGAAGACATTTCGTTTCAATCAGAAGCAGCGGAAGATCTGTTGGGGCAAGAAAATTTAGAGACTATCGCCCACACGATTTCCGTGTTCCGGAAAGGCCGGTAAATAACGGAAACAAAAGAGAGACGTCCTATCTATCAATAGAACGTCTCTCTTTTTCTTGTAACCCTGTATGCGTGCGTTCATCAGCAAGCGGAGAAAACACGCTTTTCAATTTCTTCTTTGTCTTTTGGCGCTGGTTCTTCTACAATCCCGCCAAAAGGCATCTCTGCCACCAGCACGTAGTCCCCCGAAAGGTGCAGGAGTTCTTTCACCGCATTGTCGATTACCGGATTGTAATGCTGCAGGGAAGCGCCGATGTTTAACTCGCGCAGTCCGCTCCAGACAGCAAGTTGCAGCATGGCGCTGGACTGGGACGCCCATACCGGGAAATTATCCGCATAAAGCGGATATTGTTTCTGAAGCGATTCTACTACTTTCCTGTCGTAGAAATAGAGAATGGTGCCGCTGCCCGCACGGAAGCTGTCAATTTTTTCTCGGGCAACCTTTCCTTCAAAAACGTCATAGATTTTGTTCCAGAGCTGATCCTGCTTTTCCCCATGTACGACGGCTGCCCGGCCGCTTTTCATGTTAAAGGCGTCGGGGACAAGTTCTGTGAGTTCTTTAACCATATCCATCACCCGGTCGATAGCGACGGGCAGTTCCCGGTTGATTGCGTAATAGCTTCTGCGTGCTTTTAGAGCTTCTGTAATTTTCATCATGGGAAGATCCTTTCTAACATCATATATGAACAAGAGACTATACCCTTTCAAACGCGTCCTTGGGACAGAATTTCATGCACTTGCCGCAGACAATACACTTTTCTCCGTCGATCTCCGGCAGCGAGTAAATGTCCTTTTGTGAAATAGCCCCTTTGGGACAGACCGCGATAGACGGGCAGCGGTGGTTCTGCGGGCATTTTTGTGGATTGACTGTGATTTTCATAGTTTTACTCTCCTTCTTCTTTGCAGTATTCCTTTTTGATGGCTTCTATCAGGGCGATCACCCGTTCATCTTCAATCCAGTAAAACACATTCATGCCCTGCTTTTCGGAACTGAGGATACCAGCTATCTTCATCTGGTTTAAGTGCTGGGACAGAGCGGAAGCGGTGATGTTCGGCGTATATTGATGAATCTCACCGACGGTAAGCCGCCCTTTGAGCAGTGCGCATAAAATCAGCAGCCGGTGTTCATTCGCCAGAAGCTTCAGCAGCTCCGCTATTTTCTTTGCCTGTTCTTCCATATTCCTTTGCCTTCTTTCCGTTCCTTAATTTGCAAATTCCCTGGGTCATGGTTCCCATCGGGCAGTATACGCACCACGACCGGGGCCGGAACAATACCATTGTCAAAAGGCCCAGCACCGTCGAGGTGAGCATAACGCCGAAAAAGCCGAAGGCAAACTGCCCGATCCACGGGGCCACAAAACTCACGTCCGCCCACTGCCACGGGAGCTTGAATACCCACAGAAGCGTCACCGTCTGCGAAAGGGGCGCGCCGGTAAATACCCGGTAGGTGCTGAACAGCATCAGGCCGAACATCACCATAAAGAAGGTTAAAAAACCATAGCGGAACCACGGGCTGCGCAGAAACTTGGGCGGCGGGGTGTTCCGGGACAATTTCAGCTTTTCTCCCAGCAGGCTGAAAAGCTGGCCGCGCCCGCAGTAGCGGTTGCAGTAGGCTTTGCTGCCGCCGAAAATGGCGACGAACAGCGGGATACAGAAAAACAGCATCCCCAGCCATGCGAACAGGATATTGAACAGCCCCAAAAACAGGTAGCACAGCTCGGCGATCCAAAGGTAGTCCGACCACCTCTTTTTCCTTGTGCTTTTCACAGTGCACCGCCCCTTTCCACCATGTTGATGACCGCCGCAGGGCATACATTCGCACACTTCCCGCAGCCGACGCATTTTTCCTCGTCCACATGGGCGGAAACGCCCCATCTGATTTGGATCGCCTCTTTCGGGCAGACGGGGACGCAGGTGCCGCAAGCGACGCACTCTTTGCCGATCTGGAAAACGCGGGGTGTTTTTGTCATAAGTACCCTCCAAAAATCTCTTTGTTATTTAAGTAATTAAGTAAATACTAATATATTATATATGCCTGCATTTGTCAAGTTAGAACAGGAAATTTGTTGTCGTCTTAATTATAAAAAAGCGGATATGCCGAAAGCATGTCCGCCAAACAGAAGCATCAGCCGTTTGTTTTTTTATCCAGCCGCAAATGGAGTCGGTAGAGCGCAAACCTTGCAACCGGCTGTGCAATGCACATTTCTACAAAGAGGGAAATGGAAAAATTACGCGGCCATTTGTGAAAGAACATCTGAATGGGTTCCCATGAAACAGAACGTGTCCCGATCCAGGTGCCTATGACAGTCAGCAGAACGGACATCATCAATACTGTACACAGGATATTGACTACAATATGAGCGTTAAAACTGTCTCCTTTCGAAACAATTTTTGCCGTCATCTTTTCTGCGGGGATGTAGGTCAATAGGACAACGACGATGACGCTCAGCCAAATCAACGGCAGGACGATGAGCACATCCCGATAAACATACAGGTGGAAACCGGCTTCAAAAAAGGTGATCAGCGGGGCAATGATATTGACTGAAATGATGGAGACAATGCCCATAAATAAAGCAAATTCCTTTTTGCTGCGGGGTAATTTCATGTAAAATTCCATTTTGATTCTCCTCTTTTCGTAAAAAATAAGCGTGAAATCATTCCGATTTCACGCTGAACCATTATACGCGCTTTCTATTATTTACATTATTCATTATATCATATGCTTTTTTTAAAATTCAAGTCAAAGTTTCTTGAATCTTAACGGAGAATATTTTGCCTTTCCAGTACAATGAAAAAGTAAACATTGTTTTTCTTCAACTTCTGCTGAAAATGGCATGGAATAGACACGGAAACTGCTGTGCAGGAGCTGGCTTATACCGAGCAGGATAAAAGCTTAGTCAGCCCTCAAAGGTATAGGAGAACGGAAGCAGTTCTTTCGCCTTGATTTTTGCATGCTGTCCTGCAACGGAGAGAATCACTTCACAGTCCGGCATATAATCATGCAGGATCTGGCGGCAGTTTCCACAGGGCGGGATAATTTCCGAACCATCCTTGCCTCTTACCGCAACAATCGTATCAAAGTCCCGTTCCCCTTGTGTGACAGCAGCTCCGATGGCAATCTGCTCCGCGCAGGCGCCGTGCATGGAATACATATTGACGCCGGCAAATATTTTTCCGCTCTTGCTGCGTACTGCCGCACCTACTGTATGATTTTCGTGGATTGCGTCGTAATTCAGCCGGATGACCCTTTGCGCTTCTGCGATCAATTCATAATCTTTGTCGGTTAATGGCTGCATCATACCCCATCCTTCCCATTTATTCGCATTTGTCTTGCACAATCACTGGTATCATTGTATCACAATGCAAGAATTTCTATCAAGCAACGTAGTACAGAAATTTCTGTTTTATCGTTCCAAAATAAAAAGATAAGAAAATCAAAAGGAGACAGTTCGCAAAGAACTGTCTCCTTTTGTTCTGATCGCTTATTCAATGGTAATCTGATTTGGCTTCGGCAAAGCCTTCGTTTCCTTCTTGGGGATAGAAAGCTTCAGAATACCGTCCTCGAATTTAGCGGAAACATCTTTCTCGGTAATGCCATCACCAATATAGAAGCTCCGGCTGCATTCTCCGCAATACCGCTCACGGCGGATATACCGGCCCTTGTCGTCTTTCTGGTCCTTATCAAGGCCCTTGCTTGCGCTGATGGTCAGGTAGCCATCTGAAATCTGAGCCTGGATTTCATCCTTCTTAAAGCCCGGAAGGTCGATATCCAGTTCATAGGAGTTATCCTTTTCCCGGACGTCGGTCTTCATCAAAGCCTTTGCATGTTTTCCATACAGTTCTTTGTCAACATTCGGGAATGTTGGGAATGAAAAATCGTTCATAAAGTCATCAAATAAGTTTTCTCCAAAAATACTAGGCATCATCATAAGTCATTTCTCCTTTCAAATTGAAACGCCGTTCCGGTGGATCAAGAGATCCAACTGTTGTCGGTATATATTTACCACAACGGGTTATCCGTTGCGGTGATTGATTTGTTCTTTGGAACATCCGGAAGCTCTTTTTTTATCTCTTCCTTTGTTCTATGTGTAATATAACATACATTACTAGCCATGTCAAGACTCGAGTGCTAATTTCACAAATTATTCACAATTAGAGCATAATGGACTTATAATAGGATAAGAAATGCAATACCTTGAGTATATATAGCAATCAGGCGAATATTTGCAATTCTGCAGGGGAATTGATATACTTGCTCCGGTTAAAGAAAAGAAGTGAACATTCTGCAATGTTATAGAAACCTGAAAGCATAGAAAAAAAACAGAAAAATCAATATAATAAAGCTTATAAAATAATATGTGATTTAAGAATATAGGAATATCAGGAGGAAGAGAGAATGCAGGAAAAGTATTTAGAGTTTAAGCTTGGTGCTCCGGATTATGTGACAGTAGAGACAGAAGAGGAAAGGCTGGTATGTCAGGGAGGCAGTTACGCTGTGACAGCTGGCAGCACAACGGTAGAGTTTGAAGATGCAGGTGAACATGAGGATATATTTGTTACATCTGAAGATGCTGTGAAATGTGTAAAGCTGAGATGGAATTACAAGATCCCAAAATCCGCCAGATTCCTGGGAGATGCCTGGGAACGTACCTATGGTGATGTGGAATGGCATGGAATGAGCGGAAACCGTTATCTGCCATGGTATTTTTTGGCGAAGCTTTCTGAGAAAGTTCTCTGCTTTGGTGTAAAGGTCCGCCCTTCCGCTATGTGCTGCT
>OKTG01000468.1_pt1 | contig 19497 bp, 16 predicted proteins | sample 1606091 | NCBI WGS metagenome assembly OKTG01 (sample SAMEA3879512, study PRJEB24766) | human gut metagenome | biome: human-associated habitat; feature: feces | place: USA | collected 1985/1987 | reverse complement strand
CCGAGCTGGTCAAGCGCACGGCGTTCAAGATCACCCGCGTGGGCCAGCTGGTGGCCAATCTGGCCTCCAAGGCTCTGGGCGTGCCCGCGGGCATCATCGACCTTTCGCTGGCCCCCACCCCTGCTGTGGGCGACAGCGTGGCCAACATTCTGGAAGAGATGGGCCTTGAGACCTGCGGCTGCTGCGGCACCACGGCCTGCCTGGCCCTGCTGAACGATGCTGTGAAGAAGGGCGGCGTGATGGCCTCCAACCATGTGGGCGGCCTCTCCGGTGCCTTTATCCCCGTCAGCGAGGACGACGGCATGATCCACGCCGCCGAGTGCGGCTGCCTGACCATCGAAAAGCTGGAAGCCATGACAGCTGTCTGCTCGGTGGGCATCGATATGGTCATCATCCCCGGCGATACCACCCCCGCTGTCATCAGCGCCCTGATCGCCGACGAAGCCGCCATTGGCATGGTGAACAGCAAGACCACCGCTGTCCGCGTCATTCCCGCCATCGGCCGCAAGGCAGGCGAGATCCTGGATTTCGGCGGTCTGCTGGGCTATGGTCCCATCATGCCGGTGAATCAGCGTGACCCCTCGGTGTTCATCAACCGCGGCGGCCGCCTGCCGGCTCCCATGCAGTCCCTGAAGAATTAAACCTCTCAGTCACCTGCGGTGACAGCTCCCCTAGCAGGGGAGCCCTTGGCATTACAGTCAGGCTTCACTGCAAAAATCAAGTATCAGAATAAAATGTGTCAAACAGGCCCATTCTCTGGTTATCATTTCCAGAAAAGGGGCCTGTTTTTTATGCTGCCATTCTTTGCCCGCACGCTCACCCGCCGTGAGATGGCGCTGGGGTGCGCCGTGCTTTCCCTTGCGCTGCTTCTGAGCGCCCTGCCTGCTGCCCTGCGCTGGGGGCAGGCACAGCTGGACACCGGGGCCCTCCTCTGTGCCGACACCCTGCGCTTCCACATCCGGGCCGACAGCGATTCCCCTGCCGACCAGACCGTCAAGCTCGCCGTGCGGGATGCTGTTCTGGCCTACGCCGATGTCCACTGCACCGCACAGGACAAGCCTGCCGCCCTGCGCTGGGCGGCAGAGAACCTGCCCGCACTGGAGCTGACGGCCCGGGCCGTGCTGGCAAGGCGGGGGATTTTTTCCACCGTTACGGTACAGCTGGTGGAAATGTACTTCGATACCACCCGCTATTCCACCGGCATCCTGCCCGCCGGGCGGTATCTGGCTCTGCGCATCGACCTGGGCGGCAACGCCCGCCACGGCAAAAACTGGTGGTGCGTGCTCTACCCGGGGCTGTGCCGCTCTGCCTGCGGCACCTACGCCCTGCCGGAGGAAAACGATCTGGTGTGTGGGTCGTATGTGGTGCGGTTCAAGTGTGTGGAGTGGTGGCAGCGGGTGACGGCGAGCCGGGAGGATAAGGTGCTGGTCGAAACAGCCTCGCCCTCTCAGGCGCGAAGCAAAGACGGAGAGGGCAAAAACGCTATGGCACACCTCCCCACAGCGCTGCATACGCTGTCGTGGAAGGAGTGTGACCACAATGGCGATCCCCGCTTATTATTCGTTGATCCAAAAGGGCTCCTACGGCCCGGACGAAGCCCTGGTGCAGACCTGGCTGAACGGCGTGCGTGACCAGTGCAGCTATTACCCCGCACTGACCACAGACGGCCGCTTTGGCACCAGGAGCGAAAATGCCGTGAAAGAATTCCAGCTCCGGAACAATATGAACATGGACGGCAAAGTCGGGGCAAACACCTGGAACGTCCTCTACGCAAAGTACACTGCAAAGCACGGGCTGGCGGTGCCCTATCCCGGCATCGTAATGCGCACTGGCATGTCCGGCGGCACCATCCGGCTCATCCAGCAGAAGCTCAACACGCTGGGGGAGAAGATCGGCACGGACGGAAAGTTCGGCTCCCGGACTGCCGCCGCTGTTCAGCGGTTCCAGCGCCGCAACGGCCTGAACGCTGACGGTGCTGTGGGCAAAGCCACCTGGGCAAAGCTGTTCCCCGCTAGTTAAAAATTTCAATCGGCTCCGGGCAAAAATGCGGTTAAGAGATCTTCACGCCGACAGGCGGGAATCTCCAGCATTTTTGTTCGGAGCCCTCTGCTTTGGGGTTACTAGGGGCGAGCAGCCCCTAGTTCGTGCCTCCCGCGCTTCGAAAGTAGCGGGTGCTTTTCTGGTTCTCTTTTGGCACGCAAAAGAGAACATTCCGTGGTATAATAGAGCCATCCTTTTAGAAAGGGGGCTTCCCCATGCGTTTTCTCCACCTCTCCGACCTGCACCTGGGCAAACGGGTCTGCGAGTTCTCCATGCTGGATGACCAGCGCTATATTTTAGAGCAGATCTTATCCCTGCTCGATTCTCACCCCGTGGATGCCGTGCTGCTGGCCGGTGACCTGTACGACAAACCCGTGCCGCCTGCCGAGGCGGTCCGCCTGCTGGACTGGTTCCTCACCGAGCTTTCCCGCCGGGAGCTGCCGGTGTTCGCCATCTCGGGCAACCACGATTCCGCCGACCGGGTGGCCTTTGGCTCTGCCCTGCTGGCCGAAAGCAGGGTCTACGTCTCGCCGGTGTTTTCCGGGCCGCCGGAGCCCATCACCCTCACCGATGCATACGGCCCGGTCGATCTGTACTTACTGCCCTTTTTGAAGCCCGCCATGGTGCGGCACGTCTGGCCGGACGCGCCCATTGAGAGCTACAACGATGCCCTTGCCTGCGTGCTGGATCACTGTTCGCCTGACCCGGCCCGCCGCAGTGTGCTGGTGGCACACCAGTTCGTGGCAGGAGCTGCCTCCTGCGAGAGCGAGGAGCCCAGCGTGGGCGGCATCGACTGGGTGGATGCCGCCCTGTTCGACAAGTTCGACTATGTGGCGCTGGGGCATCTGCACAGCCCCCAGAAGGTGGGCCGGGACACCCTGCGCTACTGCGGAACGCCGCTGAAGTATTCTTTCTCGGAGGCCAGCCAGCACAAGAGCGTGACCTTTGTGGAGCTGGGCGAAAAGGGCAGCGTGACCATTGCCGCCGAACCGCTGGTGCCCCGGCACGATCTGCGGGAGCTGCGCGGCAGCTACATGGAGCTGACCGACCGCCGCAATTACGAGGGCACCGCCGTGGACGATTACCTGCACATCACCCTGACCGATGAGCAGGACATCCCCGAGGCACTGGCCCGCCTGCGGGTCATCTACCCCAACCTGATGCGGCTGGATTACGACAACCGCCGCACCCAGACCCGGCATGAGCTGGATGCCCCTGCAAAGGCCGAACAGAAAACACCGCTGGAGCACTTTGCAGATTTTTACCAGCTGCAGAACAACCAGCCCCTGACCCATGAGCAGGCGGCATTCTGCCAGCAGCTCATTGAAAGCATCTGGAAGGAGGAGGACGCATGAGACCGCTCAAGCTGACCCTCTCGGCCTTTGGCCCCTATGCAGGCACCACCACCCTGCCGCTGGAGCAATTGGGCAGAGGCGGGCTCTACCTTGTCACCGGTGACACCGGCGCGGGCAAGACCACCCTGTTCGATGCCATCACCTACGCCCTGTACGATCATTCCAGCGGCGGCGTGCGGGATGGGGCCATGCTCCGCAGCAAATATGCAGACCCCGGCACCCCCACCTTTGTGGAGCTGGAATTTGAGGTGCGGGGGCAGCGGCACACCGTCCGGCGCAACCCGGAGTATCTGCGCCCCAAGGCCCGGGGCGAGGGATTCACCACTGAAAAGGCGGATGCCGCCCTGACCTATGCCGACGGCCGCCCGCCTGTGACCAAAGCCAAGGAGGTGACTGCCGCTGTCATTGATATCATCGGGCTGGACTACAACCAGTTTTCCCAGATCGCCATGATCGCGCAGGGACAGTTCACCCGGCTGCTCAACGCCACCACTGAGGAGCGGAGCAAGATCTTCCGGAAGCTGTTCCGCACCCAGCGCTACCAGAAACTGCAGGAGGCGCTGGCCGAGGAAAACTCCGCCCTCACAGCCCGACGCGCCGCCCTGAATGCAAAGCTGGACGCAGTGCTTGCGGGCATCTCGTATGATGCCGCAGACCCGGAGGCAGAAGTGCTGGGGGCGCTCTCGGCGCAGATGCCGCCGGACGCAGTGACCACCCTGCTGGAGGGACTGACCGCCCGGCAGGAAGCCGCCGCCGCACAGGCCGCAGACGCTCTGGCTGCGCTGGACAGGCAATTGAGCAGGTTACAGACCACGCTGGGCGCGGCAGAGCAGGCAGAGCGCCAGCGGCAGGAGGTTGCCGGAGAGCTGGCCAAGGCCCGAAGCACCGCCCAGCTGGAATCCGCCAAGGCCAGCACCCGGCGCAAAACGCTGGAAGCACTGGATGCGGCACTCACGGCCTCTGAAGCAGAGCTTGCCGCTCTGGCCGATGCCGACACCCGCCGGGTAGAGCTGGAGGCAGAAGCGGCCCGTCTTGCCCAGCGGGAAACCGCACTGAACGAGCTGGCCCGGAGCCTGACAGAGTGCCAGCACCGGAACACCGCCGCACGCGCCGCGCAGGAGGCCTACCGGCAGGCGGCGGGCAGACAGACCGAGGCCCATTCTGCCCGTGACACGCTGGAGCGTGCTTTTCTGGATGCGCAGGCGGGCCTGCTGGCTCAGACGCTGGAAGAGGGAGCCGCCTGCCCTGTCTGCGGCAGCACCCACCACCCGGCCAAAGCCCACCTGCCCCGCACCGCCCCCACCGAAGTGCAGGTGAACAAAGCCAAGCAGGCCGTTGCCCAGGCCGACAGCGCCGCACAGGAGGCCAGTGCCGCCGCGCGGGAAGCGCTGACGCGGGAGCAGGAGGGCCGTGCCCAGCTGCGGAAGGATGCCGAAGCGCTTCTGCCTGAGCGGTTCACTTCGCCCGAAGGGCCGGTGCCCCTGACCGTGAGCCTGCTCAAGACTGCGCTGGCCGAGGAGAACGATGCTCTGCACACTGTACAGGCTGACCTGAAGCAGCGCCAGACCAAAAACCATACAGACTGCCACCGCAAAAAAGAGCTGGAAGCCCAACGCAAAGCACAGGCAGAACAGCGCACCGCGCTGGAAGCGCAGGTGACGGCAGCCCAGCAGGCTTCTGCCGCCGCCCAGGCTGCGGTGCAGACACTGGAAGCCCGGCAGGCTGCGGAGCAGATCGCGCAGCCCCAGAAGATCGCGGCGCTCAAGGCAGAGCAGAACGAGCTGCTGGCCCGGCGCAAAGCCCTTGCCGCACAGGAGAAAGACCTGAACGCCCGGCTGCTGCCCAACCGGAGGGCGCTGGCCGATCACCGGAAGCTTGCCGACCAGCGGGACGCACTGGATGCCCGCTGGCAGTGGGTAAACGCACTGGCCTCCACGGCAGGCGGCACCCTGAGCAGCAAGCAGAAGATCCGGCTGGAGGCCTACATCCAGATGAATTACCTCGACCGCATCCTTGTCCACGCCAACACCCGCCTGATGCAGATGACGGCGGGCCAGTACGAGCTGGAACGCATCGGTGCTGAGAACCAGCGCAGCCAGTCAGGCCTTGACCTGGGAGTCATCGACCACTACAACGGCACCCGCCGCAGTGTCAAGACCCTGTCCGGCGGCGAGAGCTTCAAGGCCTCGCTGGCGCTGGCCCTGGGTCTTTCCGATGAAGTCCAGAGCACCGCAGGCGGCATCCGGCTGGACACCCTCTTCCTCGATGAGGGCTTCGGCTCGCTGGATGAGGAATCGCTGGAGCAGGCCATCCGGGTGCTTTCCGGCCTGACCGAAGGCGACCGACTGGTGGGCATCATCTCCCATGTCGCCGCCCTGAAGGACCGCATCGACCGGCAGGTGGTCGTGCACAAGGAGCGGAGCGGGGGCAGCTGGGTGGAGATTGTGACGTAACCCCACCGACAAAGCCTATCGGCTTTGCCACCTCCCCTGGTAGGGGAGGCCTTGGCAGAGCGGTTCAGCCTGCGCACAAAGGGGAACTCACCAAACTCCATGCAACGCCAGAGGCCCCACTACTAGGGGGGCTGGCAATGCGAAGCATTGACTGAGGGGTTTCACCCCCTTCCCGCATAAACGACCACACCTCCGCACACATTAAGTGCGGAGGTGTTTCTTATGTCCCACAAGCAAAAGCATGTCGGCCCCACATCCAGCCGGGTGAGCCCGCCGCTGGGGGCACTGCCCAGCCAGCCGGACAGCCCGGAGGTGCAGCTGCCGCCGCCGGAACCGGATCTGCCGCCGATCCAGGCGGTCCCTATGACAGACGGCACACCGGCAGCCTGTATGCAGAAAAACGCCAAGGAATTTCTGGCAGGAAATACACCCGGGGTAATGGCGCAGTATGCCCCCGGGCTGTTCAGCACGGAGCAGAAGCGAAACAGCCGCCAGCCCGCGCCGGATGACCCGGAGGCGGTAAAAGAACTGGTTCGCCTGCGGGAAGAGGAGCCTTATGGTTGACCCTCTCCGTCACGCTCCGCGCGTCAGCTCCCCTCGCAGGGGAGCCCTTGACTGAACGTGCCGTTCTGTGAATATCGCTTACTGCTCCTGCAAGTAAATTTAAAATTTTCAAATTATTTTCCAATTACCTGTTGAAATCTTCGCCGCGTTCTTATATTATGATAACAAACAAAGCAAAGGCAGGTAAGGAAACATGGCAGAAATCAAATACGAAGTGGTCCAGCGCATTGCAGTGCTGTCTCAGCGTCCCCGCGGCTGGGAACGCCAGCTCAATCTCATCAGCTGGAACGACGGCGAACCCAAGTATGACATCCGCGATTGGTCCCCGGACGGTACTCGCATGGGCAAGGGCATTTCCCTGAGCGGCGAAGAGCTGGCCATCCTCAAGGGCATTCTGGAAGATCTGGAGCTGTAAGATGGACTACCGCGAGGAGTTTTTGCAGATCTGGCATCAGTATGTCTCCCGCCCGGGCAGCGAAAAGCTGCTGGACTGGCTGGACAACAAGACGGATTTCTTCTCGGCTCCGGCCTCCACCCGGTTCCATGGGGCCTGTGACGGCGGCCTGTGCATGCACAGCCTGAACGTCTACCATGCCCTCCACGACGGCTTTTTCACCGAGGGCGAGAGTGAGGAGAGCTATGCCATCTGTGCTCTGCTGCACGATCTGTGCAAGGCCAACTACTACAAAAAGGGCACCCGCAATGTAAAGAACGATGCCACCGGCCAGTGGGAAAAGGTGCCCAGCTACAGCGTGGAGGATCTGTTCCCCTATGGCCACGGCGAGAAGAGCGTGTTCCTGATCGAGCGGTTTATGAAGCTGAAGGTCGAGGAAGCGGTAGCCATCCGCTGGCACATGGGCGGCTTTGACGATGCGGCCAAGGGCGGCTGCTTTGCCATCTCGGAAGCTTACGACAAATACCCGCTTGCCGTCAAGCTCCACATTGCCGACCTGAAGGCCACCTACCTCATGGAGCACCGCACCAGCGCCGTGCGGTAACATCCCCAAGATGCAAAAAAGACGATGCACAGCGTTTGTGCATCGTCTTTTTGTTATACAGTCATTAAGCTTTCCAGCTGATGTACCAGATCCACCGCCTGATGGTCGAGCGCCGTGGTGGGCTTCCAGTCCGGCTGCGCAAAGGGGCAGCGTTCCTCCTCCGGTTCCGGCGGTGCGGCCTGCGGGGCAGGCTCCTGCTCCGGTACAGCATCCGGCTGGGGCTGCTCTGCCTTGGGGGCATCCGCCGCCGGGTGGAACACGATCACCGGCAGGCCGGGCTGTTCCAGCACCTTGGGCTGCGGGGGCACGGGCGGCAGCAGGCTGTTTGCCCGCGCCTGCTCACACAGAGCTTCCAGCTCAGCGTTCTCCTGCCGCAGTGCCACCATTTCCCGCTCACAGGCGTAAAGCCGGGTCTGGTAACGGCGGATCTCCGCATTGGCAGCGGCAAGACGGCGGTTCAACAGCTCCGCCTGAGCGGGCTGGCTCGGGAGCCGTCTCCCGGTTTCCGGTTCGACCTGCGCCATCATTTCCTCCACTTCCTGCACCCTGCGCAGAGCGCGGCGGTATTCACGGGCAGCGGCGGCACAATAACGCTCCACACAGCGCAGCACACTGGTCCTGCGGCAGCTCAGCCATTCGGTGCGCAGCCAGATGTCGTTTGGTACCATCTCTGCTCCTCCCGCTCACGCGCGCAAGAGACCACGCCCCCTCCCGGGCGGTTCACACTGTAACTTACAAACTTACTTGCGCTTATTCAGGATCGCCAGCAGCTCATCGTAGTAACGGTTGTCGCTGCTTTCTTCCTCCACCGGCTTTGCAGCGCTGTTTGCGGCGGCAGCAGGCTGCTGCTTTGCGGCACCCGCGCCGGACACATCAGAGCTGAACACTGCGCTGGGGGTGGAAGCACCGGCACCGGCGGCGTTGTTCAGGCTGCTGCGCAGGCCATCGGCGGCCTTGTTGTCAAAGCCGGTGGCCACAACGGTAACGCGCATCTCATCGGACAGGTTCTCATCGAACGCAGTACCCCAGATGATGTTTGCATCGGGGTGAGCGCTCTGGGTGATGAGGCCGGCAGCAGTCTCGACATCCTCCAGGCCGATATCAGGGCTGGAGGTGATGTTGATGATCACGCCGTGTGCACCGGCAATGCTGGTTTCCAGCAGCGGAGAGGAGATCGCAGCCTTGGCGGCGTTCTCTGCCTTACCTGCGCCCTTGGCGCTGCCCACGCCCATGTGGGCGTAACCGGCATCCTTCATAATGGAGCGCACGTCTGCGAAGTCCAGGTTGATGAAGGCGGGCACATTGATCAGAGCGGAGATGGACTCCACACCCTGACGCAGCACATTATCGGCGGCCTGGAAGGCGTTCATCAGGGTGATCTTTTCCTGGCTGATCATCTTCAGGCGCTCATTCGGGATAACGATCAGGCTGTCAACGTGCATGAGCAGGTTTGCAATGCCCTGCTCTGCCAGGCCCATCTTGCGCTTGCCCTCAAAGGAGAAGGGCTTGGTGACGATGCCCACGGTCAGGATGCCCAGATCGTGTGCCACCTCAGCCACAACGGGAGCCGCACCCGTACCGGTGCCGCCGCCCATACCGGCGGTGATAAAGACCATCTGGGAGCCCTTCAGGGCATTTGCGATCTCGTCCTTGCTTTCCTCGGCAGCACGCTGGCCGATCTCGGGATCAGCGCCCGCGCCGCGGCCCTTGGTGAGCTTGGAGCCCAGCTGCACCTTGGTGGCAGCATGGTTCTTGGCCAGCGCCTGCTGGTCGGTGTTCATTGCAATAAATTCTACGCCCTGCAGACCGTCGCTGACCATGCGGTTGACTGCGTTGCCGCCGCCGCCGCCCACGCCAATGACCTTGATCGTCGTAACGTTTTCATCCATTTCTTCGTCGAGCATGAGTGCCATAACTTTTGTCCTCCATCGGATATGTTATCGTAAACCTGCGCTTTTCGCACAAGAAGAGTTCGATACTATACTTATATAACTGTATCGTATCATCTTTTTGCCCCGATTGCAAGACAAATTTGTTTTTTTGCAGAGGTTTTTTTCACCGACCCGTTTCCCGGGGCCGATTCCCGCCGAATTTGCGCCCCCAAACCGGCCAAAATCTCTGTAAATCCGGCATAGCCCCGGTCGATATGCGCCGGGTGGGTGATGACCGTGGTTCCCCGGGCCGCAAGCCCCGCCAGCACCAGTGCCGCCCCGCCCCGCAGGTCGGGGGCCTCCACCACGGTGCCGCACAAATGGCCGCCCGGCGCAATGGTCAGCACCCTGCCCGCCGTTTCGGCCTGTGCACCCAGGCGGCAAAAACCCTCGGCACAGCCGAACCGGCGCTCAAAAATCACGTCCTCGATGCTGCTCTCGCTGTCGGCGCAGAGCATTGCCGCCGCCAGCAGCGGGGCAGCATCGGTGGCAAGAGCCGGATAGGCTCCGGTGAACACCCGGCCTGCCCCGTGCAGCCGCCCAAAGCGGGAAATTCGCACCGTATCCCCTGCCGGTTCCACCCGGCACCCCATTTGTCCCAGAATTTCCAGCACCGGCGCATAGAGTGCAGGGGCGCAGCCGGTCAATTCCACCCGGCCGCCCGCCGCCGCACAGCCGCAGGCCAGCGTGGAAGCAAAAATGCGGTCGGGCAGGGGCGAAAAACAGCACCCGGAAAGGACCCGCCGCCCTTCGATGCGGATTGTGGAGCTGCCTGCCCCCTCGATGCAGCCGCCGCACCGGTTCAGAAAAGCGGCAAGGTCGGCGATCTCCGGTTCCCGGGCCGCTCCCCGCAGGATGGTCCTGCCCTTGGCACAGGCAGCGGCCAGCAGAAGTGTCTCGGTGGCCCCTACGCTGGGAAAACGCAGGGTGATCTCGGCCCCGTGCAGGCCGGAGGGAGCCGTCAGCACCAGCCGCCCTTCCCCAGCTTCCAGCTCCACCGCCCCCATTTTTGCCAGCCCTGCCAGATGCAGGTCGATGGGCCGGGCCCCGATGCGGCACCCGCCGGGCAGGCTGGTCTCGGCGCGGCCCAGCCTTGCCAGCAGGGGCGCGCAGAACAGAATGGAGGCCCGCATTTGTCCCGCTGTTTGCCCCGGCAGGGTGCTGTTGGCAGGCGGGCCGGAGAGTACTGCATCACTGTCCTCCCACCGGGCGGCACAGCCCACACCCCGCAAAAGCGCCATGCAGTGCTCCACATCCGCAAGGCGGGGCACAGCCTGGAGCCGCACCTCTCCCGTGCAGAGCAGCGATGCCGCAAAAAGCGGCAGAACGCTGTTTTTCGCTGCCGGAATTTTCACGCTTCCGTTCAGCGGGCGGCCCCCTGTCACCACGATCCGTTCCTCCATGTCCGTGCCCCCATTCCGCAAAAGATACCCCACCGTATGCAAAACAGGGCCGGAGTGTGAGGCGGACAAGTTTGTTTGGCAATTTCTAAACCTCTCCGTCACGCTTTGCGTGACAGCTTCCCCAATAAGGGAGCCCTTGGCATTCCGTTACGTTCTCTTTTCGTCAGGTCTCCCCTCTCGAGACCGAGAGCACGATCCCCATTTCGCCCAGCAGCATCATTAAACTTGTTCCTCCGGAGGAGAAAAAGGGCAGGCTGATGCCGGTGTTGGGGATGGTATTGGTGACCACGGCCACATTGAGGACAGCCTGCAGGGCCACCTGCACGGTAAAGCCCACCACCAGCAGCGCCCCAAAACGGTCGGGAGCATGGGCGGCAATGGTAATGCCCCGCCAGAGCAGCAGCACGAACAGCAGCACCACGGCGCAGGCCCCCACAAAGCCCAGTTCCTCGCAGACGATGGAGAAGATGAAGTCGTTCTGGGGTTCGGGCACAAACAGATGCTTCTGGCGGCTGTTCCCCAGCCCCAGCCCGGTGGCCCCGCCGGAACCGATGGCGTACAGGCTCTGGATGGTCTGGTGGCCGTCCCCCAGCGGGTCGGCAAAAGGGTCCTGCCAGGAGCGCAGGCGGTCGGCGGCGTAGGGCACAAGGTCCGGCATAACGACCACCACCGCCCCAATGGCGGCCGCCCCGCCCAGGCCCGCCAGCACGAACCACCGCAGACCTGTGCCGCCCACGAACATCAGCACTGCCCCGATGCCCAGGATCAGCAAAGTGCCCGAAAGATGGGGTTCCAGCAGCATCAGCGCCGCCACCACCCCCAGCACCAGCACAAAGGGCAGCACCCCCACCGCAAAGCTGCGCATCCTGTCATGGTTCAGCGAGATGATGTGCGAAAACACCAGCACCACGGCAAATTTTGCAATCTCGCTTGGCTGCAGGGTACCCACCCCCGGCAGCACCAGCCACCGTTTGCAGCCGTTGTATTCCGGCATAAAAAGCACCACCACAAGCAGCACCAGCGAGATCCCCAGCAGCGGCCAGGCCAATTTGTGGAAGATGTGATAGTCCACCCGGCTGGCCATCCACAGCCCCGCAATGCCCATGGCAGCGTAGAGCAGCTGGGGGCGCAGGTAGGCAAAGGCATCGCCCCGCCGGTAAAGGGCCACCGCCCCCGATGCACTGCCCAGCATCACCAGCCCGAACCCCACCAGCGTGAGTACCAGCATCAGAAACGGCAGGTCCATGGCCGACAGAGCCCGCAGCGGTGCCTTGTGCCGCCCGTCTGCCAAGGCAGTCAGTTTCATGTCGTCACCCCCAGTTTTACTATTGTACGCCATGCTGCTGTTGGCTATACGGATATTATCGTGACGTTGTGCATATCTTGTACACTAGCTCACCCTCTCAGGCGCTTTGCGCCAGCTCCCCCAAAGGGGGAGCTTTTGACAAAATCATAAACTTTGTATCGAATGCCAAGGCCTCTCCCTTCGGGAGAGGTGGCATCGCGTCAGCGATGACGGAGAGGGTGAGCCCGTTAAAGGGGGGTGACATCATGCCCAAAGTTCTCCGCACCCTGCCCGAGCGGGGATTCCGCCGCCGGGCACGGGTCGTGGCGGTGCTGTTCTGTGCCGTCTGCCTGGGGCTGGCCGTGCGGCTCTTTTTCCTGCAGGTGCGCACCGACGGCTTTTATGCCGACCGCGCACAGGGCCAGCAGCTGCGGGACACCGTGGTCCCCGCAGACCGGGGGCGCATTTACAGCGCCGACGGCCTTTTGCTGGCCGCCAACAGCAGCTGCTGGACCCTGCGGGCCTCGCCCCGGGAGATGCCGGAAGAGAAAATCACCCTTGCCGCCCACGGCCTTGCGGAGATCTTAGCGCTGGACGAAGCGGCCCTGCTGGAAAAATTCAGCGACCGCCGCTCCAACGACTGCCTGCTCCGCTACCGGGTGGACCGTGCCGCAGCCGATGCCGTGCGGGACTTCTGCGAGGGAAACAGCATCACCGGCATCCGCATCAATCAGGACAGCAAGCGCTGGTATCCGCAGGGCGCGTTTCTGGCTTCGGTGCTGGGGTTCACCAATGTGGACAACGCAGGGGTGGCCGGGCTGGAGCTGAAATATGACGATCTGCTCACCGGGGAAAACGGCGTGGTGCTCACGGCTGTCAACGCCTGGGGCTACACACTGGAGCAGAGCTACGAGACCGAGCGTTTTCCCACCGAGGGCGACGGCCTGCGGCTGACCATCGACACCCAGATCCAGCACTATCTGGAAAACGCGCTGGGGTACGCGGTGCAGGAACACCATGTGGCCGCGCGGGCCGTGGGCATCGTGATGGACGTGAACACCGGAGCCGTGCTGGCCATGTCCACCACGCCCTCCTACGACCCCAACGAACCCCGCGTCATTGCCGACACCGCCGCCCGGAACACCGTGGAAGCCCTGACCGGTGATGCGCGCAAGGCCGCTTTACAGCTGGCCCAGCAGACCCAGTGGCGGAACAAGGCTGTCAGCGACCTGTACGAGCCGGGCAGCGTGTTCAAGCTCATCACCTGCGCGGCGGCGCTGGATGCCGGAGCCATCACAAAGCATTCCAGCTTCTACTGCGGGGAATCCATCTCGGTGGCAGGCACCCGCTTCCACTGTGCCAACCACAAGCGCCACGGGGCCCAGAGCGTGACCCAGGCGCTGGAAAATTCCTGCAACCAGAGCTTCATCCAGATCGGGGCCCGGCTGGGCAGGGAGGCCTTCTGCGATTATTTTGCCGCCTTCGGCCTGCGTGAGCCCACCGGCATCGACCTACCTGCCGAACCGAAACAGAGCCTGTACTATACCGCCGACCGGATGGGCCCGGTGGAGCTGGCCTCCTGTGCCTTTGGGCAGAGCAGCAAGATCTCGTATCTGGAAATGGCGGCGGCAGTCTGCGCCGTGGTCAACGGGGGAAAGCTGATGCAGCCCTACGTCGTCTCGGAGATCCTGGCCCCGGACGGCAGTACCATTGAGCAGCTCTCCCCTGTCTGCAAACGGCAGGTGCTCAAGGCAGAGACCAGCCAGACCATGCGGGAGATGATGGAGGCTGTGGTTCTCTACGGCGGTGGACGGAACGCCCAGATCCCGGGCTACCGGGTAGGCGGAAAAAGCGGCACCAGCCAGAAGCTGGACAGCGCCGACGAAAAAGCCCGCATTGCCAGCTTTGTGGCGGTGGCTCCTATCGACGACCCGCAGTTTCTCTGCCTGGTCTGCCTGGACGAACCCCACAGCTGGACGACCGCAGGCGGCAGCCTGTCGGCCCCCGTCTGTGCCGAAGTGCTGGAGCAGACGCTGGTGTACAGGGGCGTGCCCCGCGCCACGGAAGCCCCGGCTGCCTCCACAGCAGAGACCGCCGCCGACCTCCCCGCTGACGGCGACAGTTTTGACGGGGCCTGAAAACGGGCAGCAAAAAAGACCGCCGAAGCGGTCTTGAATTGCTTGTTATCAGTTCTGGTGCGGCTGCTCGCGGAACTTGATCTCGCCGGTCTCGCTGTTCATGGATTCCACAATGGCAAGGCTCTCCAGCTGGATGCCCTTGCTGCGGATGAGCTCACCGCCCTGCTGGAAGCCCTTCTCCACGGCAATGCCAATGCCCTCAACCGTGGCTCCGGCCTCCTTGGCCAGATCCAGCAGGCCCATCAGGGCACAGCCGTTTGCCAGGAAGTCATCGATGATCAGGACATGGTCCTCTGCGGTGAGGAACTTTTTGGAGACGATGACGTTGTAGATCTTCTTGTGGGTGAAGGACTGGATCTTGGTCTCATAGTTGTCGTAATCCAGGTTGATGCTCATGGACTTTTTGGCAAACACCACAGGCACATTGAACTCGCTGGCAACCACAGCGGCAATGCCGATGCCGCTGGCCTCAATGGTCAGCACCTTGTTGACGGGCTTGCCTGCAAACAGGCGCTTCCACTCCTTTGCCATCTCGCGGAACAGGGGGATGTCCATCTGGTGGTTGATGAAGCTGTCCACCTTCAGCACATTGCCCTCGCGCACGATCCCGTCTCTCTGAATGCGTTCTTCCAGCAGTTTCATATCCGTCTCTTCCTCCAAGCTTTGGTACTGCATTTTGATTTTACCTAGTATACCGGATTTGCCCCCCTGTTTTCAAGGTCTTTTGGCATTTTCTCTCTTGTTTTTCAGCAAAATTTGAGTATACTGGAAGCAACGGCTCCGGGTGGATTTCCGGGGCGCTCCGGGCACAGGGAAAGGTGCCCGTTTTCTGCATCCTGCCGCCTGTTCGGGCGGGATGCATTGTGAGGAGAAGGAGTATCACGCGTATGAAGACCGGATTGATCCTGGAAGGCGGTGCCATGCGGGGCATGTTCACTGCCGGTGTTCTGGATGTTCTGATGGAGCAGGGCATCACGGTAGACGGCATGGTAGGTGTTTCGGCGGGAGCAGTGTTCGGCTGCAACTACAAATCCCACCAGATCGGGCGGACCATCCGCTACAACACCACCTATTGCAACGACAAACGCTATGCCAGCTTCCGCAACCTGCTGCGCACCGGCAACCTGTACAGCGAGGATTTCTGCTATCACGAGGTGCCCGAAAAGCTCGACCCGTTCGACGACAAGGCTTTCCGGGAATCCCCCATGGATTACTTTGTAGTCTGCACCGATGTCCGCACCGGCGACCCCATCTATTATAAGTGCCGCACCGGTGATGCGGAGGATGTGCGCTGGATGGAAGCCTCGGCATCCATGCCGCTGGCCGCAAAGATCGTCAAGATCGGCCATTACGGCCTGCTGGACGGCGGCGTTGCCGATTCCATCCCCATCCGCTTCTTTGAGTCCATCGGCTACAAGCGGAACCTCATCATCCTGACCCAGCCCAAGGGGTTTGTGAAAAAGAAGAATCCCATGCTGCCCGCCATCCGGGCACGGTATCTGCGCTATCCTGCCTTTGTGGAGGCTGTGGCTGACCGCCACGAGCGCTACAACGAAACCCTGAGCTACATCTCCATGCTGGAGCAGTCCGGCAAGGATTACGTTATCCGCCCACCCATCCCGCTGGAGATCGGTGCCATGGAGCGTGACCCCGACCAGCTGCGCCGCGTCTACGAGACCGGCCGGGCCGTGGCACAGATCCAGGTGGATAAGATCCGGGCCTTCCTTGAAACTGCAAAGGCAGAAGCCGAGGAATAATCACTGTGCTATACTGGGGCAAATCAAAACAGGAGGCACTGATTTATGAACACTCTGGATGCCATTCTCACCCGGCGCAGCTGCCGGGAATTCACCGACAAGCCCGTCAAAAGCGAAACACTGCACCAGCTGCTGGAAGCGGCCATGAGCGGACCCAGCTGCGTCAATGCACAGGATTGGTCCTTCGTGGTGGTGACCGCCCCGGAAAAGCTGGCACAGATGGCCGATGCCAATGGCCGCCCTGCCGAGCCGCTGCGGAAAGCTGCCGCCGGCATCCTCGTCTGCGGCGACCTTGACCGTGCGTTCCGCTTTGCAAAGGACTACTGGGTCATTGACGGAGCCATTGCCGCCCAGAACATCTGCCTCGCCGCACAGGAGCTGGGGCTTGGTGCAGTCTGGCTGGGCACCTGGCCCCAGATGGACCGGGTAGAGGCCCAGCAAAAGCTGTTCGCTCTGCCGGAGACCATTGTGCCCCACTCCATCATCGCCCTTGGCTACCCGGAAGCAGACCTAACTGCCCCGCGTAAGAGCCGCTATGAGGACGACCGGGTACATTTTAACCGGTGGTAGATCTGCCGGACGCAAAAGGCCGCCTCCGTTTTTGAACGGAAGCGGCCTTTTCGTCAGGGAGCAATCAGTTGAGATAGTCACCCACGGGAGCGGAATTGTACTGCTTGATGACCTTTACAATGATGGAGCCATGCCCAGACCGTTGTGTGAAACAGCCCGGACATGGGGTTTTATGGTTTTAATGCAGTTACGCCCAGTTCTTCCGCCCGTAGCGGGTGGTCAGCTGGCAGATCTCCTTTTGGAGCTTCTTGGTCAGCTGGGGCTTTTTCAGCCGCCAGCGCCAGTTCTGGCCCACGGTGGAGGGCTGATTGATGCGGGCGGAGTTGTCCAGCCCCAGCCAGTCCTGCATGGGGATGATGCAGGTCGCCGCTGCGCTGCGCAGGATCAGTGCGATCATACTTTTATAGAGCTGCTCCTCCGGGGTGGCGTAGTCGAACAGATAATCCCGCACCATGGCGCGCTCCGCGCCGGTGATGGTCTGGTACCATGATACCAGCGTTTCGTTGTCGTGGGTACCGGTATAGGCCACGCTGTTCACCGGGTAGTTGTGGGGCAGGTAGTCGCTGGCGCTGCCGGTATCCCGGGAGTCAAAGGCAAATTCCAGCACTTTCATGCCGGGAAAGCCGCTGTCCCGCACCAGCTGACGCACGGTGTCGCTCATGTAGCCAAGATCCTCCGCAATGATCTCCCGTTTGCCCAGTGCCTGCTCCACAGCACGGAACAACTCGATGCCGGGGCCTTTTTCCCAGTGGCCCGGCGCGGCAGTCTCACTGCCGTAGGGGATGGAAAAATACTCATCGAAGCCGCGGAAGTGGTCGATGCGCACCACATCGTAAAGCTCGAAGCAGTACCACAGGCGGGTGATCCACCACTGATAGCCGGTTGCGCGGTGGGCTTCCCAGCGGTAGAGCGGATTGCCCCAGAGCTGGCCGGTGGGCGAAAAGCCGTCCGGGGGAACGCCCGCCACCGCCGTGGGAATATTGTCCTTGTCCAGTTGGAACAGACCCGGGTTTGCCCATGCGTCCGCCGAATCCAGCGCCACATAGATGGGGATATCCCCAATGATCCGGATGCCCTTGCTGTTGGCGTAGGCCTTCAGCCTGCGCCACTGCTGGTCGAACTTGAACTGGAGATATTTGTGGTACTCCACCTCAAAATACAGCTCCCGGCGGTAGTAGTCCATCGCGGGCTGCCAGCGCAGACGGATATCCTCGGCCCACTCGATCCACGGCTTGCCCTCAAAGCGGCCCTTTACCGCCATGAACAGGGCAAAATCGTCCAGCCACCACTTGTTTTTTTCGCAGAAGGCTGTAAACGCTTCGTTGTGGCCGATGTCGCTGCGGGAGTAGGCCAGCCGCAGCAGGCGGCCCCGCTCGGCATACAGGCGGCTGTAGTCGATATCATCTGCCTTGCGGCCAAAGTTTGCCTTTTTGCACTCGGCGGCGGTCAGCACCCCTTCCTCCACCAGTGCGTCCAGACTGATGAAATACGGATTGCCCGCAAAGGCGGAAAAGCTCTGATAGGGGCTGTCGCCGTAGCTTGTCACACCCAGCGGAAGGATCTGCCAGTAAGTCTGCCCGGCTTCCTTGAGCCAGTCCACAAAGTCGTATGCTTCCTGCGAAAAGCAGCCGATGCCGTAAGGGGACGGCAGACTGCTGATGGGCAGCAAAATGCCTGCACTTCTCTGCATCTTCATTTCCTTCTTCCTTTATAACTCGATCATAACACCCGCGTGGTCGGATACCTGCGGCTCCTGCAGGCCGTTGAACACCACCCGGGTGCTTTTTACAGTGATCGCCTGGGAGCACCAGATCTGGTCGATGCGCTTTTTTGCCGCCGCATCCGGGGCATCCCGCCAGCCATCAATGGCCTGCACGACGGTGTAGCCCTCGTCCCGCTGCTGTGCCAGACGGTAGGTGTCCTGCCAGCCGCTGCGGAGCACAAGGTCGTAGCCCTCGCCCCGCACGTCGGCCTCACTATTGAAGTCCCCCAGCAGAAAGGCGGTCTTTTTTGTGCCTGCCGCCCGGGACAGCGTTTCCCACTGGGCGGCAAAAGGCTCCACTTCGTCCTTCCACCAGCCCAGATGCACTGTGTAATACCAGACATCTCCTGCACAGATGCCCAGGGTGCGGCGGGTCTTCCAGTTGCTGTAATCATCGGACTTGCTCAGCAGCAGGTTTTCAGCGGCGGTGATGGGTGCACGGCTGAACACCGCCATGCCCTCATCGTACTTGTCGTAACCGATCTTTGCCGGAAGCCAGCTCCAATGGTACTGCACGCCCCGCTCTTCCAGCATCCGGGCTACGGCTGCGGCGTGGTTGTCCGCTTTCAGCGGAACCCCATTGCCGGGACAGGGGAAACACCCCGCCGGAATCTCTCCCAGCAGCGGAGCGGCGGCGGTCTGGTTCACCTCCTGCAGGGCGAACACCTCCGGCTGCTCCCTGGCGATAAAGTCTACAAAGATCTCCCGCTTTGCCTCATAGTCCGGCTCGATGAGGCTGTGGGTATTCAAAGTCAGCAGTTTCATAGTTTTTTACAGAATATCATTGATGTCAGATTTCAGAACGTCTGCCTTGGGGCCATACACAGCCTGAATGCCGTCGCCCTTCACCAGCAGGCTCAGAGCGTCCTCGGCCTTCCATGCGGCAAGGTCGGCCACCTTGGCAGGGTCCTTCACGGTAACACGCAGACGGGTCATGCAGGCATCCACCAGCACAATGTTCTCCCGGCCGCCCAGCAGGGCAATGATGCGCTCGGCCTGACCGTTGTCCACCTTTTTGTCGGCCTTCTTCTCGGCCTTGGTGTCAGCTGCGGCATCGTCCGCGTTGTCATCGGTGTAGTTGCCCAGACGGCCCGGCGTTGCCAGCTTGAGCTTGCCGATCATAAAGTAGGCCACGAAATAGCCGATGATGAAGAACGCCACCACGCAGAGCACAAAGTTGATGATATCGCCGCCCAGACCGGCCTGCAGGGACATGGGGATACGGGTGATGAATTCCAGAT
>OKTG01000454.1_pt1 | contig 20093 bp, 18 predicted proteins | sample 1606091 | NCBI WGS metagenome assembly OKTG01 (sample SAMEA3879512, study PRJEB24766) | human gut metagenome | biome: human-associated habitat; feature: feces | place: USA | collected 1985/1987 | reverse complement strand
CGATATCATATACCCCATTGTCACTGCATTTTAAAGCAATAGCGTATACGCAGCTGCCCGCCGTCGTGAAGCGGAAATCATTTGTGGTGAAGTTCTTCTTGATTCCATCAGAAAACTGTCCGTCCTCGACCTTTGTCGGTCCTTCTCCGTATTTTCTCCAGGCTTTCGTATCGTAGATAGCCTCGCCGTTATCTTTCAGCCATTCTCCGATATGAAGCAGGATTCTCCTGTCCTCTTCTGTAATGGTTCCATCGGCTTTGGGCCCGATATTCAGCAGCAGGCAACCGTTTTTACTGACGATATCCACCAGATCGCAGAGAATTTCCGGCGCGGGACGGAACTGATTATTTTCAGTATAGCACCAGGAATTCAACGCCACCGCAGTATCAGTCTGCCAAAAATAGTGTTTAATCTCTGCAAATTGTCCCCGTTCTACATCCGGCACGGCCGTACCGAATAAAAACGAATCATGTTTATAGTTGATGGCGACTCCTACGTCCCATTCCGCAGCCCGGTTATAGTAATAGGCCGCTACCTTTTTCAGCCATGGCTTGCAGGCGCTGTGCTGGATCCACCAATCAAACCACAGAATTTTCGGACAATACTTATCGATCAGTTCGCAGGTACGTACCAGCCAATCCTGCATAAACTCCTCCGACGGTTCCGGCTTGCAATAAATATCCTGTGGATCGCCTCCCGGCATTGCGGGCCAGTAAAAATCGCCCCGTTCCATAGGATCCTTGACATCGCTGTCAAACTCCTTCCCCTTTCCCATAAAAAACCAATGCTCAACCCGGTGACTGGATGCACCCAGTGCCATTCCTCGCTTCTGACAGCTTGCGCTGATCTCTCCCAGCACATCCCGCTTCGGTCCCATCTCATAGGCATTCCAGTGAGATATTTCACTTTGATACATCTGGAATCCATCATGAAATTCCGCAACCGGAACCACATACCTGGCTCCCGCTTTCTGGAACAGATCCGCCCATTGCTCCGGATCAAAGCGCTCTCCCCGAAACATGGGGATAAAATCCTTATACCCAAAATCCTTATGCGGCCCATAGGTCTTGATATGATGTTCGTATTCAGGAGAATCCTGAATATACATATTTCTTGGATACCATTCGTTTCCAAACGCAGGAACGCTGAAGATCCCCCAGTGGACAAAAATCCCGAATTTTGCGTTTCGGTACCATTCTGGAACCTGATAGGTAGACAATGACTCCCATGTGTCCCGATAAGGCCCCCGGGCAATCACCTCATCGATCGTTTTTAGATACGGTTGCAAATCGTACATAAAATTCCTCCCATAAAAATATAAGTTTATTTTCTCTATTGATTCTGACAGGATGAATGACCGTGACCGTCCGCTTAGCTTTCCCCAATCAGCTCCGCCTGTCTGTCCTCCTTTAATAAAAAGCGGAAACCGCTTATATCAGCGGACATCCGCGCCGTTTGGCTACCTTTTGCCACAAAGTTTTCAACAATTACGAATGGTAGTCTCTTTCACAACCTCTTTCTCCGCAGTAATGCAGCGAATAATTTCTTCTGTAACGGGGACCAGGCGGTAGCGTTTTCCGTCCGCCTGCGCCTCTAAATAAGAAGCCGTTACGACAGCTCTTTTCATTGCATCCTCCCTCTTCCTCATGAAAAAGCCTCTTATACGATCACACGGCCGCCATAGAACTCGCAAGCCCGTTACAGACCTGAACCGTTCCGCTGTGGCCTCTGTATTTATGCCAGCAGCAACGCTATGCTGCTGAATGTTTCCTTCGGACGCCATTGAAAAACGCCATCCGATATCTGATATTTGCTATGACACGCGTCATAAACGGACTGAACCTCTGTTCTTGTATTCTTCGGAAGCCGGAGGCTTACGCATTCCGGCAGCTCTCCGCCAAACATATGGATTACCAGCAGGCTTTCTCCCTGATTTCCAACCCGCAGCATCCCCTGCCAGCCCTCCGGCTCATTGTAGCTTAGGAGCTCCGGACCAAACCGGTAAGACCTGCCGGCCTTAATTACCGGAGCCGCCGCCTTGTAAAACGCGATTCCGTCTTCAATCGTTTTCCACTGCTCCGCTGTCAGCTCCGTCACATGGCCGGAGAGGCAGCATCTTCCCAGAAGCGTTGCCGACATGGAGTAGGCAATCCGCGTTAAGGAGTCCTTCTGCTGAATGACAGCCCAGATCTGGCTCTGCCGCGGCTGCATCACCCGGTGCAGATTCGCGGCTATAATCGGTATCGCCGTACATTCATGGGCGTCTGAAAAGGAGGACATGGCTGTTGCGGAAAGTATTTTGGGCTCCAGGCGGTGACCTCCGGAGGAACAATTTTCAATCACTAAACCGGGGATGCATCGCTGCATTTCCTGGAAAAATTCAAAGGATGCCTCCATATTCTGCCGCAAGCCCTCTCCTAAGCTCTCCGCTTTATCACAGCCGATCCCTACAGTATCGTTATAATCGATTTTCACATATCCGAAGCCGCAGCTTTTCAGAAACTCGATTACCCTTTCCCGCAGGTAATCCCTTACCCAGGGGTCCCGAAGATCCCAGAAGCGCCGGCCTGCGGTCGTAATTACCGCGCCGTTTCTTGTCAGCATGTGCTCTTCCTGACGGTAGGCCTCCGAGGCCTTGCCTGCGGTTTCCGGCTCAAACCAGATTCCTGGCGTCATCCCGGCCTCTTTGATCGCCGCCACCGTCTTTTCCAGTCCTTCCGGGAAAAGCTCTTTTGAAACCCGCCAGTCTCCCAGGGCGTTTTCCCAGGGGATCCCCTCCGGCTTATACCAGCCCGCGTCGATTACAAAATAGGAAATCCCCTTGTCTTGAATTGCGGAAAGAATATTTGCAATATTTTCATGGGAAGGACATCCCCATGTCGTACAATATTCATTGAATAGTATCGGAAGCTCCTGTTCGGAGGCGATATCCGGAACCCGCATGGCGGAAACCAGCCGGTCGGACGCTTCGTCTATCGTATCACATTTACAAACGGTCAGCGTCGCCGCCGGCGTCCGAAAGCTTTCATCCGGCCTCACCGTTTTGGCCCAATGTCCAAACTCGTAATCCGCAAGGCCTCCGCTGATGGCAGCGCCGTCATCCTTCCGGTACACCTCCATCTGCCAGGAAGCGTTATGCCCGAGCTGCGCGCCCCAAAAAAGGTGATTTTTCACGTCCTCCACCAGAAGCCATGGGAACCATTTGTTTACCGGCATAGACCCGACTTGGCCGAACCGTTCGCTGCGAACCCCGTGTCCGGCCCAGGAGGGCTCCAGGTTGAGACGCTCCAACCGCTCGGTCACGAGCCTTCCCTCCATGCTCCAGTCGCTTCTGAGCCGGTGTATTCTAAGCTGTCCCGGCGCGGCGCCTGCCGCCAGGGGAGTAATTCCGGATATAGAAAAGCTGCTTAGCATCTCCAGTGTTACCGCTTTTTTACCGGTATTAAAAAACTCCGTCCAGCTTTCCGCCGCTCCCGTGTGAGCCAAATATTTCAAGTAGTGGCAAAAGTGGCCGTGGGGGGATTGCAGCATCGTCTCTACGACGATATTTCCAGCCGCATCCGTCTCGCATTTCTGCTGGCAAAAGCGCATACCCCAGACGGTTCCGCCCGACCGCATGGTCTTTCCCCCAGAATAAGCTCCCGGCAGGTCGTCTCCTCTCATGTAGGCCTGAACCAAAGAGTCCGCCGCCTGTTTCTTATTCTCCCAGGGAACCGGCTCCATCCCTTCCGGAAGGAGCATCAGCGACATATGCCGCTCTGTCTCTTCCAGAAAATAAAGAGCCTGCATATCTCCCATTTTTACAGTTCTGTATAGACTTACACCCATTCCTTTTTCCTCTCTGTTGCCGGAAACATCAAAACAGTCCGTTCTCTATCCCACAATATCACACTCCGTCAAATGGCTGGCCGTTTATCCTTTAACCGCGCCGATCATTACGCCTTTTTCAAAATATTTCTGAATGAAGGGATAAATGCACAGCAAAGGCAATGTTGACACAATAATAGCGCCGAATTTAATCTGATCGGCATAAGTCTGTGCATAACTGCTCGCGCCGGAAACATTTGCGCCAATTCCCGCTCCATTTGCGAAAGCCTGATTCCTAAGCAAGATATTCCGCAGAGTAAGCTGTAACGGTTCCAATTTCTCGTCGTTGATATACATTAAACCAGAAAAATAGTCGTTCCAGTGCTGTACAAAATAGTATAAGAACAAAACGGAGATGACTGCCTTTGACAACGGCAGCACCACTTTGCAAAAATATGTGAAATGTGAACAGCCGTCCAGCTGCGACGCCTCATACAATTCCGGAGGAAGGTTATCCATGAAACTTCTGGCAATAATTAGGTTATACACGTTCACCGCCGTGGGGATCATCATGACCCAAACCGTATTCATTAAATGGAGCTTCTGCATCAGCAGATAGCTGGGGATGAGGCCGCCGGAAAAATACATGGTAAAGACAAAAATCGCCATCAGCGGCCGCCGGAAACGAAATTCCTTTCTGGACAGCGTATAGGCTAAGGGCATTGTCACGACAAGATTGATCAGCGTGCCGACTATCGAATAGAAAAGCGTGTTCCGGTAACCGATCCAGATCCTGCTGTCCGCCAGAATCTGCTGGTAACCATATATGCTGAAATCCTTGATCCAAAAAACAACTTCACCCTGGTTGACCATGGTAGAGCTGGAAAAGGATGCAATAACCACGAAATATAACGGATAAGCCACTATCAGAAAGGAAAAGATACAAATTATACCAAAAACCAGGTTAAAGGAAAAATCAGATAAATTTAATTTTTTTCTCATCGTACCTCACTCCTAATTACATCAAGCTGATATCCGCTTTCTTTTTTGCAATCATATTCACAACGATTAAACAAGTAAAATTGACCAAATTGTTGAACAGTCCAACTGCTGTGCTGAAACTAATCTGATTGGATTGTACGCCAATTTTGTACACATAGGTCTGAATGACCTCAGAAGCCCCCAGGTTAAGAGGGTTTTGCATCAAATAGGTTTTTTCAAAGCCTACCGAAAGGATCCCGCCCATGCTCAGGATCAGAATAATAATGATCGTTGGGACAATAGCCGGCAGTTCGACATGGCGTATCATCTGCCATCTGTTTGCGCCGTCTACCTTGGCGGCGTCATAGAGTTCGGTATTCACATTGGAAAGGGCGGCGATATAAATAATGCTGTTCCAGCCGCAGGATTGCCAGACGCCGGAAATCACATAAAGAGGAACAAAACACCCCGTATCGCCAAGGATATTCGTATCTGCCCCAATCAAATTTAGAGATCTGAGAAAATTGGTAACGACACCGTTAGGCGCGCACATGATGTTGAGCATCGCGACCATAACCACTGTAGAAATAAAGTAGGGAAGATATACCGTAGTCTGCAGAACCCGCCTAGGCGCCCCCTTTTTTAATTGGTTAATCGCCAAAGCCAGAATGATTGGCAGTGGAAAACCGACCACAATGGAAAAAAACGCAATCACAAACGTATTGCGCATCGTCGTAGCAAAAGCTGGACTGTTAAAATACATCATGAAATACTTTATTCCAGCCCAGTCGCCGCCTGTCAGCCCCTTGGTGAAATCATAATCCTTAAAAGCTAATTGGATGCCATACATTGGGGTATAACAAAAAACAATTACCCATATCAGCCCGAGCAGGGCCATCACCCAAAGCTGCCAGTCTCGGCGCAATTCCTTCTTCATTCTTTTTAAGCCTGTTCTTCTCACTATGCTACATCTCCTCGCTGCAAGCTGATCATTTTGCGGGAAAAGGCGCCGTAAATCAGTTCAATGGTTACGGCGCCTTTCCGATACAGATTAGTTTCCGGTTGCTTCAAGATAGGTATCAAAGGCAGCTTGCTTGATTTCCAGGGCTTGGTCCAATCCAGCGTTTTTCAGGCTATCCACATAAGCCTCCCACTCTGTAGCGATGTCGTTTGTCCCTGTAATCCAGTTCGCGACCTGTGGATCCCAGATGTTCCCCAAGTTCGTTTCGACCATTGCCAGAGTGTTCTGATCTTCCTGCGAATATTTCATCAGGTCGTTTTTAAAGAGGCTGTTCGTAGGAATCGATTCCTGATATGGCAGATAGGTTTCTTTTTCGCCTAAAGTCAGATCTGGAACCGGAGTTTTGACCTGGACATCGTTTCTAACCCACATACCGCCGTTGTTCACGAAAGTATTGGTCCACTGCCAGGAGCTGGGATCCATGGAAGAATCCTTGGGAGGCAAGACCTCGTAGGTGCCGTCGTCATTTTTCACAATGCAGTTGTCCACATCATTCATGCCACCATACATTACTTCTAAGCTCACGTCGTAGTCATAGAACTGGTTGATGAATCTCATGGCTGCTTCTTTGTTTTCGCAGCTTGCACTCATGCTGACAACGCCCTTGCCCCAGAAAGTATCCTCGCTCACATAATACAGCTGATCATCCGGCAGGCTATCGTCGGCTTTCAGCGGCGGCAGCACGACATACTGGTCCGCCAGTTCATTTCCGAAGCGGTCCGTCAAATTCCAACCAAAAGTGAAGCCCACCTTGGCCGTCGTGCCTTCGCCTCTTGCAAGAGCCTGGTATTGGGAGTAATCGTTGGTAAACGCAGCCTCATTGATCAGGCCCTGGTTCCACAGACCTTGCAGATAAATCAGCAGAGACTGGAATCTTTCATCCGTGTACCAGCATTTAACCTCTCCATCTTCCGCAAAGAAGCCCTGGATGTAACCGTTGGATAGCGGCATTCCGGTTCCGCCGAGCATATTCGCCGGGCCATACTGGTTGTTCGTATTGTCGTTCCAAATAAAGTCCATCGGGATCTCGTCGTTCGGATCTCCGTTCCCGTTCGGATCCTGTTCATTAAAAGCAATCAAAACCTGTTCTAGTTCATCCCAGGTTGTGGGGATTTCCAGCCCCAGATTATCCAGCCAGGTTTTGTTGATAAACATAGAGGCATAGTTCTTGCAGGCCTCGTAAGTACCGTCGATTCTGGGAAGGGTATAGGTCTTCCCTTCCATATCCTTGCAGGCGTATTCGATTTCCGGATAGGTTTCAAACATTTCTTTCACATTTGGGGCGTACTGGTCAATCAGAGGACCCATATCCTCAAACAAACCAGGATATTGAGTAAACTCCGCATCTCCAGCCGCTGAGAAAAGCACATCTGGAATATTGCCGCTTGAAAAAACCGCATTCTTTTTGTCGTTCCAATCGGAAGACTCCTGCTGCCACTCCACCTCGACGTTGGCAGCCTCTGCCACGTTTTTCAGCCACTGCATCTCATTGACATCCTTAGTGAGCGGCGACCACTTGACAATCATCGCGGTCAGCTTCGCCCTTTCGCCTCCGGCGGCGTCTTCGCTGGCTGTAGACTCCGTGCTGCTTCCGCTGGCCGCGGGCTCCGGGCTGTCGCTGCACCCAGCCAGCACGCTCGCCGACATCGCAAGAGCCAGAGCCAACGTCAGAATTCGTGTCATCGTTTTCTTCATACTCTTCGTCCCTTTCCTAGTTCTGATTTTTATAGATTAGTGGACGAGCGATTTTTTGCGAAACAAACCAGAAAAAGGCTGTTATTATGCCTTTTTTAGCACAATAACAGCCTAGAATCTATTGTCCGCTAAAGTATACAATCGGCACACGCACCGATTATATCCCCTTACTATATACTCTTTAAATCCGCTTAAATCTGCGCTCTTACCCAAACCTGCATCTCGCCCGGCGTTCTGTTGCACCAAAGAGCGTATGGCACGAAATCAGCAACCATCTCTTCCTCCGTATACGCCGGAGTCCCGTACAGATCATCTGTCTCGGCAATGGTTTGCGTCACCTTTTTCGCCGGCGTCTTCAGCATTGGAAGCTCGCCTGGGAGACGGGAATCAAGCGCGCATTCTTCAATTTTATCCTGGTCGGAAATCAAAACCGCCGCCAGATTGTCGCCGTTGTCCTCTTCCTCCATACAATAGACATAAGGTCCCTTCATGATAGCCAGCCTGCCCATATCAGCCCGGACATTTCTGTTGGCCGCCACAAAACGGGGAAGGATTTCTCCTTGCAGGCAAACCTCCGTCAGCTCCTCAAGCGGGATAACCGCATATCCCTGTTCGAGCTTCAAGGGCGCGTCTTTTCCGTTTACTTTAAGAGTGGGTTTCTTGAAGTACTCCGGGATACGCACGCGGAGATAAAGCGCTTCTTCCCGCTTTCCGCATTTCGCGGTAATGCGCACGGCCCCATCCTTCATGTATGTGGAATCCATCGAGAACTCTATCTCCTGTCCGCCGATTTCAACGGTGGACGAGGAGGAAATAAACTGATTCACATAGAGGGAGTCCTCGCTCTGGGCGTAAATATATTGTCCCAGAGAGGCTAACGTCCGGGCGATATTTGGCGGACAGCACGCGCAGCCAAACCATTTCTGACGAACCGGCTTCACATGAGCCATAGAAGTGGAGGCCAGGCAATTCTGCGGCCACACCTCCAGCGGGTTTACGTAGAAGTAGCGTTTTCCCTCCTTGGAAATGCCGCCCAGCACCGTATTGCATAAGGCGCGTTCCACCACATCGTAGTAGACCGCCTCTCCCGTAAGGGAAGCCATTCGCTGAGCGAACATCATCAGGCCCACGGAGGCACAGCTCTCACAATACATTCTATCGTTTGGCAAATCGTAATCCGCCGTAAAGCGTTCCAATGTGCCGGAGGAGCCAATCCCCCCGGTTATGTACATCCGTTTTTTTACGATGTTTTCATAAAGGCGCTGGCAAGCCGCCGCCATCTCCTCGTCCCGCTCCACCCGGGCCAGATCCGCCATGGCGCTGTACATATAAACCGCTCTCACCGCGTGCCCTTCCGCCGTCTCCTGTTTAAGAACCGGCGCATGAACCTGAGCATACTTATCGTCATACTCTCTAAATTCCGGGAAAAGATTCCTGCCCTGACGGCTCTTGTATTCCTCCATCAGATAATTAGGCTCCTGGCCGCGCTGACGGATAAAGTAGTCCGCCAATGTGAGGTAACTCCGATTCCCGGTTGCCTGATAGAGCTTTACCAAGGCTACCTCGATCTCCTGGTGCCCAGGATAGCCCTTGCACTTGCCTTCCTCCAAACCGAATACCCGGCATACCAAATCCGCAAATTTACACGCAATATACAGAAATTCTTTTTTGCCCGTGGCGTTAAAGTACGCTACCGCGGCTTCAATCATATGGCCGCCGCTGTATAACTCATGTCCTTCCACCAGATTCGTCCATTTCTTATCTGGACAGCTGATTGTAAAATAGGTATTAATATATCCGTCGGACTCCTGGGCGCGCCCGATCAGCGCGATCGCTCCGTCGGCGATCTCTATGTATTCCCTTCCGGTACCGTTGGCAATACAGAAGGCGACTGTTTCCAGCCATTTATATAGGTCCGTATCCTGGAACACCGCGCCCTGGTGGGTTCCCTCCATTTCTCCCGCCGCAATCCGGAAATTATCAATGCAGTGCGACTTTTCCGCGCCGGGAATCTGGTCGTTCAGCACTTTCCATTGATACGGGAGCAGATGCTCGGCTATGGCGTTTACATAAGAGGCGAATAGCGAATCCGTTATTACAACCTTTTTTGTGATGACGGGTTGGATTTCCTGTTTGGTGATCATTTTCCTGCTTCCTACTTTCTATAGCTAAAACGTTTTAATTTTGTGAATTAATAATATCATAACATTTTCATATTTGCAAGTATTTTTTTATTTTTTTTAGATATTTTTATCAACCTATTCCTCATAAATAGAAAAAACACGCCTATTTTTCTAAATTTCACTCTATTATTCTAGGCAGATTAATATAATTATAACGTTTTAACGATTTTTGTTTTCAGAGTGCATTTTTTCTAGACAACGATGAAATCCTGGCAATTGACTTCCCCCTACTTCTATGCTAAACTAAATTATCATAATCAAGGCAGAGGGGAGGTTTGAGCTTGGCAACGATAAAAGAAATCGCAAAACTGGCAAACGTATCGATCGCAACTGTTTCAAATGTTTTGAATCAAAAGCCAGGCTCCGCAAGCCCGGAGAAGGTAGAAAAGGTGCTGAAAGTGGCCAAATCACTGAACTATCGGCCCAATTACCTGGCCCAGAGCCTCAAACGGCAGAGAAGCCGTTCGATTGGAATCATTGCCGAGGACCTGACCGTTTCTCAGACCGCTGAGATTATCAATGGCATTGAGGAGTACTGCGAGGAATATGATTACGAAGCACTTCTGGCCAATATGAGGCTATTTAAACGTTATGGAAACAATTTATCCGCCATCCCCGAGCGTTCCGTACTATTTAACCGCGCGTTTGATAATTTGGTTTCTAAGCAGGTAGAGGGCTGTATTTACATTGGATATCATGGCCGTGAGGTCTCCTTTTCTCCTCCGGATACCGGGCTGCCCTTTGTTTATACCTATTGTGTTCCCAAGGACAAAAGTTACCCCTATGTACTTTCCGATGACGAAAACGCAAGTCTGGAGATCGGGCGGGCGCTTATCTCCATGGGCCACCGGCGCATCGGCATTATTTCCGGCCCTGTCAACAGCTTCAACTCACAGAAGCGTCTTGTAGGTATTCAGCAAGCGTTGTTCGAGGCATCTATTCCTTATAATGTGGGCACTACTGTGATCGGAGACTGGACGCGAGAATGCGGGTATCACGCCGCCAGCCAGCTTCTCTCACAGGGCGTTACCGCAATCTACGCCTTCAGCGATAAGATGATCAGCGGCGTATACACTTATTGTATTGAGCATAGAATCTCAGTGGGCAAGGACATATCCCTCTTCGGCTTTGACGATTCCGATATCGTCCACGCCTATACTCCGCCTCTGGCCAGCGCCAAGCCAGATCTACAGGAAATGGGACACAAGGCGGCCGAGCTTGTATTGGCCCAGCTACAGGGAAAAACTGTCTGCACAAAGTGTCATGTGCTTCCCTGTACGATTCATGTGCGTCCGTCGGTCTGTTCCATCGGGGAAGCATAGCCTGGATTTCTGACAGGACGTTATTCAGGCATTTTTCCCTTAGGCATTCTGTGCAATTTAAAGCGAAGAAAACTTCGCTTTTATTTTTATTATTTTATTTAAACGTTTTAGAAAGGTAAGAGGTGATCCTATGTTAAAAGCTACTTTATCCCTGGACCCGGAATTTAAGATTTCCACGGTGGACCGGCGAATGTACGGTTCCTTCATCGAGCACCTGGGACGGGCCGTGTACGACGGCATTTACTGCCCCGGCCATCCCGCCTCCAACGCGAGGGGGTTTCGAACGGATGTGATCGATCTAATCAAACCTCTTCAGATTCCTCTGATCCGTTATCCCGGCGGCAATTTTGTTTCCGGCTTTCGGTGGGAGGACAGCGTAGGACCAGCCAAAGAGCGTCCCGTCCGGCTGGACCGCGCATGGCGCACTGTGGAAACCAACCAGGTGGGGATCGATGAATTTTCTTCCTGGTGCAGGGAGCTGGGCGCAGAGGTCATGATGGCCGTCAACCTCGGCACCCGCGGAATCGACGACGCCTGCAATCTTCTGGAATACTGCAACCACGAAAGCGGCTCCTATTACAGCGACCTGCGCCGGGCCCACGGAGCGGAGCAGCCCTACCGCATCAAAACCTGGTGCCTGGGGAACGAGATGGACGGACCCTGGCAGATCGGCCATAAAACAGCCGACGAATACGGCCGCCTGGCCCTGGAAACCGCGCGGGCTATGAAGAAGATAGACTCTGAAATCCAGCTGGTCGCGACCGGCAGCTCTTATCCGGAGATGCCTACCTTCCCCACCTGGGAAGCCACGGTTCTGGATTATCTTTACGACGATGTGGACTACCTATCCCTTCACCAATATCTGGGAGACACTACCAATAATCTGGAGGATTATCTTGCTAAGTCCTTAACCACAGAGCACTTTATCCATTCCGTGGTTTCCACCTGCGACTATGTGAAAGCGAAAAAGCGCTCCGGCAAAAAATTAATGCTGAGCTTTGACGAATGGAATATCTGGTACCACTCCCTGGGCAGCGACGACGAAAGAATAGCGAAGGAGCCCTGGGGAATCGCGCCCCCGCTTTTGGAGGATATCTATACCATGGCGGACGCGGCCGTTTTCGGGACTATGCTGATCACCCTCTTAAACCATGCCGACCGGGTGAAAATCGCCTGCCTTGCTCAGCTGGTAAATGTTATCGCTCCGATTATGACCGAGCCGAACGGCGGAAAAACATGGCTTCAAACCATCTACTGGCCGTTTTACCACACCGCCCAATACGGTCACGGAACCGTGCTGCGGACAGCCGTAAGCTGCCCGAAATACGACAGTCCTAATTTTACGGATGTACCCTATCTGGAAAGCACCGTTCTTTTGGATGAGGAGCAAGGCGCTCTTACTGTTTTTGCCGTAAACCGTTCTCTGAACGATTCTCTTGTGCTTTCCGCCGATTTAGCGGCGTTTGAAGGCTGTTCCCTGATCGAGCATGTCACCATGTATTCCGGCGACCCCAATGTGACTAACGGCCCGGACAAGCAAGGCGTCAGCCCTGTAAGGGTAGCTGAAAGCGGCGTCACGGACAATCATCTATCCGCCGTACTGCCGCCGCTGTCCTGGAATGTGGTACGCATACAGTTCAAGCGCTGATATAGAAGGAGAGGGAATAAAATGATTCTCACCCGTGATAATCTATTAATCTACCGATACCGCAATGAAACTGTCCACGTCGAGCCCTGGGGCGCGAACGCCGTCCGTGTTCGCGCGACCAAAAACCCAGCGTTTCCGGAAAATGACTGGGCGCTGGCCAGCCGCCCCTCCGCCCAGGCGGAAATTACGGTTTCACCCGAGGGCGCGGTTCTTACCAACGGCAAAATCAGGCTTTCTCTGTCCAATAACGGTAAAATCACCGTTTACAATCAAAAGGATGAGCGTATCCTGGAAGAGGATACCCGCAAATTCTGCGCCCTAAAAATCGAGGCGAGGGAATTCCGCCCCATTCCAGGCGGAGATTATCATCTGACAGCCCGGTTCCAGTCCCTCGATCCCAACGAACGCATCTACGGCATGGGCCAGTATCAGCAGCCCTATTTGAATCTGAAGGGCACGGATCTGGAGCTTGCCCACCGTAATTCCCAGGCCTCGGTTCCCTTTATGATTTCCTCCCTGGGATACGGGCTGCTGTGGAACAACCCCGCCGTCGGCAGGGCGGTTTTCGGAAAAAATGTCACCAGCTTTGAGGCTTTCTCCACCCAGGCGCTGGATTACTGGATTGTGGCCGGCGATACCCCGGCCGAATTGATAGAGGCTTACGGGTCCGTTGCCGGCACCGTGCCCATGATGCCCGAATATGGGCTGGGCTTCTGGCAGTGCAAGCTGCGCTATCAAACCCAGGAGGAGCTTCTGCACGTGGCCCGGGAATACAAGCGGCAGGGCCTTCCCATTGACGTTATCGTCATCGATTTCTTCCACTGGCCCCATCAGGGAGATTGGAAATTTGACCCTGCCTACTGGCCCGATCCAAAGGCCATGATAGAGGAATTGAAAAGCATGGGCATACAGCTGATGGTTTCCATTTGGCCTACGGTGGAAACAGATTCTGAAAATTATGAGGAAATGCTGGAAAACGGCTACCTGATCCGATGCGACCGGGGCGTTGACACCTCCTTTATCTTCCTTGACAAAAACACGCTTCCCTTTGACGCCACCAATCCCGAAGCCCGCGGCTATGTGTGGGCCAAGGTAAAGGAGCACTATTATGACGCGGGCGTCAGGCTCTTCTGGCTGGATGAGGCGGAGCCGGAATACAACATCTACGACTTTGATAACTACCGTTATTACTCAGGCCCCTGTCTGCAAACCGGAAATATCTATCCCTCCTGCTATTCTCAAGCCTTCTATGACGGCATGAAAGCAGAAGGAGAAGAAAATATTGTAAACCTGCTTCGCTGCGCCTGGGCCGGAAGTCAGAAATACGGAAATGTTGTATGGTCCGGCGATGTGCCGAGTACCTTTGAAGCCTTCTATGATCAGCTCCAGGCCGGCCTTAATATGGGTCTTGCCGGCATTCCGTGGTGGACAACCGATATCGGCGGCTTTATGACAGATGATGTCAACGACCCGGATTTCCAGCAGCTTCTGATCCGATGGTATGAGTTTGCCGTTTACTCTGCTGTTCTCCGTATGCACGGCGACCGCGGACCGCACAACATTCCACCGCTCGATGACCGTGACTTTGGCGGCGGCTATCTGTATACCGGCCAGTCCAATGAATTGTGGAGCTATGGAGAAGAAAATTACCGGATCATGAAAAAATATTACGACATCCGCATCAGCATGCACGATTACATCAAACAGCTGTATGACGAAGCATCCGAAAACGGTTCTCCGCTGATCCGTACCATGTTCTACGAGTTCCCGGATGACAAAAAATGCTGGGAGCTGCAGGATCAGTATATGTTCGGAAGCGAATACCTGGTAGCGCCGATTTTCCATCTGAACGAGTTTGAGCGTGAAGTATATCTTCCGGAAGGACGCTGGGAAGACACCAGAGACGGAAAAGTGTACGAAGGCGGACAGACTATCCGTGCCGCTGCACCGATCGATTCGATTCCGGTATTTAAGAAAATGGCATAAGATCGTGTAAAAAGGTCAAAAAAGAAAACAGTACAGAAGACACACACAGCGTGGGGACTTTTCTGTACTGTTTTCTTTTCGACTCTAACTGCGCATCAGATATCCATATTTGCGCATCTGTCGGCGTATGATCTGCTCAACACGCTGGCGGATTTCCAGAGGATAGTAATCGGCCAGAGAATCCAGTTCCGTGCAGACATCTTTTGCAGTAAAGGAAAAGTGAAGCTGGATACCGTATAATTCCTCCGCAGCATCCAGCTGTGTATCAAAATCAGAGCTGAAAGGTTTGGCTTCGATGCGTTCTATACAGACATCCATCGGCAGATCCAGAGGATAGTCATTGCTAATGTCTGCAAACAGGCATAAACCCTGATCGAATAGAGGACTTGGAGAATATTGCTCTGTTTCTGTATCATATAGAACAGCGATGTTGTTGGTGTGCCGGTCTTCGTTTAGAAAGAAGGCATCAATTTCCAGCATAGCGGTCAGATATGCACCGAAATTCTGAATTCCCGTCATGTGTTCCATCTGATCTGCCAGAAAACGAATGCGTTCCGCCGGTTCTGAAAAAGCAGCAAGCGTGATTGCCAGACTGTCTCCGGTATTCTGGCGGTACAGTTTTTCCAATGGGATCAGCATCTGATTTACTTTTAGAAAATCAGGACTGGAACAGCCACTGCGGAGAGTGCCGCGGTATGCAATCCGAACAGGCTGATACAGGACAAACGGGTGGGAAAGAGTGCTTTTTTGCAGTAAATGAGACACCAGTGTCTCCGAGAGTCCCTCATATCCCATATAGTCGGATTTGTACCAGATATTACCGATTTTCCACTTGAGCTGGTCCCCTTTTGAGGTGTGATCTGTTTTTTTGACAGGCAGCTGATTATCAAGACGGATCTGTTCCATGGCGTGCCTCCTTATTCTTCAGAATCAGGATCCATTGCTCGTCACCGGCCATTCGCCCATCTGTTTTTTCAATGATAAGCAGCGGATCATAAAAGGGAAGTCCCATTTCTTTTAAAATATCTTTGGCATGATCGCGTGTTTTGGGAAAACAGCGGCTTTCCAGAAACCAGGTAAAATCATCCCAAGTCGGATGCTCCACAACGCCAAAGGCACGAAGCGGAATTTTTTTTGTGTAATTCTGGATTGCAATTTTCTCATGACGGAAGTCGATATCAATCGTTGTGCAAAGCTGATCGCGGTAAAGAAAACACATCCGCGTTTTGACATCGGGATCCGTGCTGAAACAGTGAGCACGGGCAATTTGATTGTATACTGTCTGCCTGCTGACCTGAAAGGTGCGCGCGATCTCGGCAATACTTTTTCCCTGCTGCTGCATGGCAGCCATCTGAATGATTTGCGGCAGCGAAAAAGCTGGTTTTCTTCCAGCCGCATGGCGCAGTGCTTCTTTTTTCGCTAACTGCTGGTATTGTTTCGCGTCTTTGGAAAGCTTGCGCAGCTCCTTTGGGTCCGTTGTTCCAAAGATCTCGTAAATCTGTTGCTCAAATGTGTTTTTCATGCAATCACCTCGTTTCTGCCATTACTGTATCACAGAGATCTGAAAGCGTCAAGAAATCATTTATTGACAAAAAACGAACTGATTGAGAAAAGTTACGGCTCGCAGATGTCTGAGAACAGCAATCATGGCGATGAAAGAACTTCCCTGCAGTGCAGGCAAAAGCTTGACAGAAAAAAGAAAAATAGCGTAAAATAAAGAAGCAGTACAGAGAGGCACGCAAACCGTGGGATTTCTGTGCTGTTTTTTTAGCAAAAAGGGAGGTTTTCAAAATGAATGAACTGGTTGAACTGTTAGACGAACTGCAGAAAAAAGCAAAGGCAGACCCCATTCTGCGTGAAAAACTGCTTCAGACAAGGGAAAATCCGAATCCAATCCACGCATTCTGCGAAATCTGCCATGCCTATGGCGTTTCCATCTATGAAATGGATCTTGCCATGGCAGGTGAAGAATTTTACGCAGAAATCAAACGCAGCACCAATGGCGGCGGAGAAAATTCCCCGGCGCTTGAAGGGGAAGATGACTTCTATGAGCTGTTTCTGGCAGCGTTAGAAAATATATGATTTTTGCGAAGAATGTAAGTATTGATGAGTGTGGAAAGCTGCATGGACAGTGCCTGATGAACCTGCGAAGGGCTTGCCATGTCGTAGACGACACCGTCAAAAACTTCGAAGCGTTTCTCTTCTGGAAGCATTTCATACTGTTCCAGCGTGACTTTTTCGAGCTGTGGTTGAAGAACTGGCGTCATAAAATACACATCTTTTCCCAAAAATGAAATGAAATCGCTTAAAATTCTTTCTTTAAATGTTCTGCGAGAATCGTATCGTAATCGCCTTCGATTTCCTCATCGCGCCCTGCATACCGCAGATTGGTCTCCACGCCGACTGGCTCCACATCGTCTGCAAATTCCCAGATATGATACCGCAGACCGCGGTGCTCAAAGTCGATGCTTCCGCAGTTGTCCTCTTCTGTATAGGAGAACGTGATTTTTTTCTCGTTTAAGACAGATTGAATTTGTGGCATATGCATAAAGAGTGATACCTCCGATTTTGTAGTTATCTGGAATAAAAAACAGCTACATTTGTTTACATTAGTATAGAACAGGGCGGGAGAAAATTCAATCGAAATTCTGTTCAGAATCATCGCAGCAGCTCTCACACGCGGTGTGCAGAGACAGCACGGGGTCGGAACGACCATCAAACATTACGCCTGCAACAATCAGGAAGAAAACCGCCGCGGCGTATCGAGAACCATTTCCGAGCGCGCCCTGCGTGAGATTTACCTGAAGGGCTTCGAAATTGCAATCAAAGAATCCCAGCCAAAGGCGATCATGACCTCCTACAACAAGGTAAACGGTGTCCACACCGCCAACAGCTACGATCTGTGCACAACCGCTGCAAGAAAGGAATGGGGCTTTGCCGGCATCATCATGACAGACTGGACCACAACAAACGCCGACGGAGGCTCCTCTGCCGCAAAATGCATTGCTGCCGGAAACGATCTTGTGATGCCGGGAACCGACACCGACCGCCGCGAAATCCTGGATGCGCTGAGTGCCGAAAATGACCAGTATCTCGAGGAAAAAGACCTGACCGCCTGTGCCCAGAGAATCCTGGAAATGATTTTTACTTCCAATTCATATGAATAATGCGGCGTTTTCAGGGATAAAATAACATCAGAAATAGCTGCCGCCCCTTCGCAAAGCAAAATTTTCCATGCGGGCTTTGAATGTTACAGTTCGCTGAGATGCAGTGAACTGTAACATTCAAATAGTTGGGCAATTTCACGATTGAAATTTCCCATAACATGTATTAGAATATAAATGATATCAATAAATACGAGGACGTGAAAAGAATGTCAGGATTAAGTAACACACAATATTTTAAAGTAAAAACAGAGCCGGAGATTCAGGTAAAAGAGGTACTCGAAACCGTTTACAACGCCATGGTAGAAAAAGGGTATAATCCAGTCAACCAGATCGTAGGCTATATCATGTCAGGCGACCCGACGTACATCACAAGCTTTAAGGGAGCCAGAAGCCTGATCATGAAAGTAGAGCGTGACGAGCTGGTAGAGGAACTGTTAAAAGAGTACATCAAAAATGAATCCTGGAAGTGAGCGTAATTACTATGAGAATAATGGGATTAGATTACGGCTCAAAAACAGTAGGGGTGGCAGTCAGCGACGCCCTGGGTCTTACTGCGCAGGGAATCGAAATTGTCCGCAGAAAATCGGAGAATAAGCTGCGCCAGACGCTGGCCCGGATTGAAGAGATAGCAAAAGAGTACGGCGTGGAAAAAATCGTACTCGGCTTCCCGAAACATATGAACAACGACATCGGAGAGCGGGCCGAAAAATCTCTCGAGTTCAAAGAAATGCTGGAGAGACGGACAGGTCTGCCCGTTGTTATGTGGGACGAGCGGCTGACAACAGTCGAAGCAGACCGCACCATGATGGAAACCGGAATCCGCAGGGAAAACCGCAAGGAGTACGTAGATATGATTGCAGCTGTTTTTATCCTGCAGGGATATCTGGACTATCTTTCCCATCAGAAGGAATCACAGGAAAACTGAACAAAGGAATATTGTATGGAAAAAATAACATTTGTAACAGATGATGGCGGCAAAGAAGAATTTTACGTGGAGGAGCAGACCAGAATCAACGGAGTCAACTATATTCTGGTATCCGATTCAAAGGACGATGAGGCAAATGCCTATATTCTGAAGGATATCTCCACCGACACCGACGCAGAGGCAGAGTATGTTATGGTAGAAGACGACACCGAATTCGATGCCGTTTCCGGCGTATTTGCTTCCATGTTGGATGACGAGGCAGACATCACCTATTGAACCAGCCGTTTTGAAGCCATACCGGGACGCAGACGAAGCGGGACCGGGACAGCGCTTTAAAGGGCAAATCCTGCAGGTGCGGGACATGCTCCATCAGCCTGAAGTGACGCTCAGGGGATGCGTGCGTGAAGCCGTACCGGTAACGGAATCGTTTGGAAAACATGCGCGGAGGTGCTATTTGAAAAAGAATAATGGAAGTAAATTAAAAATTATACCGCTTGGCGGTCTGGAACAGATCGGTATGAACATCACCGTTTTCGAGTATGAGGACAGTATCATCGTCGTAGACTGCGGACTTGCATTCCCGGAAGACGACATGCTCGGTATCGACCTGGTCATCCCGGATGTAACATATCTGAAAGAAAACATCGACAAAGTCAAAGGCTTCGTCATCACCCACGGCCACGAGGACCATATCGGAGCCCTGCCTTACATCTTAAAAGAAGTGAACGTGCCGGTCTACGCCACCAAACTGACGATTGGCCTGATCGAAAACAAATTAAAGGAGCACAACCTGCTCCATACCACAAAACGGAAAATCATCAAACACGGACAGTCCATCAACCTGGGCGCATTCCGCATTGAGTTTATCAAAACAAACCATAGTATTGCAGATGCAGCAGCACTGGCAATCTACTCCCCGGCTGGCATCATCGTCCATACAGGAGACTTCAAAGTCGACTACACACCAGTCTTTGGTGATGTCATCGACCTGCAGAGATTCGCAGAGATCGGAAAGAAAGGCGTTCTGGCACTGATGTGCGACAGTACCAATGCAGAGCGGCCTGGCTTTACCATGTCCGAGCGGACCGTAGGAAAGACGATCGACGGCCTGTTTGCCGAGCATCAGAATTCCCGAATCATCATCGCAACCTTCGCATCGAACGTCGACCGTGTGCAGCAGATCATCAACTCTGCTTATAAATACGGCCGTAAAGTTGTCATCGAAGGCCGCAGTATGGTCAACATCATCTCCATCGCGCAGGAGCTGGGCTACATCAATATCCCGGAAAATACCCTGATCGATGTGGAGCAGATGAAAAACTACACCGGCGAGCAGCTTGTCCTGATCACCACCGGAA
>OKTG01000453.1_pt1 | contig 20134 bp, 11 predicted proteins | sample 1606091 | NCBI WGS metagenome assembly OKTG01 (sample SAMEA3879512, study PRJEB24766) | human gut metagenome | biome: human-associated habitat; feature: feces | place: USA | collected 1985/1987 | reverse complement strand
GACGAGTATGAATTTGTAAATAAAATGATTGCTCGTTATAAAGAGTTGGGAATAGACCCTTTTACTAAAACTATTATCTTTAGTAATGCTCTTGACTTTGAAAAGGCTGAAGATATTGCTTTATATTGTACGACAAGAATTAAAGCATCCTTTGGAATTGGCACCAACCTTACTAATGATACAGAACATAAACCTTCTAATATCGTTATGAAGCTTACATCGTGCCAAATGAATGCAAATCAGCCAGTATATGACTGTGTGAAACTATCCGATGATTTGGGTAAGCATACTGGTTCAGAAAAAGAAGTAGAAATCTGTTTAAAAGAATTGGGATTATGAAAGAAGAACTAAATTATGAGAAGGTATTCAATACCTTAGTTGATAAAACAGCAGAATATCTTACAAAAAACAATCTCAAAGCAATGGTATTAGGCATCAGTGGAGGAATTGACTCCACTGTTGTTGCTGCCATTTGTCATGAAGTAAGTGGGCGAACTAAGATTCCTCTTATAGGTAGAAGTCTTCCTATTAAGAATAAGAGTGATGAGTTTGATGTGTCTAAGCTAGTTGGAGAAGCTTTCTGTGATGAGTTTAAAGTATGCGAAATGCATGGTATGATGGAACATTTCGAAGCTGGTGTAAAGTACTTTGAAAACCCCAATTTGATGACTCCTATCGCCTGGGGTAATATCCAAGCTCGCCTTAGAATGATATATCTATACAACCTTGCTTCAATTCACAAAGGATTAGTAATGAGTACAGATAATCAGACTGAATACCAGCTCGGTTTCTGGACTATACATGGTGATGTAGGTGACTTTGACCCTATTCAAGACCTATGGAAGACTGAAGTATATGAACTAGCAAGATGGTTGGTAACTCGTTACCAAAACATTGCTGAGTTTCCAAACAGAGAGTGTTGGGAGAATCGTGCGTGGAAGGCTATAGTAGAATCTATAAAACTAATTCCTACTGATGGTCTTGGTATTAGTAATAGTGATTTAGAGCAGATAGGTGCTAAGGACTATGCTACTGTAGATGATATCCTCCAGACAGCCACAAATAATATATTTGATTCAACTGGGCGTTGGGTACAGCCATTGATGGAACAGCGAAGATGTGGTTGTTAAAGTATTGAGTAGACATGTAGCATCAGAGTTTAAACGTAAGAAAGCACCAATTTATATACCCAGAAAAGAATATAATAATGATTGACGAAATATACAAGCAGTTATTAGTTGCTCTGGAAGAAGCCAACTATCTTGTATCTGACCATGATTATACATGGGAAGATTCTTTCTATATGATAATTGAGAAAATGGAAGATGATTCTCAATCGTTCCGATTGACTGTTAGACTTGAGGAAGAGACAGTCTATGCTACTCTTGACTTGGCTGAAGTATATGTTCAGGAAAGATACTATAATGCTGACAGGGACTATCTTCCTGATGATTTTGAGGATGAGATGGAGTTCGAGGTAGATGACCCTGAACTTATTAAAAATCTTGTTGATTTCGTGGGAAATATAGGGTTCTGTGGTGTATCTGATTTGGTTAATGATTTATTCAATGAAATAGAGGAATTGACCGAACGATACAGTGTAGAAGCTATTAGTTTTTTATCAGGAGAATTGGACTCTCGTGGATATTTCGTAGACTAAAAAATTAAAATATATAAAAATGAAAGTAGGATTTTTATTAGGAACATTTGACCCAATCCACATGGGTCATTTGTACATGATTACATCAGCACTAAACGATAACTTGGTTGACGAAGTAGTAGTGGTTCCAACTATGCAAAATGTATGGAAAGACCACAAAGCAACTGACTTCCAACACCGGTGTTTTATGACACAACTAGCTATTGATGAAATCAACAATTGCACAATATCTAGTATTGACTATTACACTCCCGAACCCCACTATTCCTATCAGACCCTACAACTTCTAAAAGAAGAGTATCCTGATGAAGAACTATATCTAATTGTTGGTGCTGACATCGTTGATGATATAGCGAATTGGAAAGAGGGGGAATGGATACTTGAAAACTTTAAATTAATCGTAGTAAATAGAACAGGCAGTCAATTCAAGGCTAAAGTTGATGGCTATATTAGCTGCACCTTTGATGTTAGTTCTACTATGATTAGATATCTTATTAAAGACAAGAAGCAAATCTATCCTCTTGTACCTAAAGCCATCAGCCAATATATTCACCGATTTAATCTTTATAAAGATGAATAAAGCATATGTATCATATAGTATGCAACATGCCAACTTAGTTCCAGAAGTAGAAATATTTCTGGACTCTCTTGGTTATGAGCCAGACCACTGGAAAATGGGAACCAAGTATGAAAGTTCCTTATTAACTGGTTCTGATATTGCAGTGTTTGTTATTAATGATTTCAATTGGGGAATCAAGGGTGAATGGTGTGTCTTGGCTAACCAGAGAGGAGAAGGAACTCCCGATTTCCAAGGTTATTGGAATTGTCCATGTGGTTTCTTGGATATGGAGAAAGCAGAAGAAGCTTGTTCTCGTGAAGCATTTGAAGAAACTGGAGTCAAAATTGACCCATCTAAATGGGCTTTATTTGGAGTTGAGACAGACCCAGAACACTGTAATAACGGCAATGTAACATTACGTTATATGACCATTCTTAAATACGGAAAAGATAATGTATCTACTTCTATGGAAGCTGTATTGAATGGAGACGGTGAGAAAAATGAAGTAAAAACTATCCAATGGGTTCCTGTAAGAGATATTTCAAAATACAAATGGGCATTTAACCATGAGGATAGAATACTTGAAGCAATTTCTTGGTATAATATTAACGTCTTTGAAAAAGACTTAGACGCACAAATAGTTCCATGATATATTTTATAAGCGGACATAGAGACATTACAGAAGAAGAATTTAAGAAGTACTACGTTCCAGCTATTTACTCTGCCTACCACAATCAAGATTTTGAAGGATTTGTGGTAGGTGATTATGAAGGAGTAGATAAAATGGCTATGGACTTTATAACAGAGAACCTTCCATGTGGTTTAACAATATATCACATGTCTGAAAATCCCAGAAATACTCCAAAAGACGAATCAATGGTAAGCTATATGGGATATTATAAAACTGACGAAGACAGAGATGCAGCAATGACCAGAGTGTCAGATGTTGATATTGCTTATGTCAGAGAAGGTCGTTGGAATAGTGGTACTGCCCAAAATATCAAAAGAAGACATACTATAAAGAAAAATGGATAAAGAAGATTTACGAAAGCGGATAGCCCTATTATTCGCACTTGGAGCTATTGCACTAGGAGGTATAACCTTAGTAGTATTATTTTTAGTGTTTGTATATTCACTTAATATGTGGTTTGGAATATGTGTTTCTGCCATATTATTAATGGGTATTGGAGGTGTAACTTTAAACATATTAGAAGAAAATGAGAGAGGATATTGATGAATTGATTAAAGAATCAATGAAAGCAAAAACAAGAACTCGTACTGAAGTTCTTAGGGCAATTAAAACTGCGTTTCTGGTTCATGAAACACAAAAGAACGCAAAACCCCTTGATGAGGCAACAGAGATTGCCATTATTAAGAAGTTGAGAGACCAACGCATTGATAATGCAGAACAGTATCGTATGGCAGGAAGACAAGACTTATATGATATAGAGATGCAGGAATCTCTTATCTTAAATGAATTCCTTCCTAAAATTCCTGGAGAAGAACAATTACGTGCAGGCCTATTTGACCTTGCTTCAATTTATAGAATGTCAGACAAAATTGACAGCCTTGCAATTCCAAAGAAGAATATGGGAACAATAATTAAAGGAATGAAAGATAAGTTCCCTGCTGCAGACGGTAAGCAAATTTCTGATTTAGTGAAATCGTATGTTGTATGATGAACAATCTTGAAACATCAGACCCGATACTTTTTGCAATTTCATGTGAAATTCATAGACTTATTCTTAAGTCTGACAGTGACGGTTTCTTAGGGTTTTCTGATGAGATAGCTGACAAAAAAGAACTTGTCGAGCAATATAACAAAATTAGGGAAAAGATGCCGTATCTAGACCCTACTTTTGTTTTAAACGAATTAAGGAGCTACATGAAATGATAATTGGAATAACAGGGAAAGCTCAATCGGGGAAGGATACTGCATGTAGAATTGTTCAGTTAATAAATACTGTTGACTATGATTGTGCGTGCTTAGAAGGAGAAGGAGAAAAATATATTTTAGATAACGTAGATAGCATATTACCTATGACTTGTATGTGGGAGAAACATGCTTTTGCGGATAAATTAAAGGAATGTGCTTCTACTATATTGGGAGTTCCAAGATTTATGTTTGAATCTGGAGAATTTAAAGAATCGTTTACATCGTTGCCTTTATCAAATAAAGAAGGAGAACCTATGACCAACAGAGAATTCTTACAATATTTTGGAACGGAAGTTGGAAGAAGTATTGATAAGGATTTATGGATAAAAGCGTTAATGTATAGCTACGGTCGGGATAAGGAGAATCATTGGATTATTCCAGATGTCAGATTTCCAAATGAAGCGGATGCTATACGAAATGCTGGTGGAGTTCTATGGAAAATAGAACGAGATGGCAGTGGAGCAGGAAATCACATAAGTGAAAAACTTATTGATGATATAATGGTCGATATAATAATTGAAAACAACTTGGATATGAAGTATTACATTAAAGCTATAACATTAGCTTATAATGATACTATGAACATGTTAAAACGATAAAATTTAAGGGCGTCAGTCAGGCATATACGAAAGTATATACTTGATTGGCGCCCTTATTTTTTTTTCATTTACTCGTCAGCGTTAGGTGCTTTGAAGTTATCTATAACAGTTGGTTTAAGAGGTCTAAATGCTCCAGTATTATCAGTAAAGAATCTTAGTACATGCATATTACCGGATGCTACTTTAACTCCATCTTTAAACAAATCACTATAGAATTGATACATGGGCATTTTAAAGTCTACAGCCCCGTTAAAGATTGCAAACATATTAAATTCTCCACCTACATTTCTAGCTATTCTTGCAACAGCTTGCTCGGTGTTTGTCATGGCTTTTGCATCTTTATCTCCAAATAATAAAGCAAGCATTAGATAAATGATTCCTATAATAGCTCCATCTTCTAAAGCTAGTAGAAGATTTCTTCTTTTTACAGGGTCTCTCCATGCATCTTTCATTCTTTCTGGTTTAGTAAAGTTAAACAAGTCTCTAAGCGACCATGCAATTCCTTCCATGATTTTACCCTGCCAATCCACAATTGGGTCTCCTGTATTTTCTGTAGTTTTAACTTTAATAGTGTTACCTTCATTATCTTGGACAGTATCCCAATAAAGCTTGTTTCCTGCATCATCAGTTACTTGAACCCAATGACCTTGGTCATAAGTACCTCTTTTTAAGAAATATTGATTCTTCTTTGCAGACAAGAAAGTCTGGAACTGGTGAAGGAATATAAACATTCCCTTCTTTAGATATAAAGACTTAGTATCGTGGTCCATATATCCGAATATGCCGTCAGATTCTTGTTTAATCATATTAGCTTCTAAGGTGGTATATGCTTGAGGAAGAGCTTCTTTATAAACTCCTCTCGAATCCTTTTCTCTTGACAAGAATCTTGAAGTGCCATCTGCATTTGGAAGTTTATAATTTTCTTCAAAGAAAGTTTCCATCATTGCATTATATAAAGACCTTTGATATTGCCATTCAGATGAATTAGTATCAGCGTTTGGATTTGCAAGAAGACTAAATCTCTTATCCTTCTTCCAATTGTAGGTTACTTCTCCATTTTTATATTCATGTGCATCATAGCAGCCATGTTTCTTCATATAGCCAATAAGGATTGTCATTCTTGATAAGAAGTCAGGAGCTCTATTAGCCCAGAACATTCTATCGTTAAATCTGAATCCATCAGTTTTTTCGTAATTCATTCTATCAACTAATGCGTTCATATCCACGTTAGCCATTCTATATTGCCAGTTTAAGTGCTCTAAGATAGTAATTGTGCTTATCTGTCTTACAGAATCAACCCAAACAGTAGTATAAGCGGAAGTCATATCCTTTAATCCTATCTTGTCTTTATCAAGTAAACTGTTAGCTACTGCTCTTTCATAAAGATTAAAGAATCCAGTAATAGTTTCTTTAGCTCCTGATAAGTAGTTAAAACCAAGAATAAATTTGGTAGATACTGACTTTAACATTCCTAAAGTTCTGAATGTTCCCCTACTTTCTTTATCAATTAAAGATTCATCAAACACAGCTGACTTAATATAATCATTCAAGAAGTCGATAGTTGCTTGGGCATCTTTATTAGAAAGTCTCTGTGTAAATTGAAGAGAAATGATTGCTGCATTAATGGCAGGAAGGACTGTATCCATTTCTTTTTTTCTAATATCGGAGAATACATACATATCCTTAATATGCTCAAGGTTAGTTTCGTATGTTTGCTCCGGTTTACCATTAGTATCGGAAAGAAGTCTTTCTCTTCCCCCTACTGAATTAGAAATATCAAACACGTTATACATTTCTACAAGGTTCTTTAAAGCATCAGTAGATAAGTATTCTTCTTGAGCTGTTGTGGTCATTCTTGGGTTTACCATTTCTAAAGAGCCATCTTCTTTATAAGTAACTAGAGGATTCTTACCATTAGTTATTTTAGAGAATGAGGAACCTCTTAATAAAGGTATTTCAAAGTATCTTTCTCCAACTTCTGCTCTATCTTGTCCTGGATATCTTCTATTATTTAAATCCTCTAGCCAATATTTTAAATAGCTTCTTTCTGCTGGATTTAAATCAGTGGACATATCATATGGATTCTTAACCATGAATTTTCTTTTTCCAGAATCAGATTGGTCAAGTAATCTCTTGAAACGGATTGTTGAGTCATTAATAATTGTTTTTCCTACGAAACCTTGTCCTGATTCTTGATAGAACTTATTAGTCACAGCTCTATCTTTATTCTTATAATTACCATATAAATTGGTAATATTTCTATTAGTTTCCGCTAGTCTGTGGGCAACAGATTTTACAATTGGAATTGTATCAATGGTATTTAAGTAAGTTCCATTAAACAACTCTCCTCTTTTCCACTGTTCAACTAAATTACCAAAGTTCTTTGCCCAAAGTTCTTCATTATAAATATCAATGGTAGTATTTCCATATTTAGCTAAAGCATTAGATACTTGTAAGAATAAATATGCAATAGGATTGGAAATATCAGCAGATGCATTAGTAGAGAAATATCTAGCTTGAAGTTCTTTGAACATTCTTGTAAGAATATCCATTTTTGCCTGTTTATCAAACGATGTAATTTCCCCATCTATTGATAATGATTTAGCAATTTTATCAAGTCTATCTCTATTCTCATAACTTCCATAATTCATAATGTTATTAAAGGTTCTCCAAGCTATATCAAATTCATCAGTAAACCTTAATGTATTTCCCTTACTTTGCCCAGATAATTCACACAGAGTATTGAAAGCATGATTTATTTTTTCTTGATTTAAATAAGAAGAAAGATATTCACTCTTACCAATATTAACAACTTTCATTTCTCCGATAGTATAAGAACCTAAATCGGTTTCTTGAAAGGCATTAGCAATAGAAAGTAATTTCATGAGTTCTACATTACCAACAGTAGCTTTAATTACTTGCTTATCAAGCTCTACTTCTCTATCGGATTTAAATCTTCCAAAGATATTATTGCCCTTACCTAGATTGATAGTACTATTAAGGTCATGAGAAGCAATGGAAATTAAGTCCATTTCTTTTCTTGTTTCATTAATAAGGAGAATAACATTCATATTAGTAAGAGCATCGTTACTAATTATATTCCATCCCGGCTCATTTTTATACTTAGATAGATTTGCTTCAAATAATCCAAGTTTAGGTTCATAGGTATTAGCCGGAACAATTTGTAAACCTGTTCTTGTAGGATTGAAGTTCTTTCCACCAAAACCATTAACTTTGTCGAGATTATATTTAAGGTTATTAGTAATAGCGAGAGTTATATCATTATCATGCTCTAATTTTCTTACTAAATAGTCTTCAAATGCTGCTTCTGCTTCTTCTTTGGTAGCTCTTCTTATTTCTCCTTTTTCATTAGTTGATTTAGTAACATCTCTAAACCAATACTCTCCAGTATTTTTATCAATATGTACTTGAGAAGCAAATAACATATCAAAGTCTACAATATCAGTAGGATTGATTTTACTCATTGGGAAGAACTTACTCATTCTTTCTGATACTGTATTTTCTAATGGATTAGATAAATTTTCTGTACCAATAGGTATTTTAATTATTTCGTCAATATTAGCTTTTTGTCCAATATTAGGAAGATAAACTTCTGGTTCTCCGACTGATACTTTATCAATCTTGTGGAGTATTTTGTCTCCTTCAATAAGAACTGGGATAATTTTAGTAGATATGTTTCTTGCCGCAATTCCTTTAGCTTGTAACATTCTTTTGTAGAAGCCTAGCTGATATTGAATAGTATTCTTTTTATCAGCATCCCATCTATCTTGTGGTTTAGTAGCAAGTTTCAAGTCATATATTTCCACACTTTGGTTGCCTTCATTGTCTTCAAATACTGCAAGTAAGTCAATCTTACCTCTAAGTTTTGCATCAGGTCCACCATCATGGTCTACCACATATTCTGTGTAAAATTTCTTAAATTTTCTTCCTCTTCCACTATTAAGAATTATACTTTTCTTTAAAGCTGTAATTCCTTTAATGAAACTCATCAATGCCCCAGTTGATACTCCATTAAGTGTACTTAAATTCTTTCCCCCTAAGAAGTCTCTTTCAAATTTCTTACTGATTACAGAGTCAACCATATCAGCAGAAATATCAAAATTAGAATTTATAACTGTATCCATTACTAAGTGGAATCCACGACCTATTTCTTGCAAATAATCCCAATATTCAAAGTCTTGGTCTATTGAAGAATCGACCTGTTTTAGCCACTCTTCTGGAGAGACGTCTTCAGGCTTACCTTGCGACCTATCTATACGGGTGTTCCTCTTGTACCCTTCCCTACTGAAAGCGTTAATAAGGGGTGCAGAGGTGCCTCTCTGACGTGATAAAAACTTCAGAACTGATATAAATCCGTCAGAATATGTTTCTTCATTTTCAATGACATCAGTCATTTCACCTTGCCCTTTGACTACTATTGTATCGTCGTTTTTAGCATTTCTTGCTTTAGCTTTTTCATAGGCAAGTTTCCTATCTTTATCTAGTTTATCTTGAGATTTTACCTGTTCTGTATCTAACATAGTTATGTAGTCTTTACTAAATCTAAAGGTATGGTTGACCATACCTTCAAATTCAGTGTAGTTAGATAGTAGATAGTTGTCAAGTTCTTTTTCAGAATTAAATGTAAGAACCTTTCCAGTACTATTTATTTTTAAAGTATATTTACACGCCATTTTATTCGCAAATTTCAATTAATCCATATCCATCAGTAGAGCTTAGATTCTTCATAAGAGAAGATTTGATGTTACTAAGTTTTACCATCTTTTGAGCATTAGACTTATTAAATAAAGTTTTCTGAATTGCATATCCGCTATGTATTTCAGATAGAGTTTTTCTCATTAAAGTATATATGTTATCATCATAGAACTCGCTTACATCAATGTTTAAAACATCACTAATGATTCCATCCCATTCTATTTCATCGAGTTTCAAATTACGTCCTCTGTAATCTTTTAATACTCTCGTAAAGTATTGAGAGAACTCATGAACTAAAGCTTCTTCAAGTTTATCGTTGTATGTAAGTTCATCGTACGCTTTACTATTATTAATAGTATCATAAGCATCAGAACCTTCCATTCCTCTCACTAAATCAACATACTTATCGTAATTTCTACTCTTTAAATCAGCTAAGAATAGGTGAGATAATTCATGAAGTAAAGTATCATCTGTCATTAAGTCAGAGTTAACTACCACTTCCCCGTCATAGATAAATGCTTTAACATTATCAAGTGTTGGAAATTTTTCCTTTAATTCTTCTTTCCTATAAGAGGTAACTTGTACTCCACTTTTTGCTAAAGATGATACTAAATCTTCTACAAACTCTGGAGTAGATAGATTATCAGATAGTGTCTCTACATTTGGAGTAGAATTGATTTCTTCTGTAGTTGGAGTAAGCTCCATAAACATTGCTACTTGAAATCTCTTTACAGTATTCAAATAATTCCTTTTAATGAAGTCTTCTGTAAATCCAGTTGCTTCTGCTATTTCAGTAATTTCATCAGCAAATATTTGATGTAATATTGGAAGAGAAGATTCATTATTTACCCATCTAAAGTCAACAGCTCCGTCAGATGTTCTAAAGACTCCGACATTAGTATAGAAAGCTCTTACATCTGGGCCAATTTGTCTGTTCTCTGCCGTATATTGAGTTCTAACTACGTTCTTCAAATCTTCGTTAGTTAAAACTCCAGAGTGAACTTCGTTAGCTGTAACCCAAGCACAGAATTTACCTTCTGGTCTATCTTCAAGAACAACTGCCTGATATGTATCGTTTGGATTTATTCTTATAACATCACCAACCATTAATTCACTTGGAGAAGAAATATTTCTACCTCCAAGTTTTCTATATGTAAGAGCTATCTTTCTTTGTAGTTCTACATTAATGAATTGGTCTTTATCTTTTTCATTCTTAAGTTTGAAAATGTCTCCTTCTTCCTTTCTTGTTAAAGCATAATTATATCCTTGTGGAAGAATAGGAATCATTGATATAACTCCTTCTTTTAACATATCGAACTGTGATAATGGGCCCCTCTCCTCTTCTATTTTAGTAAGTCTTGCATTAAGGTTTTCCCATAGTTTTCCAGAGGAGTCTACCCTTTTAGAACTAAATGCTCTCTCTTTAAATGATTGAGAATCGTAGAATTTAAATAATGCACTATCAGTATATTCAGCAGAGTTCATTAATGAGGTGAATGTTTTAATCCATTCAGCTTTATCAGGAGATTTTACATTGCTGTAAACCCATTTACTAAGTTCATCGAATACAACTGGAGTAATCCCTAATTGGTCTGCATTTACTACCATTGCTTGAGAGAACTGTCCTATACCATCAGTATTTAAATAGTAGAAAGTCCTACTTGCATCTACTGCATCTTGTAGATATTTAAATACACTTCTAAATGAGTTAATTGCTTTATTTATGTTTGCACTTCCTTCTTCAATCGAATAGTCATAATCAGAATTATATTTAACCGATAATGCTCTTCTCTTTGAAGGACTTTTATTTATTTTAGTTGCAACTTCTTCTAATGCGTCAATTTTATCTTGGAAATCCTCTGTAACTTCCAAATTAAAGTTCGGATTGATTTCTATACGAGCATTAGAACCACCTACCACATTAACATACTTAACTTTAGGATTGAATACTACTTTATAAGCACTTTCAGAGAACTTAGATAATGATTGAGAGTGATTGAATCTAAGTAATCTATTAGGTTTAGATGTAAGAGATTCATCCATATTTACCTTAGTATTAGGATAAAACATAGTATTGAACCCTTTTATATCCTCTGCATTTTTAAAGTCAAGCTTATTAGTAGATGCTTCTTGAATAAGGTCAAGTACGTAGCCATTTACGTCAAGTCTTCCCTTACCGAAAGAGGTATAGACATTTTGTAGTCTACTCTGGATAAGTTCTTCTCTTTCTTCTTGGGCAATAGAAGAATCAACTTCTTGTTCAAATTTGGTTACATATTTAGAGACTTTATTAAAGTTAGAAGTATCAAATACAAATGCCGAAATTGGATTAGATAACAACATCAGCCTTTGTTCTTTATTTGCAGGAAGCATATTAGCATCAAAAGCCCCATTGGGATTTAATGTTGCAAGTCTTAATAATATACTATCATCGTCAATATCAGGAGTATCATCCTTAGGATTTCTTTCTGCTTCTATGTAGTCAAGTCTAAACTTATTAAGTTCTGACACTGAAACAGTATAATCTCCGAAGTTAATTGTATTTGGAAGTTCTTGATTTACAATTAAGTTTTCTAAAGCCTTATATTGAACAGGATTTAACTTTAAATTATTAAAGAACTCTTTGTCTTTATTTCTAAGAATATTGCGAGTAACTTCTGCAAATAGATGATTACCTATTGTCATTTTTAAATTGGCAATATCATCATTCGTATCATACATATCAGATTGAGTATAGTATAACAATCTTCTTAATGCAGAATACTTATCAGGAATGTTAAGTAATTCTTCCCTTAGTCTAGTTGGAGACTCTAATATTTTGGTGTATGCATCTTCTACTATCTTATATATAGCTGATTGATTATCAAGTAACTGGGAATGAGAATAAACGTAACTTAATGCCCCAAGTAATTTAGGCTGATTATATAAATCATTTTTATTAATTACAACTAAATCTCTTGAATTACCAAGAAATGTTTGAGTTGGAGAATCAGTTACTAGAAAACTCAATCTATTACCTTTACCTCTATCCATTATATCTTTAAAGGCAGTAAAGAACTCCGAATTAGGAACTCCCACTCTTTTATAGATTTGACTTAGTGCATAATGATTAAGGTTTCCCATTAAGTTTTCAGCTATGTATGTATTTCTATCTGTTATATCATTTGGAATTTCTTTAGTTGAAGATATAGATTCTGTCCCTCTACTATTTAAATCTATGTTTAGGTCTTCCAATTGACCTGCATAGTTCGGGTCTTCTGCAATAGCAGAGATAATATCGTCTAGGGTTGCAGACTTTTTCAAGTCCACATCCCTAAACTTATATATCTTATCTCCAATGGTAAATTGAATACAATTACTCATCGCAAGTTAATTTTATTTCAGCTTTATTGTTTGAAATTAGATTTACTAATTTGGATATTAAGTCATTTTTAGTTTCTGTTGCAAGTCTTGTAAATCCTTTAGTTAAGAATGGAAGTAACATTGTATTGTTATCAGTAAACAAGTCTAATGTACTCTTTTCTCCATAATTACTTTCTTTGATTACAATCTTTCCAGCTTCACTGTCATATTCTTTTGTAAATCTAGTTCCATTTGGTTCATTATATTTAATAAGTCTTACATACAAATCATCAAGTTTATAATCTTCTCCTTCAACAAGACCGTTAGTTCCTTCGTTAAGATTAGGATTTTGCTTTGCTTCAAAGTCCATAAATTTAAGAAGTAAACTATTTCTAACTTCAACTTCATCATTCTTTGTTTTCATACTTAAGGAATTTTCAAATATCTTAGTAAGAGTATTGTCTCCAAAAGCATTTTTACTAACCAATAGGTTATATAAGAAGAACAAGTCTCCAGTAGTCATATTTACATCTGGAAGAGGTCTTGTGTACTTAATTTCGTCGAACGCTTTTAAGTAATTAGAATAAGCAATCTCATTTGATTCTTGCTCAAGATTTCCTAAATCAATAGGAAGTTTGTACAAGAAGTTGTAATCTTGGAAGCTATTCTTAAAGTATGTACTTGTTAATGCTTGTATGAATTTATTCTTAGGATTCATTGCCTTCATATTTGGAATAAATTCTTGTTCAAACCACATCTTAAATGTTGCTCTATCATATACATTAGCAAAGTCAATTATTTTACCAGAAGTAGCAACAGGAACAACCTTTCCTAAGCTATTATACATTCTGCTTCCCGGAGATAATGAAATCTTATTAGCAAGTTCAGTCTTTAAGAACTTCACAATAGTAACATCACTTACGAATCTATTAATCTCTCCCATGTCTTTAGGAGTAAGTTGACCAATAGCTTTAGATTGTAATGCGGACATTGCCAGATTCTTAGTAAGAGTATATTTAGAAGCATAGAATCCCAAAAGTTTATCATCTACTGCCATCGCATTTAACATTTCGTTAAAGTGAGGAACAGATGTGATAATATCCAAAATATTGAAAGTATCTTTAGCTTGTTCGTAAGCATCAATCATTTCTTGTTTATATTCTGGATTTTGGATAAACTCAATAAGATTAAAGTTTGGAGTAATATAACCTTCATCATCTGGACTAAGTTCATTCTCTTTATTAAATGAAGAGAATTTTCTATTAACAAAACTTTCTATTTGGTTAATATACTTAATCTTATCCATTAATTTAGTTTTAATACCTTGGTTCAAGCTTCCTAATCTACCAAGTCTGGTAAGTTCATCTGACTTTTTCTTTAACTCTAATAATACTTTCATATTATGTAAGTCTCCTTCTGTCAGTGTATTAAGTTCAGCCCTTCTTCTTTTCAGCTCATTTACATATCTTGAGAATATGTATCTAAGCTGTTCTGCTTTGTTCTCTTCACTGTTATATATTCTAAAGTCTTCAGAATTTTCAGATTGCATCCAATCTTCTTCAGATTCTAAAGCTCCTTCCCATTCTAATTCAAGTTCGGCTCTACTCTTTTTCTTAGCTAATTCCTTCTTATATATTTTAAGCGGAGTATTACTGTTATAAGCATAATCCAAAATAGCATCTAAAACCTTTTGATTGGTTATATTATTAAGGATATTATAGAACTTAGTTTCAGTTTTCATAATTTCCTTAAGTTCAGCTCCAATTTCTGGGTCATTAGACAATTTAGCTAATGTATCATTACCCCAATCTATAATTGATTGTTGATAAATTTGAGGTATATAACTATCAGGGTCAGCTAATTCAGTATAATATTTAACAGCCCTATCGAGGTTATTTCTCTTACCGTCAATATACAGAATGTTAGTCTTAGCTTTATTTTGAGCCATTGTTACAGCTCTTGTTGTCATAAAGTCAGAAGCTGTTTTAAAATCTACTCCAGTTGCAAACAAATAAATGTAAACAGATGCAAGGTCTGGACCAGCATTAATCTTTTCAAGAATAAGTTCCTTAGCATTATCAGTAGCAGCAGATAGAAGTACAGAGTCAGTTAAGAATACGTCTTCTTGGAATCCTCTTTTGATTATTGCTTCCGCAAGACCTAATAATGCAGGATTAGTTGTTGGGTCTACTTTAACATTTGGAAGTGTAGGACTCTGTTGAATAATATGTTTATTACCTTCATTATCATATACTTCTATCGTTCCCTTGTTTTCACTATTCTCATTATAGAAAGTATATCTGTTCAGATTATCTTCTGTTGCTTTACTTAATTTTTCATTGTAATAGTTAAGTAAAATAGAGAATACTTTAATACCAGTAGCATACACACCAATACCGTCTTTACCAATAGAGTTCTGGTATTGTAGAATCACTCTAGCTCCCGGATTTTCATTAGATACTAACTTACTAAACTGTCCTGATGTTGAAGCAGCAGCAGCATCTTGTGCAGGCCCCATTGAGATAGGAGATGTAGCAGAAACCACGTTTTTAACATCAGCTCCAATTCTCCATAAAGCATTAAATACTTTATTCTTAATTGCTTCTTGATAATCAGCTTCTCCAAGTTCATACTCATTATGGATTCCTATTAGGTCAATTAATTCTTCATCAAGACCTGCAATTTTAACCATATTAGCATTTCCACTTGGTGGGAATTTACTTACTTCTCTCATTAGATTTACTAGGCTTCTGAATAATACAGGGTCATGTGTAATTTCATCGTAAGTCTTACCAAGTAAGTTTGAATAATCGCCTTCAAGAGGGAATCCCACTTCATTATCTAAGAAATATTTATACCCAGTTGGGAATGGTAAATCATGAGATATAGAAAGTAGTTCTTGACTATTAAAGTTAAATAACGGACTCCAATTATAATAAATACCTTGGTTAGAGATACTGGCCCCCAACATAAAGGCTTTATCAATATCAAAGTCAGAACCCTGATACCAAATCTGTTCTACAGGAACATAACAAATGTTTGTTTCTGATTCAGTAAACATTGCCACTTTCATGTTCATAAATGACTGCATAGACTGCGAAGGAATACGAGCCACAATAAACTTCAGAGCTTCTTGCCAAGAAGTAAAGGTATCTTGTGCAGATTTCTTAATTCTTCTTTCAAGATTTAAAGCTGTCTGCTCATTTACTTCATTTGCAATATCGTATTTATCCTGTTCTGTTTCAGCTTCTTTAAGAGCATCATACCATTCTTCTAATATGGCTTTATCTTCCAAGGAAGTAAACATTGAATTTATCTGTAATGGGAATAAAGTTGCAATGTTTCCAGAGCTATATCTATACACAGCATTACTATATAATTTGGATTTATCAATTCCCCTTAAAGTATCTACATCAGATGTAACTAAGACTTGTCTACTTTCTCCAGCAGAGGTAATATAATTATAGAATTTAGAATCATCATCAATTCTGTAACCTATCTGTCCATCTACTATGACATAGTTTTTACCATTGACAGTAGTCTTTTCAACTCCTTTATCTTCAACCATAATTCCATCTTTTATTAAAGAATCAATTCTAGCTTTAGATGCAGGGTTATTACTTAACATAACATGTAAATGTTGTTTATTGTTTTTAACAAAATACATGTCATAATTGTTACTGCCTATATCAGTATTTAAGATTTCTCTTTGTCTTCTTTCAAAGAATAAAGGTCCAGTTGTTTCAATTTCACTTAAAGAGTCACCAATCTTCAATCCGAATTTGGAAGCAGTGTTCTTACCAATAGCAAGTTCATTAGCATCAAATCTATCTTCTGCAACTTGGGCAAAGATATTCTCTCCACTTCTATAAGCTACTGGGATTCTATATCTTCCTTGTGCTATTTCAGCTAAATCATCAGTGATTAAGTCTCTTAAATAACCATTGATTTCTCCTTTATCGGTATTGAAAGTAATTGTTCTTCCATACTTATCTTGGATTCTTTGAATTATTTCATTCCAAGCTTGTAATTGCGTTGGATTATTCTTTACATTGTCTGCCCAGTTTTTTTCTTTTAAATCCCAAGAAAGTCTTGAGGTATCTAAGTCATAAGCATCAAATGTAGTAAATCCATTAGAAGAACTTCCATCAACTAATTTAATAACATGATTTGCAGAACGTAGATTTCTACCTTTAGAGCCAAGACGTTTAACAGATAATATTCCATTAAGTCTCATATCCTTTAGGTCTATAATACCTATCGTTCCTGGAACTTTACTACGATAGTTAAGAACTTTAACAGGTTCTCCACCTTGTATTGAAATCCAGTCACCAGCTCTAATTTCTCCAATCTCTACTTCTGTATCCATTTTTCTAAAGATTGCATCTCTTTCGGCAGGAGTATTAACTCTTCCAAGAATATCAGAATACTTAAGGATTCCCCCGTCTGGGCTGTCATATACTGTAACAATATCATGAGAAGGATTCAAAATAGCTTGAAGTCCAGCATATTTACGTTTAATAATGTCTCTATTGATTCCATTAGTAAATCCATTAGTAAATACACCAAAGATATTATTATCATCAAACGGAATCTTATATGCCATATCTTGTAAAGATTTATCACTAAGAATGTCTTTCTTTACTAATTCCATATAAGCTCCTGCAAGTCCTAGTCTGTCCTTATCTCCGGTTGAGAATGTTCTCAATAAGTCTCTACCTAAGATTTTATATACTCTGGTTTTATCCTCTTCACTATTTGCATCGAAATTGTATTCTCGTAACCCTCTAGCAATTACTCTACCAATATCTTCGTACACTTGATTAGCCATTCCATGACTTGTACTCATTTGTTCAAGTGCAGAAATTACCTGCGTCATTTCAGATACTTCAGCTTCATCAACACTATGTTCAGCATTTAGCTGAATTCCAATAAAGTCTGGCTTGATATTGATATATGTAAGTTGAGAACGTTGATGTTTCTTTCTAGTATTATCTAGAATGTCTAGTAAATAGTTTCTTCCTACATTAACAATTCTATCAGGAATTTTATTAAGGTAAAGGTCTATCTTATTCTTCCAATCCTTAGTATTTGCATCATCAACCTCTCCTCTATTTCTGCTTCTATCTACGAATTCATCAGGATTCATGGAGAGAGCTTTGTCAATTTCTTCAAGTCTTCCAGTTTCGTCTAAAGCCTGTAATAAGATTGAATCAGAGAAGAATAATCTCTTTCCTTCTTCATTGGCTCTAGCCTTTGCTGTTTCATAAAGCCCAAGTAGGAATTGTCTATATTCCTCCGGAGATTCTCTTTTGTAGTCTTGACGAGTTTGATCCTCTTTAAGTCTTTTATCGATAAAGCCTTTTATTGCATTACCGTAATCATCATCAAATGATAGGAATGAATCATGTCTTGCCTTTGCGTATGTTTTACCAATAGCGGGATGTCCATAAACAACTCTATCAGAATCCTCAAGAGCCTGTATATTTGGGTTATATCCGTTCTTGAATAATCTTCCTGGATTTACATTAGCCATACCGTTTTTAACTGCGCCAGCAGTAGCAAGGTAAGCGATACCAGAGAATTTCATTGGTTGATAGTATGTATTTTGAGATACATCTTCATCAAAACCAGTTGGATAAATATCAATTCTAGCTCCATGACGTCTAGCTTCTTGAATAAGAGGAATGTCATCAATGTTGTTTCTGTTGAAAGCTACTTGGTTTCCCACTTCTGTCAGTTTATCTAATGAAGATTCACTTTCTTTTAGAGTCTTATCGTCTCTTGATACAGAGAACTCTCCACCTAAAGCCATCCATAAATCATAGTTAGTATCAATTCTAACCTTGATTTTTTCAGTAATGATAGAACCATCTCTTTTTAGAGCTTGTCCATTCTTGTCAATTTGGGTTCTAGTGATTTCATAGGTATTATCAAGGTTGCCATTTTCATCGTAACCTATCTTATTGAGCTTCTCGATATTGTTAATGCTCCAGTATTTAAGAGTATTAATATCTCTATACATTTGTCCATTATAAGAGATTTTTCTTCCATTTCTATCAACTGTAATATCCAGATTTGGAATATCCCATTGAACATCAAGCATTTGCTTTAATAAGGAGTTACCTATAACATCGCCAGTTTGTGCTGCTCTTAGATATTCATTAGTAACAGCGAAGGTAGCACATTTTAACAATCCAGAAGATAGATAATTTGAAAGAGAGAAATATCCAAGCGGTTTTCTATGGATAGGACTCATTTCGATTTCTTCAAGAGAGTTTTGCTCATACCTTGCAATCATAGGATTTAGGAAGATACCACCGTCAAATTGTGTAGCTCCATCATCATCTCCCTGTACATTAAATACTGGAGTTTTTAAGTCTTCAATTACTGCAAGCTTATAAGTATCTGGAATACCAGTAATTTTACCTTTAATAAATGGATGGATTGTAGCTCCAACTACTACACCTCTCTTATACATAGCTGTTGTTCTTGCTGCTTCTTCATTAATTTTATCAATTAGAGAAGCATCATTTGCAACTGCCGCTTTCTTAGCCGGATGTAAAAATGGAAGTCCGATAGTTGCTGCATTGTAGTTATCACTAACTAAATTATCTATAGATTTATAAAGGTCAAGGTCAGGGTTAAGTACTACTTCGTAGTCTGTATTTCCTGCAACCTTCATAAAGTCTATATCTTCAACTATGTCATATTTACTTCCATTCTTTTTAAGAATATAGTAATTATTTAGTCTTTGTGTTCTATTGTCAATCCAAATATTTTCGTAAGTTGCTTTTTCATCAGACTCTATATGCAATTTATTGTATAGTTCCTGTTTAGCTTTAGGAGTAAGTCTATCAACAAAGTCTTTTTGAGAAGCTGTTCTGTCAATGTTTTCAGTAAGAGTAGTAATCTCTTTACCAAATTCATCATACAAGTCAAACTTCACATCACTCATTTTAAGAGTTAGGGCATATAATTTATCCTCTTCTTTTTTCTTTGTCCAATAACTATCACTAATATTATCCAGAGTAGATTGGTTATCCTTATTTTTTAAAGAATAATTTCTTATATTCTCAAGTAAGGTAGTATTAAATGCTAGACCCTTCTTTGTTTGAATATAATGTACTTCTGGAAGAACAGTAATATCTATTCCCTGAGACTGCAACATATAGATAGCATTATGTATTGTATCTGTATCAAGTTTAGATAATAATGGAATAAAATCCTCAACAGTCAGGTCTTCTTTAAAGCCATAATATTCATAACTTCCATCGTCACCTATATATTGAGTTCTTTTTTCCATTAAAGCCTTAACTTCT
>OKTG01000451.1_pt1 | contig 20227 bp, 15 predicted proteins | sample 1606091 | NCBI WGS metagenome assembly OKTG01 (sample SAMEA3879512, study PRJEB24766) | human gut metagenome | biome: human-associated habitat; feature: feces | place: USA | collected 1985/1987 | reverse complement strand
CCTCTAAATACCCCTTAGTTATTTGTAAGCGTCTCCGCGATCCCCTCTTTTCCCCTTATAAAAGAGTCTCTACCTTTGTCTTAAAAAAAATGGAAAGAAGAAGTATTCAAGAGTATGCAGAAGAGTATAAAAATCGTCTAAAAGCAGGCGAAGATTTAGACTTTGTAGCTTATTGTCGTAGCTATGGCTTGCGTGTGGATAGCGTTCGTCAATTGATGCGCCGCCATGGCAGGGAATAGTATTGGAACGCTACCATTGTAAGCAGTTGGAAGATCAGGCCGTCTGCCAGAGTGTAGCGGGAGAAATGATCCCGCTTCAATTCACAGGGCGTGAAAAAGTAAAAGAGACCCGCTTAGTGGATGCAGAGAAACTGCTTAAAGGGATTCATATCACATTCCCCGACGGGGGAATCATCCAGATAAAAGAATGCGTTGCCGAAACATTGTGCCATTTTATCCACCTCTATTACGGAAGAAAGGAGGACACATGTTCGCGCTGACCGAGTCGTTAAATTACTATTTATGTCCCCGCTATGTAAACATGTGTTCAGGGATCAATGCCTTGTCCGTGATTGTCCGGAACGATCTCAAGCGTAACCCCGTATCGGGTGAAGTATTCTTGTTCGTTAACAAATCCCGTACAATAATCAAGCTCCTGCACTGGGAAAAAGGCGGTTTTGTCCTTTATCAGAAACGTCTGGAAGAGGGGACGTTTGAAATACCTTGTTTTGACCCCGGCAGTGGCCGTTATCAGATGAGGTGGGAAAGTTTCTTTTTGATGATGGAGGGGGTGAGCCTGAAAAGCGCACGGTTCCGCAAACGCTTCAAGGGGCCTGTCTAATGGCGTTCTTTATATCACATATATCTATGCCACAGTTATTTACAAGTAAAATAATTGTGGCATAATTATTTAATTCCATTCCCTTTTCATATCTTTGCGGCATGACAGGGAAACAGAGGACAAACATACTGCAGGATACCATTACTTTCCTCAGGGATCAACTTTTGGCTGCCGGCAGGCGGGAAGAAGAGTTACTTCGGCAAGTGGAGTCCCTGACATCCCGTGTGAGCGAACTTCAGGCAACCCTCCAGTCCTTAACCTCCTCTTTTCAGGAAAGCAAAGCAGACGCCAACAGGCTGAAAAACCAGAAACGCGCATTAGGCAAACTGCTGGAAAACAAGTCCGAAAAGATAAACCGCAAGCAAGAGGAAAAAGAGGAGGCAAAGAATATCCCGGAGGAACCGAAGTTCGATCCCAAAAGCCGCGGCAATAATGGGGTGAAACGTAAAGAGTATTTCAATGTGGAAACCCGTTTGCACGAGATCTATCCTTGCGACCCGGACTTCGACCCTCTTAAAGCCAGAATAATCAGTCACACTGATTCCATCCGTTACTCTTACCACCCGGGTTGGTTTGAGAAACATATCTATCGGCAGTACAACTGTGTGCAAGGCGATAACATATACAACGGCAAATCCCCCAAAGCTCCCCTGCAAAACTCTTCCTATGATGGCAGTTTCCTTAGCGGCATATTGCAATTGCGCTATATCTATTCCCTGCCGGTGGAAAGGATCGTCAAGTTGTTCAACGAGCAGGGCATAGCCCTTTGCAAACAAACGGCCCATGGGTTGATTGCAAAATCAGCCGGTTTGTTGGAGCGTATGTACGAAGTGCTGAAAAAGTCCATACTGGAAGATTCCTATCTGTCAATGGATGAGACTTATTACAAAGTGCTTGTCAATGAAAAGAATGAATCGGGCAAGAAAGTCCGTAAAGGATATCTCTGGGGCATGTATGCCAACCATACGGAATTAATCGCTTTTGTTTATGAAAACGGCTCCCGCTCTAAAAGCATAGCCGAAAAGCTGCTTACTGATTATAAAGGGGCTTTACAGACAGACGGATATGCCGCTTACGCCGACTTTAGGAAAGAAGAATATCCTGACATCATCCCCCTGGCATGTTTCCAGCATTGTAAAAGGAAGTTCCTGGATATGAAGGAGGATAGGCAAGCGCAGGAAGTAGTCGATATTGTCAATGAATTATATCAGAATGAACATCTTATCCCGCCCGATTGGGAACCAAAACAGATACTGGCCTGGCGCAAAAAATACGCACCTCCTATCCTCGGACGCTTAAAGGCCAAATTGGAAAGTATACAATCCGATCCGCAAACTTTGCCCAAGTCGCTTATGGGGGAAGCGGTTCGCTATACCCTCAACCTGTATGATGTTTTATGCAATTATATAAAATCGGCGGACTACCAATTAGACAACAACCGCATTGAACGGATAAACCGTTACATCAGCCTGAGCCGCCGCAACTCACTTTTCGCCGGTAGCCATGCCGGGGCACAGAGAATGGCTCTTTTTTATTCTCTGGCTTGTTCGGCCAGACTTCACAATCTTAATACTTTTGATTATTTCACGGACTTGTTCAACAGGTTGGCCGATATACAGCCAACAGCACAGGATTCGGTCTTTAGAAATTTACTACCGGATAAATGGACTCCTTGTCATTGAATAACTAATATACAGGAGGGGATCGCGGAGACGCTTACTTTTCTTTTTCAAATTGTACCTTTCCACAATAAAAGCACTACCTTTGTCAATCATGTATGTAATATACAATATAAAATGAACGACAATAAATTAAAAAACAAAACAGTCCCTTTCAACTACGCCCGCTGCTACAACGAGCAATGTCCGAAAGCTTGTAACTGCCTGCGTCGGGTGGCTGCACTTCTCACTACCGCTGACACGTCCTACATCAGCATCGTAAACCCAATGTGTATTCCGGCCACCGGCATTGACTGTCCTCACTTCCAAAACGCAGAAAAGATACATGTGGCATGGGGTATCAGCCACCTGCTGGACAACGTACCTTATAAGGACGGAACAAACATCAAGCAACAACTGATCGGGCATTTCGGAAAAACTCTTTACTATCGCTTTTATCGCGAAGAACGCTTCCTAAGCCCCGCAGATCAAAACTATATCCGCCAACTTTTTCACCGGAAAGGTATCACCGAAGAACCGGTCTTTGACAGTTACACGGATGAGTATAATTGGTAAAGCTGCGTTCTAACTAGTTTCCAGCCTGCTGAAACTTTTTGTTTCAAGCGCTAGAAACTAAAAGTTTCATACGGTGAAACGATTCGTTTCTCACCGAGAAACAAACTGTTTCACTATGGGAAACCATTCGTTTCAAAGTATGAAACAAAAAATGGAACTAGTTGAAAACAAAAGAAACCCTGATGAAAAGGCAGGTGAAGCTTAGGTCTTCACCTGCTATCACCGATGAACAAAGCGATGCAGAAGATGTTGAAGAGGTGAGAGGAATTTGAAGAGAAAAAGATAAGATATTTATTTCAACTACCTTACCTTCATTAGAGTTAGAACGCACCTTTATTAATTACAGTTTCTTCAGGTATAATTCCTATCTCATCAGGAAACAGCCATTATATTATTCGCTTGTTTCTATCTTTTGATGATTCGTGCCGGATTGCCGGCTACGATTGTCATCGCCGGAACATCTTTAGTTACCACGCTACCGGCTCCCACTACCGCTCCATAGCCAATCCTTACACCTGGAAGTATGGTCGAATTTATGCCAATCCAAACATTGTCCTCAATCACAAAAGGAATCATACGGTCGTAGAAGTCAAGTGATTATTTTTAGTGTTATAGTTAAAATTTATCTACTACACTTGCAAGTTCTCTCATTAATTTGTTTCTTTGTCTTTAAGGATTGAATAAAGCCTCATATAAGGCTAACAAATTTATTCATCACCTATAATGAAAGAATTATGAGTAACAGAGAACTATCTAACAGAATTGAATATTTTGTGGGATGTATAGGAGCTTTCGCTGAAAAATATTCCTTAAGTAACAGTCAGGCATACAAATACCTGAAGCGTTTTTCCGGCTTGGATTTCTTAGAAGAATTCTATGATATCGAACATACATTCTCCATAGAGGAAGCTGTGGATGATTTAACGAAAATCTGTCAACGAAATGGAGGAGCTTTAGCATGATTCTTTACCACGGTTCAAATATAGAAATATCCCAAATAGATATTGATAAAGGAAGAAAAGGCAAAGACTTCGGAAAAGGGTTTTATCTGAGTGAAGATATTAAACAAGCCGAAAAGATGGCAAGTTTAACGACATTCAGACAAGGAAAAGGGGTTCCTGTTATTTCTAAGTTTATGTTTGATGAATCTATTCTAAATGGTAAAAGTGATATTAAAATCAAACAGTTTGGCGGATATACCATAGAATGGGCTGAATTTATTCTATTAAATAGAAACAATAATACCAATATTCAAGCCCATGATTATGATATTGTAATAGGTCCCATTGCTGATGATACTGTAGGTCTCCAATTAAGACGATTTATTCAGGGATATATAAACATATCACAATTAGTGAATGAATTATCATAATATCCGCCCTACTATACAATATTTCTTTGGAACTCCCGCTGCAATTAATTTACTAAAAAGTTATGAATAAGGAAAAACAATTTTTAGTTGAATCTTTAGGAAAAGAACTGATAGAAATGCTTATGAGCGACTACGGATGGGATTTGCAAAAATCTATGGATGTACTGTATTCTTCTGAAACTTTCGCAAAATTAGAAGACGAACGTTCCGGCTTATATTATCAAGGAGCCATATATGTCTACAGTTTTTTAAAACAGGAAATAGAAAAGGGGACTATTGATTAAAATCAAATACTCCCCCATAATACAGACAGCCGATATGTGTGCATGAGAGCTAATCGAAAACACTCAATATTTATCGGTCATCACAAATACTAACTCCCCTCCCTTCATAATTTCCGAATGATGTATCCGGAAATTCTCAACGGGTTCGCCATTCCACGTTACCGACTTCACATACTTATTCTCATTCGACAATCCTTTTGCTTGCATCGTGAACGTTTTATCATTCGGTAATGAAATAGTAACTTCTTCCACCTGTGGTGCTCCCAATATATATTCTCCCCCAATCGGATTTACCGGATAGAATCCCATTGCAGAGAATATATACCATGCTGACATTTGTCCGCAATCATCATTTCCGCATAATCCATCCGGTTTGGGGAGGTAAAAACGGTCAAAAATTTCACGAATGAGTTGTTGGGTTTTATAAGGTTGTCCGGCATAGTTATACAAATAAGCTACATGATGACTAGGTTCATTGCCATGTGCATATTGTCCGATAAGTCCGGTCACGTCTTGCGTAAACCCTGTATTTTCCGCGGATGATTCTAAAAAGAATAAAGAATCCAGTTTGTTAGCGAACTTCTCTTTGCCCCCGAGTAAATCGATTAATCCTTCCACGTCGTGTTGCACGTGCCAAGTATATTGCCAGGCATTTCCTTCTGTATAATCTCCGCCGGAAGTAGCGGCATGAGACAATAAGAATGTATTAAAAGGTGTACGCCATTTTCCTTTCGAATCCTTTCCCCGCATCATAGTCGTTGAGGGATCCAACAGATTCTTGTAGTAGGAAGCCCGGCGGGAGAAATAAGCATAATCTTTCTCTTTTCCTAAAGATTTCGCCATGCGGGCTACACAATAATCATCATAGGTGGACTCCAATGTACGGGAAACCGACTCTTTGGGGATGATGTCGAAAGGATAATATCCATAACGATCATAAACCTCCCAGTCCGAATGTTGATGGCTTACGGTAGAACTTCCACGAATAGCGGCATACGCCTCTTCTACGTCAAATCCTCGGAATCCTTTCAGATAGGCGTCCACGATGACAGGGATAGCATGATTGCCTATCATGCAATGTGCCTCTTTTCCCCACAATGCCCAGATAGGAAGATACCCCATCGTGCGATAGTGTTCGAGCATACTCTGTATCATTCCGTCCACCCGCTCCGGGGAGAGAATGGTGTACAAGGGATGAGTTGCACGATAGGTGTCCCAAAGAGAAAGCGTGGAATAATAAGAGCCCGTCTTCGAGGTATACACTTTATCGTCAGCACCCCGATAACGTCCGTCCGTGTCCGCCATGTCGTTGGGCTGGATAAACAGGTGATAGAGCGAAGTATAGAAATTCTTCTTCTGTTCGTCACTACCAGTCACCTTTACCCGATCAAACAAATTGTTCCATTGCCGGCAGGCCTCCATACGAATCTTGTCGAAGTCCCATCCCGGATTCTCTTTCGCTAACGCCGCTTTCGCGCCTTCCAGGCAAACGGAAGAGAGCGCTATTTTCACTTGCAACGTATCACCTTCAGCAAGGTCGAAATCAAGAATAAGTCGTTTCGCCTTCTCCCCTCCTGCCGATGAAAGCACTTCACGTACAACATACGGTTTGTCAAAAGAGATCACATAATAGTATTGTCGCTTTACCCAATTTTCTACCACTTGATGACCTGTGATGGTATGATTGTCGGGCATATCCACTTCAGCAGACAAGACATGTGTTTTCAGCCGTTCTTTATCCCAAACAATCCCGTTCTGAAGGTCTACCAATAGGCGGGCAGGAGTAGCGGAATGATAAACGTAACGATGAAAAGAGGTACGCTGCGTGGAGGTCAATTCCACATCCACAGCAGCATCCGTCAGTCGGACGGAATAGTATCCGGGAGACGCCTTTTCAGAATTTTTATCAAACTTGCTTCTATAGACTCCGTCTTTCACTTCCCCACTGAAAGGCAATAGAAGAACATCTCCCAGATCGGGACACCCCGTCCCACTCAAATGCGTCTGGGCGAAACCGATAAAGGAATCATCCGCAAAGTTATATCCGCTACAATACTTCCATTCGTCATTGCCCGTTTCGGGGCTTGCTTGAATGAAACCGAAAGGTACGCAGGCTCCGGGAAAAGTATGTCCGTTGTCGGAGGTACCAACGAATGGATCAGCATATCGAATATAATCATCATCCATATCCGTCCGGAAGAACAATGTTCCATAGCCGGGGCCATCACACCATTTGGAAGCGCCCTCTACTGACATCTTGGAGAGAACCCGGCGAGTATACGGCATGTCCAATCCCTTGCGGGTGACATAATGATTGTATACGATCTCATAGATAGGTCGAAACACTCCCCGTAATTTGTCCGAAATTGTTTGCCAGTTGCAATATCGGCCCGAAATATCAGTCCACGTAGTAAAGGGAACGGATTCTCCCAAGTTATATTTCGCTGTATATTCGTAACCGGTCAACAGACGGTTGTCAAAAGCGGCGTACATCTTCTCATCCCCCTGGTTGTAAGCGGTTTCGCAGGCTTCTGCCAAATTACCCAAGCCGAACATTACGTGGTCTTGGTCGCGACCGCTCTCTTGACACTGTCCGTTCTCGCCGATATAATTCTTAATCGTTCCGTTGTCGTGCCCGTTGTAATAGAAGTGAACTGCCTGATTGTAGAGAGCCTCATCTTCCAGAAAAATACCAAAGGCCATGTATGCTTTGGTAGCAGCAGCCCCCCAGTTTCCGTTTGTATATGGTTTCGCCTTGAAGAAGGTGTCCAATACAGGAATGAATACCGTTCGCAACATCTTCTCCCAGCCGGCAATCTCCGCCGGAGTGACTTTGGAATAGGTATGTTTAATTAGTTCTGCCGCGTTCGCCAACATACTGCCTTGTAGAGAGGCGCACAGTGGGTCGTCATTGTCGTTCGGACCTATTAATTTCAGCATGGCGCTGTAAGCATTCAATATCTCTATCGACTTGCGGGCATGGGCTTCATCTCCGGTGAGGGTCCACATCAAGGCGTTGAGATAAGCCGCCTTATGATCGTCTTCGCTAGGGCGTTTGGTATGTTTGTTCACTCCCAAACGAGCTATCACTTCAAAAGGGCCTTGCATCTGATAAGTGGACAAGGCACAAGAATCAGCTTCGAGCAATCGGTAAGAACTGTAAGCCGGCTCTATCCGATGATCTATGTAATATTTCATCCTCTCCAGGCTCTCTTTCGTATGGAGAATACCCGGATGCATGAACTTGTTCGCTTCGGACAAAGATTGTCCGGCACGTATCTTCTTCCATCTCATGAGCGCTTCAATGTAATAATAATCAGCATAGATAATAGAGGCATCTATCTCATCGTCGGCTGGATAGTGCCCGGTAGAGTGCAGCAGAAGAGCAGGATTCTTATCACGGCTTTGATACTTCTTCGTAGAAAGGTTGCGGAGCATCTTCTCTGCCAATTTATAATATTTATCTGCCCGCTCCTTATCGTCCTCCAGCGTCGACAGTTCCAACAAAGCTGAAGCGACAACCGCTGCTGCCGAAGCATCTCTGGGAGCGGTTGGGATATCGGGAGCATCGAAGTCCCAATAAGGAATCAAGTCGGCAGGCAGACGACGGATGTAGAGGTCTGCCACTTTTTCGGCAAAGCGAAGATATTCTTTGTCACGTGTTTCACGATAGACCATCGTATATCCGTAGACAGCCCACGCCTGTCCGCGCGCCCACATCGAGGCGTCGTTATATCCTTGATGAGTGATTCCTTTGATGAGTTTTCCTGTAATAGTATCGTAGACAGCTACATGATAGCAAGAACCGTCTGTACGGAAATGGTTAGCTTTCGTCACACGAGCATGCGACAAAGCGATATCATAAAGCCTCTTCCCTCCTCCATGCTTGGCAGCCCAGAAAAGAAGTTCCAGATTCATCATGTTGTCGATAATCGTGTTATGAGGCCAATTGCTTTCTTTCACTTTCCAAGGCCATGATAAGAGGGTGCCTACACGGGGGTTGTAAAGTTTTGCCAGTTCGTCCGCACTTTTCAGCAGGACATCTTTGTAATAGTTCTCTTTCGTTAGACGATAAGCATGACCGTAGCTACAAAACATTTGGAATCCCATATCGTGACTGGTTACTTTACTCGACAGAGACTCTAACAATTTTGTAAAATGAACAGCTTTTTCCTTTATCTCCGGTTCATGGCTGTATTCGTAATCATACCACAGGACTCCCGGAAAAAATCCGCTTGTCCAGTCGTGGGGACTCACCATATCCCACGATGACTTGCCGGCTTCAATAGCTCTCGGAAGTTTCGAAGAAGTTCCTATTGCTTTCAATGTTTTATGTATTTGCCGATTACAGTAAGCCAGTTCTTTTTCTTGGGCACCGGCTATACAGATAACGCATAAACTTATCCACAAAGAGAGTATTCTTTTCTTTATCATTTACCTATATTTTAATGATGTATATAATAACAAGAGGGTGTATCGAAAGTCTACAGTAACTCAAGACACACCCTCCCTTTATCCTCTTTTTACCTATTTTTTACCTTATAATTGGAAGGTGATTAGTTTTCTTCCAAATATTTAATCAGTTCCGCTTCGTTTCTAAAGGATTTCATCCATTTAACGGTATAAGGCGATACGCCGTCCGGATATTCAAGATCAGCAATCTTCAACTTGAGAGACATATTGAATGATTGATCCGTAGGTATCGGCTTACCTAACGTGTAACTTGCTCCCGTCACCAAATCCCAGTAATAAACAGTACCATACTCCTTCTCAACGGTAGAATAAGTGCCATGTCCGTGCTGGTTACCTTTATCATTTATTAAAGATCCATATTCGGGAGAGTCAAATGTTATCGCTTTCTTCGCTGGAAGACCTTCTATAACTACCGCTACAATAGGATAATTACCTACGTGGAAGGTTGACTTCCTCTCTATATCACCTCTATATTTTCCATTGCTTTGCAAAGAAGGTGTCACCACCAAATTATCTCCGTCTGCTGCAGTCGTTGCATTGGCCGTAGCGACCTTCCATTCGGTTCCTTTCGCATCAATAGCTCCTTCACTCGGCGGCATACCCGATTCTGTACGGAACAGTAGTGTCCCATATCCCGGATGATCACACCACATTGCATCCCCTTCCGGAGAGATTCTGGATATCACCTGTTGCGTATACGGCATTTCCAGACCTTTGCGAGTTACGTAATGATTGTAAGCAATCTCAAATACCGGTCGGAATTTTCCTCTATCCTCATCAGAGATATTATTCCATCTCACTCCCGTCACATCCGTGAAAGGTTCAAAAGGCACATCGTATCCGAGATTATACTTAGCTGTATACTCATACCCTTTCATAAGTCTGTTTTCCGATGCACTCCAAAGCGTCTCGTTGCCCTGATTATAAGCAATTTCGCAGGCTTCTGCCAGATGTCCTATCCCCAGCATCGTGTGGTTTTGGTCACGTCCGCTTTCCTGACACTGTCCGCTCTCCATAATATAGTTCGTCAAACTTCCGTTGTCGTGCCCCTCATAGAAAAACGTCACCGCTTCGTTATAGAAACTTTCGTCATCCAAAAAGATACCGAACGCCATAAAGGCCTTGATAGCAGCGGTTCCCCAGTTGCCGTTTGCATAAGGAGATTTGGCAAAGAAGTTTCTCAATACCGGAATAAATACGTTACGGAACATATTCTCCCAAGATTTGACATCCGTATCTGATACCGAAGGATAAGTATGTCTCATCAGTTCAGCGGCATTGGCAAGAAGAAATCCCTGCAAAGCAGCGCACAAGGGAGCGTCATTATCACTCATGTCTATCTCACGCAATGTGCCGGCATAAGCATTCAATATCTCAATCGACTTTTGAGCATGCGCTTCATTTTTGGTGATATTCCACATAAGAGCATTCAGATAGGCAGCTTTGTGATCCTCCTCGCTCTTAGTTTTGGTAGGATGAGGAGTCATATCTGGATTAAAACGAGCAATAGTTGTGAAAGGACCTTGAATTATATATGAAGCAGAGGCCAAAGAATTCTGCTGCAACAGTCTGTAACAGTCCACCGCTGGAGAAACATTCCCATTCACAAAGTTCTGCATTCGGGTAATGGAAGCTGTCGTGTGTAGAATACCGGGATGAACAAACTCCATAGAAGGTCCCACTTCCGTATAGTTGGGGTTCGGATTGGGCGGCGGAGGCGTATTATCTTCCTGACACGAAACAAACGTAAACAACAAGCATAATATCGGTAGTATATATTTCATTTTCATATGAATATCATTTTAAAGGTTCAACATTCAATTACCAACCCGGATTGTTACCCAATTCGTGACCATTGGACAAAGAGTTCAGCCACTGCAAAGGAATCGGACGCAATTTAAACTTATTCTCAAACGACTCTTGCGTCAAGGTAGTCTTGATTGTCCCACCATAGATGTTGGATACATCCCAGTTGTACTTCAATACACGTTCAGCCAGTTTGCCGGTGCGTTGCAAGTCGTTCCAGCGTGATCCTTCACCAAGGAGTTCCTTTGCTCTTTCGTCCAAAATATTATCTATCGTGACATTGGAATAACGAGAAAGCCCACCCTGCGGAGAATGTTTTTCTGCACGGGAAACAACGTAGTTAATATATTTTTCGGCATTAGCCTGATCGTTGTTATTCATCACTGCCGCTTCCGCCGCAATCAGACAAGTTTCCGCCAAACGGAAGAGATAGATATCACGCGTTCCCGAACCGGATTCGTCTTCCCTATACTCCGCGTTTCCATCTTTGAATTTCCAGATAGGAAGACAGGTACGAGAAGTTGAGTTCGTCGTCTGATAAGCGTGTTTGTAGTAATCATCATTCGCCCAATTTGTATCGTCTCCCATCGGATAGTTGAACACTTTGTATCTTACTCCATTCTTGTCCGTTTCAGCCCAATACTTATATTCAGGATCGGTAGGTACCGGGAAATAGATAATCTTATCGCCTTTGGCGAACACTCCATCTACAGGAGTAGTACACTGGAACCAGTTCTTGCCTGCATCCTTTCCGTCTGTGGAAGTACTCGCATTACCATTCAAAGGACTCATAAAGGTCACAGAAGGACGTCTGTCTTTCTGCCAGTCATACATCATATAAGCAAATTTAGTAGGAATCGCCTCCACATGCATACTCGCATTACCATAATAACTGTCTTTGCCCAATCCCAGCCATCCGCCAATAGCATAAGGCATCATATACCATTGATTCCAGATATTGGTGTTGTAGTTAGCTCCGTCAGCAAAACCGATAGGGAAAACAATTTCATCGTTTATCTCATTCGACTGACGATGAACCATCGCATAGTCGTCCAGCAACTTATGTCCGGAATTAAGATACACATCTTCCGCATCCTTGAATGCGTTTTCAAAATCCTTCGGATCGGCATACTCTTCATAACCACGTGTCAGATAAGCCAACGCACGGATATGTTTCGCAGCAGCTTTGGACATGCGTCCGTAGTTGGAACCCGTTTGACGCCAGGGAAGAACACTAATGGCTTCTTCCAAATCTGTAAAAATCTGCTGGTAGAAAGCGGCGCCATTCGAATACTCGACAGTATAGCTCGGCTCTTTAGACTCGTTGATTTTCAACGGTCCCTGTCCCCAGTTCCTCACAATCTCAAACAAATACCAGGCTCTCAACGCTTTGGCTTCAGCCACAAGCTGCGTCAACGCACTGGGTTCTATTCCATCAGGGTCGTCTGTCTTCAAAATGACACTCTTCGAACGATCGATAGCAGCATTTACATTGTTCAACGCATTGAAATAAGAACTCCACATCGCATAAATCGTACCGTTATTTGACTGATAAGTAGTGGTATACTGATTCATTGCCGCTACTTCCGTCGGATAATTCTGTGTGAAGACATCCGTACCTTGTTGTGTAAATATCTGATAAGTAGTCGTATTATAGATATTTTTCAAGTTTGAGTAGCAACCTACAATCAGACTCTCATATCCACCCTTTGTCTGATAGTATTTGTCCGCTGACTGACTGGAATGGTTCACTTCGTCCAGAAAATCAGAACAAGCAGTCATTCCAAAAGTGAATAACAGAAGCGTATACTTCAAATATCTTTTGTTTATCATAGATCTGTTTTTTTAAAATGAAATATTAACACCAAGTAAAGCATTCATAGTCATACCGTCCGTATCTCCTATGTTGGTAAGATCGGGCTGTTCGGGATCAAGACCTCTGAACTTCGTAAGAATGAAAGGATTCTGTACAGTCACATAGATGCGGGCGTTATCCAGTCCCCATTTTGACATCAGTCTCTTGTTCAAAGTATATCCCAGTGTGATATAGGAAACTTTCAGGAAGTCTGTTCTTTCATAAGCGATATTACCTCTGGAACCCATTTGTGAGGGACGTCCCATGGTATTCGAAGGATTCTCCGGCGTCCAATAATTAGTCCGCAGATTGTTGAAGTTCTGGCTGTTCCATTCTAATGCGAAGTTCTCAAAGAAACGGTCGTACTGTGTGGCTCCCGCCTGGAAATACATGTGGAATGAAAAGTCGAAATCATAGATTTTGAACATATTTGTCATACCTCCTGTCCAGTCCGGTGTTCTCTTGCCGTCAATGATATAGTCATCGTCCGTCAGCTTGCCATCATTGTTATAGTCTTTAATCTTGAAGTTACCCGGTACACAACCATATTTTGCAGCCTCTTCTTCTTCTCCCAACTGCCATACGCCAATTGTATTTTGAGTCCAGTTCGTATCTACCGGCTTACCGATGAAACGCTTGTCAGAATAGCGTCCTCTCATGCCTTGCAGATGAATGGAATAATTGCTAAGATCTTCTTCGTCAGCCAGACTTACGATTTCGTTTTTGTTGTAAGCCAGGTTGATGGTCGTATTCCAGGCAAAGTTCTTGGTCATGATATTCGCGGTATTCAACTGCAACTCAAATCCGCTGTTTCTTACGGAACCTACATTCGAAGTAACCGATGAATAACCCAAATGAACAGGAATATTGCGTTTCATCAACAGGTCATTGGTAGTACGATTGTAGTACTCAATGTTACCCGAAATCCGTTGGTTTAAGAAACCGAAATCAAGACCTACGTTATATTCTGAAGTACGCTCCCAAGTCAGCATCGGATTGGCAATGTTGGCAGGAAGATTTCCCACGGAAGTAGACGTTCCGAACGGATAATATACAGACCCCGAAATGGTACCTTCGGATGCATAAGGAGACACAGAGTTGGTATTACCCGCCTGACCATAACTGAAACGCAGTTTCAGGTTGGACAACCAATCCAGATTCTTGGCAAAGTCTTCTTCAGTGATTCTCCACGCAATAGCTGCGGAAGGGAAAAGCGCCCATTTATTTCCTTCGGACAAACGTGAAGAACCATCATAGCGCAAGCTGGCTGTAAGCAAATATCTATCCATCAGCCCATAGTTGATTCTACCTACATAAGACATCATCGTCCACTGGCTGAAATTGGAAGTCAAGCTCTCGATAGCTCCCCCATTCAGGTTATACCAAAGTGAATTGAAAGACAAGTCCTTGCTTGCACCATACAATCTGTCGTACTGATACTTTTGAGCGGAGAACACTCCGGTCGCAGTAATAGAATGAACGGACTTCTTCCAAGTATAGTTCACAATATTATCCCAAATCCAACTCAATGAATTATCTTTCGTCGCATTCGCCTTAGCACCTTTGGCAGTTCCCTGCTGTGCCTTTGTCCACACTCCGATATAATCCCCCATGGAAGTCTGTGTAAAATAGGGAGAAAATGAAGAAGTGAGCTCCAAATTCTCAATAGGTGTTATTTTAAGATAAATATTGCTTTGCAGGTTGAGGCTCTTCACTTGCGAGCGCTGGTTTTGAGAAGTAACCAACGGATTGAAAAGATTATTGCCGGAATATTTCCATATCTCCTCACCTGTCACCAAGCTATTGGGATGTTGAGTAGGACGCATACGGAACACATCACGCAACAAGTCCCAGTTACCTTTTTCACGAATACTGTGAACCGCATACATACTTCCTCCGAAAGAAACATGCTTATTAATAGTGATGTCTATTACCGAACGCAAGTTGTAGCGTGTATATTCTTGCGGCTGAATCATACCATCTTCGAAATAATAGCCGCCAGAGAAACCGTATTTCACAGCTTCCGTGCCACCAATTGCCGACAAGCTATGGTTTGTCATAAAGGCGGGACTGGACACAGCGTCCAACCAATCGAAATATTTACCTTCTTTCACCGCCTGCAATTCGGACGGGTCGGTAAAAATTTGCTCGTCTCTCTTATAAATATAGTTGGGAGCTCCGCCACGGGTAGCCTCTCTCGCCAGCTGCACATATTCGTCACCGGACATCATATCGGGCAAATTTGTATAAGATCTCACACCAATATAACCGTTATAGGAAATTTTCGGCTTACCAGTCTGTCCTCTTTTGGTCGTTACAATGATTACACCGTTTGCACCACTGGAACCATAAATAGCCGTTGCCGAAGCATCCTTCAAGACGTCAATCTTTTCAATATCGTCCGGATTGACAAAATCCAGATTACCACCGGGAACTCCGTCAATGACAATCAAAGGAGACGAAGAGGCAGTGATAGAGTTGATACCACGAATCTTTATATCGTAGCCTCCACCCGGTTTGTTATTCGAACGTGTGATGGTCACACCGGACAACTCTCCTTGCAACGCACCTGCGGAGTTCGTTTTTCCACCTCTAAGCAAAGTTGTATTGGAGACAGAAGCGACAGAACCAGTCAGGTCGGACTTCTTCACAGAGCCGTAACCTACCACCACTACTTCGTTCAATGACTTCGCATCTTCACGCAATACAACATTCAGAAAGTTTTGAGCGGATATTTTTATTTTTTGTGTCGTATAACCAAGATATGAGATTTCAACCTCATCTCCTGCTGCTACTTCCAAAGAGAAATTACCGTTCATATCCGTTATCACTCCCTTTTTTGTTCGGGGAACCATCACATTAGCCCCCACCACAGGAAGGTCTGCTTCATCTTTTACGATACCTGTTATCTTCTTTTCCGAACCGCTTGCGCGTCCGTCTTTGTTTGTAGAAGAGACGTTGGGCTTTTTAGCCAGAATGATATGACGTCCTTTAATGGTATATGACAGGTTGGTCTTACTTGCAACCGCATCCAGGACATCTTTCAAGGAACTGTTCGTTTGATTAATTGTGATTCGTTGTTGCTTGTTGATTTCGTCCGAATCATAGAAAAACAAATAGTTGGTCTGCTTTTCTACCATTCGTAACACAGTCTCAAGTTTTTCATTTTTTACTGATATCGATATTTTCTTTTCCTGCGCATACACGTTACCAACTATGCCCTGCAGAATAAATAACAACAAAACAGCAAAGGTTATTTTTGTATTTTTTATGCTTCTTTTTAGGGCAAACCCATAGAGAATAGGCTGTTTATTCATACATTTGTAAGTTTTAAGATTAAATACTATTCCGTTCGAAGGAAGTTTAATTTAGGAGATGCGTGCATCTCTCGGAGAGAAGAGGATTCGCCAAAATCTTCTTCTCTTTTTTTAAGGCTAACTACTGTTCATAATAATGTTTTATTAGATTATACGGCTCAATTAATTATCACTTGCCGATTATTAATACTATATCGAATCGGGATTGAAATATTAATTATATCCAAAATGTCTTTGATGTTTTGCCCCCGATAGAAAGTCCCGGTAAACCGGCGTTCTTTCAACTTATCAGACTGTATCCGGAAACTGACACCGTATATATTTCCCAATCGGGCTAATATACCCTCTAAATTCTCTTCATGGAAATAGTAATAACCGGAAATCCATGAGGTGTAAAGGGCAGCATCTACCTGAGCCACTTTATAAGAACCTTTGTTTTTGTGATATATATATTGTTGATTTGGAGTTAAAACGGTCGAAGTGTTTACCTTTTCACTAACCAAGCGAATGGAACCCTCCAATAATGTGGTGGTTACCACGGAATCAGACGGATAAGCGTCAACATTAAATTTCGTCCCTAAAGCTTCTATTTCTTGCCCATTCACAACCACGATAAAAGGCTTGTCTTTCTGCTTGGCTACATTAAAGAAGGCTTCTCCTTCCAGATAAACAACACGCTTTTCTTTTCCATATTGCGGATCATAGCGGAAGTTAGTCTGACTCCCCATACTAATTTCGGTGCCGTCTGGCAAAACAACTTTATCAGCTACGATTCCATCGCCACCAACATATCGGGCAACAGGTACGGAAGAAGCATCACCCAACCACCAAAAGAGAACGGAAGTAAAAGCAACAGCTATCACCGCCACCGCTGCATAAGCCTGAACTTTCCGGAAGAGAGTGTATATTTTCCTCGGAACCTGTTTCTGTTTCTTTTCCAGTAACCGCTGCCAGCTCTTATCCATATCAATATTACTTCCTTTAGACAAGCAAGCGTCATAGACCATCTTTGCCTCAAAAAAGATCTGTTTATTTTCAGGCGTTTCATTCACCCAATCATAAAACTGATTGATCTCTTTCTCATTCAACGAGCCTTTCAAAAATCCTATTATTAAATCTGAAGTCATGCTTTCCATATATAAATAGATACTATTTTCCTGTTTTTATATATGTAACGAGCAATCAGCAGGAATTACTCACCGACTTCTTTATTTTTTTTGAATTTTATTTTCCGAGACTGTAAGGAATAGAAATAAATCAGCACTAAACGAACATGAATAAATAAACGAAAGCAGTCTGAAGCTCTTTCCGTAAGAAAAGTAAGGTTCTGTATAATTGGTTTTCCACTGTCCGGGTGGATAAGTTTAATCTCTCGGCAATTTCCGCCGCTTTAAGCCCTTCCATATAAGATAACAGGAAGATTTCACGTCTCTTTTCGGGCAGTTCATTTATTTTTGCCATCACATGTGCCATTAAGTCTTTCCTCATAAACAATTCATCAGCACCGTCATAAAAACTCAACTCATCTAATTTGAGCTGGATAGCACGCTTGTCGGCAAACTCCTGTTCCAAACTAATACGACGCAAATGATCTATACAAGCATTTCGGACAGCAACAAACAATATATTTTTAACCTCTGATTCTGATAACAGAAACACTTGTTTGTCCCATATTTTAAGGAATACATCATGAACAATATCTTCCGCAAAGAAAGGAGAAATAAACTTTCCGGCAAAACGCAACAACATAGGTGCATATTGCATATACAGTTTCTGATAATTATTTATATCATTCACATGTTCATCTTTCATTTTAGTATTCTACAAGGCCAAAGTCTATTAATAATCCATTATCAGAGAAAATAGGATTCATCTTATTGTTGGCGACAAAAATAGATATATTCTTGTTATAAACAAAAAAAGATGAGAATCGTTTTTCTTTTCCCCTGACTATATATTCATAGAATATGCAATAAACTCAAAACGTTGCAAATTTCCGTCCTCATTTGCCCTGTTTACATAAATAAAAACTATCTTTGCGTTTCAGAATCCCGAAAGACGAAAAGAAATGGAGCAAATAGACAACCTAAAAGAGCTTATCAATCAGGGGGATGTGGACACAGCGATTAAGCAATTGGACCAGCTTCTCCAGGACAGTTCTGTCGAAAAAGAGAAAGATACTCTTTACTATTTACGGGGAAATGCCTACCGAAAGAAAGGAGATTGGAAGCAGGCACTGGACAACTACCAGTATGCCATCGAGATCAATCCGGACAGTCCTGCTGTTCAGGCCAGGAAGATGGCAATAGATATCCTCAACTTCTACCACAAGGATATGTTCAATCAATAAAAGAGATGTATAATCAATAACCGTACTCAAAGATAACGTAATAAAATAAAGATTATGGCAAAAATCAAAGGAGCAATCGTAGTCGACACGGAGCGTTGCAAAGGATGCAACCTGTGTGTAGTGGCGTGTCCGCTCGATGTAATCGCCCTCAATAAAGAGGTAAACATGAAAGGCTATAACTATGCCTGGCAAGTGAAGGAAGATACCTGTAACGGATGCAGCTCGTGTGCAACGGTTTGTCCGGACGGATGTATTTCAGTGTATAAAGTAAAAGTAGAATAAAAGAAAAGAATATGGCAGAAGAAGTTGTATTAATGAAAGGAAACGAAGCCATCGCCCACGCAGCTATCCGTTGCGGTGCCGACGGTTACTTCGGTTATCCTATTACTCCCCAATCGGAAGTGTTGGAAACGCTTGCCGAACTGAAACCGTGGGAAACAACCGGCATGGTAGTTCTCCAGGCAGAAAGTGAAGTGGCAGCTATCAATATGGTGTACGGCGGTGCCGGAAGTGGTAAAATGGTCATGACCTCCTCCTCCAGCCCCGGTGTCAGCCTAAAGCAGGAAGGTATCTCTTATCTGGCAGGTGCCGAGCTGCCTTGCTTGATTGTAAACGTTATGCGCGGCGGTCCCGGTCTGGGAACCATCCAACCGAGCCAGGCCGACTATTTCCAGACAGTAAAAGGAGGCGGCCACGGTGACTATCGTCTGATTGCCCTTGCTCCGGCTTCCGTACAAGAAATGGCAGATTTCGTAGGACTGGCATTCGAACTTGCCTTCAAATACCGTAATCCGGCAATCATCCTTGCCGACGGTGTCATCGGCCAGATGATGGAAAAAGTGGTGCTCCCGGTACAAAAGCCACGCCGCACCGATGCGGAAGTCATCGAACAATGCCCATGGGCCACTACCGGCAGAACCAATGGCCGCAAACCCAACGTCATCACCTCATTGGAACTGAAACCGGAAGAAATGGAAAAGAACAACATCCGTTTCCAGGCCAAATACAAGCAGATAGAAGAGAATGAGGTTCGCTTCGAGGAAATTCATTGCGATGATGCCGACTACCTGATTGTAGCCTTCGGCTCTATGGCACGCATCGGACAGAAAGCAATGGAGCTGGCACGCGAAGAAGGAATAAAGGTAGGTATGCTCCGCCCCATCACGTTGTGGCCGTTCCCGACCAAAGTCATTGCCGCGTATGCCGACAAGGTGAAAGGTATGCTCGTTACAGAATTGAATGCTGGACAGATGGTGGAAGATGTCCGCCTTGCCGTGAACGGTAAAGTGAAAGTGGAACATTTCGGACGCCTCGGCGGCATTGTTCCCGATCCGGATGAGATAGTAGATGCATTGAAAGAAAAACTGATTAAGAAATGAATCCTGATAAAATAAGAAACGTACTGAACATTCTCTTCATGGTACTTGCCCTGGCAGCTATCATTGTATATTTTGCAGCACGGGATGACTTCAAACTGTTCATCTACGTGTGCGGTGCGGCGATATTCGTCAAGCTGATGGAATTTTTCATACGTTTCACCAATAGATAAGGAGAAGTGATTATGACAAGAGAAGATATTATCAAGCCCGAGAACCTGGTTGCCAAGAAACCGACTCTCATGAACGATAATCCCATGCATTACTGTCCGGGATGCAGCCACGGTGTGGTTCACAAACTGATAGCCGAGGTAATCGAA
>OKTG01000449.1_pt1 | contig 20273 bp, 19 predicted proteins | sample 1606091 | NCBI WGS metagenome assembly OKTG01 (sample SAMEA3879512, study PRJEB24766) | human gut metagenome | biome: human-associated habitat; feature: feces | place: USA | collected 1985/1987 | reverse complement strand
AGTTTTCCTGCTGCCCCGATCAATTCCAACGTCAGCGGCATGATCTCTCTCTTTTGAATCTCTCCAACAACAACGATTCCTTCTTTTTTCCCTAAATTCATCTCCATACACCTCCTAGATCACGCTCTTTTGCTTTAATAACTGAAGAATCTGTGCCGCTTTTTCTTCTTCGTCTTTTCCACCGATCATAACAAGTTTTTGCTGTTTGCTGCTTTTGACTTCATATTTTCTAAGTTGCGTTACTTTTCTCTTGGTCACAGAAAAATTCAGGTCTTCATTCGTCAATATCTTTGTCTTATATGTTCCATCATATGTTTTCATGATATCTGGTACGGATGGAAAACGGTTCTTGTTCTTCTCTCTGATAGAAAGTATCATTGCTGGAGTTTTTGCTTCTACCTTATATGCCATCTGATCACCCATACATGTTGCGAAAACACTTCCATCTTTCATCTCTGTGATCTCGTCAGAATACGCGATCAATGGGATCTCCAACGCACAAGAGGTCATAGAAGCCATATGGGCACTATCTCCATCAATTGCCTGCCGTCCGCATAAGACCAGATCATATGGACCAAGCTTTTTGATCACCGCTGCGACGATCTTGGCTACCTGTGATACATCCATATCTGCGAATTGGGAATCACTGATCAGGAAGGCATCATCAATTCCATAAGTAAGCGTCTCTTTCATAACATCTTCTGCAGATAATGGTCCAAATCCGATCACATCTACAGTTCCACCATAGCGGTCTCTTAAATCCAGTGCTTCTTTTATTACGTTCTTATCACTGTCATTTAACTGATCCACATCCTGATATTCTTTTTTGATCGAATCATCTGGAATTTGTTTTAAAATCACAACAAATCTCATCTTATTTCTCCTTTTGTTTATTTTGCAAATATTTCGTACGCTAATTATATTTTGTATTGTAACATTTCAACAATTCTTCGTCAAGTATTTTTACTTTCCGAAAAGCAGAAAAATAGACGGTTTTCACGCCGTCCATCTTTCTGTTTTTTGGAGTTTTTAATTTTTTGAGTTTTTATGTTTTTAGGAGTTTTCATTTATACTTTATTTTTCTTTGACTGCTTTGATCGCATCATTTAATTTTGGAAGGATCTTCTTAATATCACCCACGACACCAAGATCTGCGATATCAAAGATCGCTGCGTCTTCATCTCGGTTGATCGCTACGATGAATTCTGAATTCTCCATACCTGCTGCGTGCTGGATCGCTCCAGAAATTCCACATGCTAAGTATAACTCTGGACGAACCGTCTTACCTGTCTGTCCAACCTGACGGTCATTGCTGATCCATCCTGAATCTACAGCTGCTCTTGATGCTGCCACTTCACCATCTAATGTATCCGCTAATGCTTCAAGATCTTTAAATCCTTCTGCATTTCCTACACCACGTCCTCCTGCTACCAGGATCTTAGCTTCTGTGATATCTACAGATTTGTGTGTTGTTTTTACAACTTCACGGATCTTAACATTCATATCTGCATCTGTAAAGTTTACTTCAACAACTTCAACCTCACCTTGTCTGCTTTCATCAGCTTCTAATGCTTTCATAACACCAGGTCTTACCGTTGCCATCTGTGGTCTGAAATCTTCACAGACGATCGTAGCCATGATATTTCCACCAAATGCTGGTCGTGTCATCATTAATAATTTTGTTTCTTCATCAATATCAAGTTTTGTACAGTCTGCTGTTAATCCTGTGTGGATTCTTGCAGAAACTCTTGGTGCAAGATCTCGTCCGATCGATGTTGCTCCATAGAGAACAATCTCTGGATTATGGGACTGAATGATCTCCATCATTGCTTTTGCATATGGTTCTGTCACATATTCTGCCAGCATTTCATCATCTACTACTACAACTTTATCTGCTCCATGAGCGATCAGTTCACTTGCTTTGTCTTTAATCTGATTTCCAAGTAAAACTGCAACTACATTCTGTCCAAGATCATCTGCAAGCTTTCTTGCTTCTCCGATCAGTTCGATACCGACTTTCTGAAGATTTCCATCTCTCTGCTCAGCAAATACATAAACATCTTTACACATTTTGATTGTCCTCCTTACCTTAAATGATGTGTTTTTCCTGTAATTTTTCTACGATTGCGGCAACTGCTTCGTCATCGGAGAGATCATTTAAGATCGTTCCTGCACCTTTTGCCTGTTTTGTAAAGGATTTCTTAACTCTGGTAGGAGAACCTTTTAATCCGATATTTCCTTCATTGACTGTATCTTTGATATCTTCTAATCCCCATACTTTAACTTCTTTTTCACGATATGCATCAAATACACCGTGAACAGACATATATCTTGGATCAGCAAGTTCAGCTAATGCTGTTAAAAGACAAGGTGTCTTCACCTCGATGATCTGGTGACGATCTTCAAACTGTCTCTGGACAACTAAAGTATCTTCCCCTTCTACATCCATCTTCTCTACATAACTTACCTGAGGGATTCCAAGGTGTTCTGCGATCTGCGGTCCAACCTGCGCTGTATCTCCATCAATTGCCTGACGACCTGTGATGATCACATCATAGTCTAATTTCTTTAATGCTGCTGCAATTGTAGAAGAAGTAGCCCATGTATCTGCTCCTCCAAATGCACGATCTGAGATCAATAATGCATCATCGCATCCCATTGCTAATGCTTCTCTTAATGCAACATCTGCCTGAGGTGGTCCCATAGAAACAACAGTTACTGTACTTCCTGGGCATTTTTCTTTTAACTGAAGTGCTGCTTCAATTCCTGCTTTATCATCTGGGTTAATAATACTTGGAACACCATCACGGATCAGTGTATTTGTCTTTGGATCTAATTTTACTTCCGTTGTATCTGGTACTTGTTTTGCACAAACAACAATCTTCATTCTCTTGTCTCCTTCTTTCTTATCTTAATAATCCACCGCCAACGATCATCTTCATAGCTTCGGATGTACCTTCATAAATCTCTGTGATCTTTGCATCACGATACATTCTCTCTACTGGATATTCTCTTGAGTATCCATATCCACCAAGCATCTGAACTGCTCCTCTTGTAACTTCAACAGCTACATCAGAAGCAAATAATTTACACTGTGCTGCAAGTGGTGCAAAATTTTCATGATCATCTTTTGCTTTCGCTGCTCTCCATACCATTAATCTTGCTGCATCAATCTTTGTCTGTAATGCTGCGATCAAGAACTGTGTATTCTGGAATTTTGCGATTGGTTTTCCAAACTGTTTTCTTTCTTTTACGTATTTGATCGCTTCATTTAATGCACCCTGTGCAATACCAACAGACTGAGCACCGATTCCGATACGTCCTCCTGCTAAAGCTCCCATAGCGATCTTATATCCCATTCCTTCTCTTCCGATCAGGTTTTCTTTTGGAACTTTCACATCAACTAATGCTACTTCTGCGTTGGATGCTGCTCTGATTCCCATACGAGGAATATCTTTGCTGACTGTTAATCCTTCGCTGTCTCTATCTACGATAAATGCAGACATACCTCTTGTTCCTGCACTCTTATCTGTGTAAGCAAAAATAATGAATGTATCTGCAAATCCAGAGTTTGTTGTAAATACTTTCTGACCATTTAATACATAATGATCACCGTCTAATTTTGCAGTTGTTTTAACTCCGCTGGCATCTGTTCCAGCTCCTGGTTCTGTCAGTCCAAAACATCCAATCTTACTTCCGTCAACTAATGGACGTAAGAATTTCTGTTTCTGTTCTTCTGATGCATAGTCGTTAATACAAGAACAGCAAAGAGAAGTATGTACGGAAATTGTGATTCCTGCACTGGCATCAACTTTGGATACCTCTTCCATTGCTAAAGCATATGTTAATACATCTGCTCCCTCTCCACCATATTCTTTAGAATATGGAATTCCCATCAGACCGTATTTCTTCATCTTATCTAACAGATCCATATCAAATTTCTCTGCTTCATCCATATCTCTGGAAATTGGTTTGATCTCATTCTCAGCGAAACTTCTGAACAATTCCTTTGCAAGCAGTTGTTCTTTCGTTAATTTAAATTCAACCATTCTTTTTATCCTCCTGTCTGGTCAAAATAATTTGCCTGTTATATTCTTCGTATGTTTTATTTTTCGTGTACCAATACTTTGTACGCTAATTATATGACTAAAAAAATATGTTGTCAAGGATTTAACAAATATTTTTTCATGTATACTGTGTTTTAATTACGTTCTACGATCTCCTTTTCTGATTTAGGAGTCTCGGAGATTTCTTCTACTACAAAAAAGAAGAGCCAAATACTACATTCAACTCTTCTTTCTTCTATGGTCTATAAGGATTTATTTGATTTATTTCTTTAATGTCTTCATCCATTCATCCATCTCAGCTCGATCTGCCATGGCTGCTAATGCACCTTCTTTTGTTGTTGTGTTCGCTGCATAAGCATTGGCAAAATCAAGGTAGTTTCTTAATGTGTCATCACTTACGGACTCCAAATCTTCTACTTCATCATTTAACAGACAGTATAGGAATGCTCCGATAAACGAATCTCCAGCACCTGTCGTATCTCGGACATCGATTTTATATCCAGAAGCTTCTACCATTCCATTTCTCGTATACACTTCTGCTCCGTCAGCTCCTTTTGTGTAGATAACGTATTTTGCACGATCAGCAAATAAACCGTCCAGAGCATCTTTGATATCTGTATGTCCTGTGATAAATTCCAGTTCTTCGTCAGAAATCTTGATGATATCTGCATATTTTAAGAAATCATTGACTGTCTCTTTTAATTGATCAAGATCGTCCCATAATGAAAATCTTAAGTTTGGATCAAAAGATACTTTCACATTCTGCGCGATCGCCATATCGATCAGTTTCTTGTGAGCTTCCTTCATTGGAGATTCCACAAGGTCTACACTGCAAAAATGAATCATTCCACAATCGTTTAAGATATCTGTCGGGATATCTTCTACACTGTAGCGTAAATCTGCACTGTTTTTTCTATAAAATTTAAAATCACGATTTCCGTCAGAGGCAAGGGATACAAATGCTAAGGCTGTTTCCCCTTCTTTGTCTCTTGCAATATTAGAAGTGTCAATTCCTGCTTCATCTAATACTTCCACGATATAATCTCCAAATGGATCATCTCCAAGCTTTGTTAAAAATTTGGATGGAATACCAAGCTTCGTGACTGCCCCGACTACATTGGCAGGTGCTCCTCCTGCGACTCTTTTAAATGAAGGTACATCTTTTAATCGCTGTCCCTTAACCTCAGGAATAAAATCGATCAGTGCTTCTCCAATCCCACATAATTTATTCTTCATGTCTTCCTCCTTCGATTTCAAATGATTTTAATGGATATACAGTCATTATACCAGAACATTCTCCATTAATCAGTAGTCTTCCATAATGATTGTAGATTCTTGTTGTAAAAACTTCTTCTCCATGATTCACAAAGATTTCTAAGGATGAAGTATCCGCAAAAATCTGAAGATGCTCTAATTTTTCTAATCTGACTTTTCTTGTTGATCTTCCACTTCCATAGACTCCAAGATTTAAGGTCAGGATATTGTCTTTATAGGAAAGAGTGATTCCTTCGCGCAGTGTCATTACCATTTCTCTGCATCGTTTAAAATCTACAACAGCTTCATAGATTGCATTTTGCATGATAATCGTTTGTCCATAACAAAATGTACAAACTGCTTTGTCCTCGCTTCGAAGTTGTTTTAATTCTTCGATTGGTTCCTGAATCAGTTTTCCGTCTCTTACGGATAATTCTCTTGGAATCGTCAGTGCATGCTGCCATCCTGCTTCTTCGGTTGGATTCGTATAGTCTGCGTCTGGGATTCCCATCCATCCGATCAGAATCCTTCTTCCACTTTCATCCTCAAAACTTTGTGGTGCATAGAAATCAAATCCGCGGTCAAAAAGTTTGATATCTGTGATCTCATATTCATCGGTATCAAAATCATAGTCTAATTTCATTGCTGTGACCTGATGAACATTTTCGTAATCAATGCCTTGTGTTTCTACTCCCTGTGGGCAGCAGATGATGTATAACTGTCCGTCCATTTCAAACAGATCCGGACATTCCCACATATAACCAAACTTCTGTGGAGTTGTGATACGATTCTTGTATGTCCAGTTCTTAAGATCTGTAGATTCATATAGAAGGATCATACCCACACCTTCAACATCCCTTGCTCCAAGAACCATGTAATATTTCTCATTTTTCTTAAAGATTTTTGGATCACGCACATGGTTGCTCATGTCAGCCGGATAATCGTCGGTTGTCATTAATAATTCCTTTTTGGTAAACTCATAGCCGTCTTTACTTGTAAATGTGATCGTATTACTTCCACGTCCACTGTTGATATAGTCATAATCATCTCTGTCAAAATATTTTAAATTTCCTGTGTAGAAATAGTGGATCGTATCATCTTCAATAAATGCAGAGCCGGAATAGACACCATGGGCATCAATGTCTTCATCTGGGAATACGACTGGTCCAAAATCTTCATAATGAATAAAATCTTTTGTCGTATAATGTCCCCATGTCTTTAACTCACCAGTTGGTTCAAATGGAGTGTACTGGTAGTAAATATGGTATGTCCCATTAAACTGGCATAAACCATTTGGATCATTTAACCATCCTGTCTTTGGCATTAAATGGAATTTTAATCGATCTTGATCTGCTGCCACACGTTGTCTGTAAGCTTCATTTTCTTTATACCATTTTTCATAATCTGCCTTATAGACTTTCTTGTATTTTTCAAACATCTGCCCTGGTTTCCTTTCCTTCTTCGAATAATGATTATTTTAAATTCATGATCTTCGTATTATTATCTGCATCCGCTGCTTCAACCACTTCGACTTCTTTTCCTTTCGCATCTGCAACTAAGAACATCGTCTGTGTCTTGTATCCTTTTTCTTTCACAAGATCCATGTCAAAAGATAATAATTTATCACCTTTCTTTACTTTGGCTCCTGTTTCTACGAAAGTCTCAAAACCTTCGCCATTCATCTTAACTGTATCGATTCCTGCATGGATCAGAAGTTCTACTCCTGAGTTTAATGTGATCCCCATTGCATGTTTTGTAGGGAAGATCAGACTGATCGTTCCATCGGCTGGTGCATATACGATGCCTTCGCTTGGGTTGATCGCTACACCTTCTCCCATTGCCTTACTTGCAAATGCTGGGTCTGCAGACTTTGCTACATCTAAAACTTCACCTTTCATTGGTGCATATAATTCATTTGTTTCTTCTGTTGTATCTGCTGGTTCCTGTACTTCGATTTCTTTTACTTCTTCTTTAACCGGAGTCTCTGCTTTGTGATCTTCTCCTTCGACGTTAAACTTCTTCCAGAAGACTGCAGTTAAAACTGCAGATACTCCCATGGATAAGAGCAGTCCGATCACGAAGTTTAAGTAATCTTTTGGAAGCATGGACAGGAATCCCGGAAGTCCTGCTGCTCCTAATGCCTGTGCCAAAACTCCTGTTGCTGCACAATATGCATTACCTACGGCTGAACCGATGATGGCAGCGTAGAATGGATATTTTAATTTCAGTGTTACACCGAACATTGCTGGTTCTGTGATTCCAAGTAATGCAGAAACACCTGATGCAGAACAGATTGATTTCATCTTCTCATTCTTTGTTAAGAATAAAACTGCTAATACGGCTGCTCCCTGTGCTACGTTGTTCATACTTGCTGTTGTGAAGATAAAACTTCCACCTGTTGTTGCTTTGGCTGCGATCAGCTGTGTCTCGATCGCGATAAAGCTGTGATGCATTCCTGTTAGACAGATCGGTGCATATGCAAGTCCGAATAATCCGCCACCGACAAATCCAAGTGTGTTATATACCCATGTGATTCCATCTGCTAATAAGTTACCTGCTTCTCTTAACACTGGTCCTACACAGATGAATGTTAAAAATGATGTTACCATGATAGAGATCAATGGTGTTGTCAGGTTATCTAACCATGTTGGTGTTACTTTATGTAACTTCTTCTCGATCGTTGCTAAAATAAATGCAACTGCTAATACTGGAAGTACAGTTCCCTGATATCCGATCGCCTGGATCTTAAATCCAAAGATATCCCATACTGGTGCTTTGGCGATACCGATGCTGTATGCACTTAACAGATCTGGATGAACCATGATCATACCCATGGCTGCTCCAAGATATGGATTCCCGCCAAACTTCTTCGTTGCGCTAAATCCGATCAATACTGGCAAAAATGCAAATGGAGCACTTGCAAACATGTTGATCGCTGTTGCCAGACCCTTAAACTGTGGGTACAGATCAATGACGGACTTGCCACTAAACATCGCTGCTGTCAGGATATTGTTCACTCCCATTAACAGACCACCTGCTACGATGGCTGGAATGATCGGTACGAAAATATCACTTAATAACTTTACTAATCTCTGAAGAACATTTCCTTTCTTCTCTTCTTTCTCAACATCTGCTGGTGTATCGACTGAGATTCCTAACTGCTTCTGTACTTCGTCGCACACTAAGTTTACAAGTCCTGATCCGAAAATGATCTGGAACTGTGACTGTGTTAAGAACACTCCCTTAACTCCTTCAATGTCGCTGACTGCATCTTCATTGCGAAGATCGTTGTCTTTTAACTGTAAACGAAGTCTTGTTGCACAATGCTGAACTGACTTAATGTTTTGTTTGCCACCAACATGCTCGATGACCTGGCTGGCGATTTTTGCGTAATCCATATCTTCTCTCCTTTTTTATTGTGAAACTTATTATGGTATCGGTTCCATATCTGTATCTTATAACTTTCTCTTCTATTTGTCAATAGTATTTATGGAATCGATACCACATTTTTTTATTTTATTACTTTTATTTGTGTTTTATGTGAGACGACTTAACAAAGCAACAGGTAAACGGCAAAGCCCTCCGTTCCGAGTAATACGGAAGGAGGGCGATATTATAAGCACGTATGAAGAATTTATTACCTGACACTTCCACCTTCAATAAATTCATATCCCACAATCTGTTTCTTGGATACTGGTTCTCCTGTAATCATCTTAAGAATCGTTTCCGCTCCAAGGTATCCCATTCCATAGGAATCAAACTTTAGCGTTGTAAGCTCTGGCGTCAGGAGTGTACTTTCATCATATCCTCCAAACGCTGCCACAGACACTTCTTCTGGAATCCTCTTCTTATGTTCGTGTAAAATCTTATATGCACCAAACGCAAGCCGATCTGTTGCACAGATGATCGCATCTAAATCTGATTCCCTCTCAAGTAATTCTCTTGTAACCGTCTGTCCACCAATAAAACTATAATCACTCTTCCCTGTCACCGGTGTGATCCCATATTCTTTCAATCCATCTAACACGCCATTTCTACGCTCGATCCCAACTGCCTGGTCTGTCTCATAGACACCAATATATCCAACCTTTTGATGTCCTTTCTTCCCGATATACTCTCCGATCGTTTTCCCTGCATGATAATCATCATAAATAATGGAAATTCCATCTTCATAATCCTGTGTTAAAACAACCACTGGAATTCCCGCTTTCTTTAACAGCTCTTTGTGGTCCTTTGTGATCGCTATGGAACTGATCAAGATTCCATCCACATTTAACTGGATCAGGCGCTGGATATTCTGTAATTCCTGATCAATATCGTGGTCTGAGTTCTGAATAAGGGTTGTATACCCCTTTTCTCTTAAATACCGATCGATACTTGTGATCACACGGCTTGTGATCTTAGAATTTAATGTCGGCACAACTACACCGATCACGTTGCTTTGTTTCGCATTCAATCTTGCAAATGCATTCGGTGTATAGTTGTATTCTTCAATGACCTTCTGAATCTTCGCTCTCGTCTCATCCTTTACATATCCCCCGTTAAAATAGCGGGATACTGTGCTTTTTCCAACTCCTGATAAATTCGCGATGTCTGCCATGGTCATCTTCTTTGCCATATATTTTGATCTCCTTTGTTACTTTATCTCTCATTATCTTAGCACAGAAAAAGCTATAAAGAAATAAGATGATATAAAATTTCTTTCTCATCCAATAAACGAAGTATTTCTTTCCTGCCCGTAAATAAAAAGATCTGACGGTCTGTATGGTGACTTAAATACTGCATCGTCTGTGCCAGTCTTTCGTCATCATAATTACCGAACACATCGTCTAAAAACAACGGAAATGCATCATTTTCATATAAAAGATCGGCCGATGCAAGACGCAGTGCAAAGTATAATTGTTCTACCGTGGCATTGCTTAAATACTTCATATCGATATGATCAAATCCATCATAAACCATCATCGAAAGATTCTCATCCATGACTGTCTGCGTATATTTTCCATTCGTCATATCACAAAAAATCTCTGAGATCTTCTCATTTAGTTCCTGTCCAAAAGTCTTTTGTACCTGGCTTGCAGCTTCCTCGATCGCTTTCATTGCAAGTTCTATCTCGTGAATCTCAAGTTCTTTCTTCCTTTTCTGCCCCAGCAAAATCTCGTATTCCTGCTTTTTCTTATCTGCCTCTTCCTTTTGCTGCATAAGCTGTGCTTTCTCGATCTCTATGATCTCTAAGCGATGTCTTAGTTCTATTTTGCGAATTCGTTCTTCATCTTCCCCACCAAATAACTTTCGAAACCACAGCAAAATCTTCTGAAGCAGCGTCAACTTTCTCTTCTGTCTTAAACGTTTTCGAATCTCTCTCTCTTCCTGTTCATATTCATTCAATGCCTGTGCATCATACTGCCATGATCCCTGTTGTCTTCGCAAGTTGTCAATCTGCGTAAACACAGGATCTTTTCGCATTTGTCTTCGTCTGGCTTTCAAATGATCGATCGCTTTTCGAAGGTCGATCGCGGCATCCTTGCTGCTTCGCAGATTCGCCATGGAATTTTGCAAAACTTCCTTCATCTCTCTGCCTGTACGAATCTCTGCCTGTGTCATCGAAACCGTATTCTCAAATGCCTGTTGATCAGATTCGAATAAATATTCCTTCCCCTTAAGTTCCTCCATTGTATCCGCATCAAATAGGCGATACTCTGTCTGCCCTTGCGCGAAGTTTCGCATGATCTTATATCTGATCCCGTCCTTTTCAAAGACCATGGAGCCACCATAAATGCCGCCATTTACTGGCTGATATCTGGTGAAATCATCATATCTTGCAGCAAGTCCTCTTGATTTCTCCAGCCCAAACAGCATTGCGATCATAAACTTACGAAGTGTTGTCTTGCCAGATTCATTCTTGCCATAGAAAACTTCTAACTTCCCGGATGTCTGGCAATGATATTTATGAAATTTTCCAAATCCATCAATATTGATCTCCTCAATCTTCATCTTTTACTTCTCCCTGGCATATGTTAAAGCTTCCATCGCATAACGCAAAGCCTCTGGTTCATCTTTTAAAATATCTGCGACCTTCTGGATGATAAAATCATCTTCCTCTGATAGCTGTTCGTATTCCCATTGATTCTTCGTTTCATAAATGATATCTGTGACCATATACTGGCTCGTGATCTCATAAAAGTCCAGATGGATCTGTGGATCAATACTTCCTGTCAGTACAATCTCATATATATTCTCTCTTCCACGATATGAAAGTTCCGTTTCTACCCGATCTATGATCTCTAACGCTGACATCTCATCGGATATCATGACTTCCACTTGTGTATACATTCTTTTTGCAAAGGGAACGAAGGTTATCTGTTTCTTTTCTTCGCTGATCTCCCCTTCGATCAGCCCATGGTATCCCGTCTCTGTGTGATCCAATGGTTCCAGCGATCCTGCATATGCCATCAGATCTTCGAAAATGATCTCTGGTTTATGGATATGTCCAAGAGCGATATAGTCGAATCCAGACCATTTTAACGCTTCTCTCTGAATCGGGATATGACTTTCATCCCCTCCATGTGCCAGCAGGATTGAAAAATCACTGCCTTCGCTCTCATCTGGTTTCATGCGATCATACAATGGTTTCGTGATCTGATTCTTCCAATAACTAAAGCCATAAATGGTCGTTTCAAGATCTTCAAAAGAAATATGATCTCTTTGTTTTCCATCCAGAAGATAAACTTCCGAATTCCATTTATACTGAGAAAATACATCATGCGGTTTCAGATGATCGTGATTCCCTGCGATCAAAACCGTTCTTGTATGATTCAATCTGGACAACAGATAATCCACTTCTCTCAGTTCCTGCTGCGTTGGCGGCTGATCAAACAGATCCCCTGCGATCAATAACAGATCTACCTGTTGCTTATTCGCATGATCAATGACTCTTTGAAATGTCTCTTTGATCTCTTGTTCTCTGATCCTTCCAAATGTCTGCTCTCTCTCTGGTCTGGCTCCCCAATGAACATCCGCAATATGAATAAATTTCAAAAAATCACCTGCTTTCTGATCATCTTCTATGATCTTATTCTGTCATCATACGATCGATATTCTTTAATAATTCTTCGATCTGTTCTCCCGTTATATGATCCATGTGTACCCCGCCTGTACATACCACTACTTTTCCTGTTTCCCTGCATCGATTCTCAGCCAGTCTGCGGCATAGAAATTCGTCTTTGTGACCTGTCAGGTTGATCACAGATGAAGTGACACTGATCGTTCCGTCACCACTCAACGAAGGGCGTGGAACTGCCTGAACAACACAGCCAATATGCGGTTTCTCACCACCGCTTAGAGTTAAAACAAGATCTTCTCCTATTGCTTTTTCACAGATCTCTATCGTAATTCCCGCAATTGTTTTGCTATATTTCATTTTGATCCTCCTTATTCTATTCCAAAGCGGACCTTACCAAAACTTCCTCTGAAATAAAACAGGCAGCCAGTTCAACACTGACTGCCCCTAAATTATGCCATATATCTTAGCCCCATAAATTTGCTGGGTAGACACCTTCTTTGATCAATCCGGCAAATGCTTTCTGTACAGCTTCCTTATCTTCCTGATAAGTTACACCGAACCATCGATCCTGTGTCTCTAATACTTTGACGTTTGCACGTCCTTCTTTCAATAATTTATCTACGATGTTTGGTAATAAATATTCTTTCTTCAGATCTCCTTCTTCTACTTCACTTAAGAAAGTCTTGAAGTCTTCTGCAAGGAACTCTAAAAATTCTGGATATGCAGCCCACATATTCATAGAAACTTTATCCTCTGGACTGATCCATTCCTGAACATCTGGAAGATCACACTTGATCTTACCATCTTCCCCCATCATAATTCCTGTTGTCTCATGAACCTGGCTTAATAATCCATTCTCATCTACAACACTAACTCCTCGTGTGACAGTTCCATTGTCACTTAATGTATTCTTCAGGATAAATCCTGCCATTCCCATTGTGAATTCTCTTCCAAGATCTTCTCCAGATACTAAGAAATCATGAAGCTTCACAAAAGCTTCCTTTCCATAGTAATCATCTGCGTTGATGATCACAAATGGTTCCTTGACGATATCCTTGCAGCAAAGAACAGCCTGTCCTGTTCCCCAAGGCTTTGTACGTCCTTCTGGTACTTCAAATCCTTCTGGAAGGTCATCTAATTCCTGAAATACATATTCTACATCAATCTGATCTTTAATTCGGCTGCCGATTATCTCTTCAAATTCTTCAAAGATGTCCTTACGGATAATAAATACAACCTTATTAAATCCAGCTTCTTTCGCATCACGAATTGAATAATCCATAATGATCTCACCATTCGGTCCCATCTTCGCAAGCTGTTTGATTCCTGCACCGTATCTTGATCCGATTCCGGCTGCCATAATTATTAATGTAGTATCCATAAATCTCCCCTTCAGTCATCTGACCTGTTTTGTTACCTGTATACTTGTTATATCCTGTGTAAAACATTCCATATATTTGTCCTCACATATACCTTTCATTATAAATATTATTCTCTATAATGTCAATAGATTCTGGGCTATCCTTTCCTTAAATACTTCCTTATTTTATTGTGTTTTCATATGGACATTTTTGTTATTTGTATTATAATCTTTGCTATAAAGATTTTTTCTTTATTCTAAATATTTTTTTGTTGTTTTTTAACATTTTCACGAAAGGAAAGCATTATGAAAAAAGAAATCTCCTTAAAAGGGAAAACTGCCATCGTCACTGGAGGAGCTACCGGGATCGGGTTTGCCATTGCAAGCGAACTTCTGGATGCGGATGCTAACGTTATTATTCTTGGACGTCGAGAAGAAAAATTAAAAGAAGCCGCCAAAAAGCTCGGGGAGCGTTGTTCTTATTACGTATTCGACGTCACAGATACCGCACACTATGACGAACTCATTTCCAAAATCGAAGAAACTACACCTATCGACATTCTGGTTAACAATGCTGGGATCAATAACAAAAAAGATTATTTTGACTTTACTGAAGAAGAATTAGATACCATCATCGCTACTCAGGCTAAAGCACCATTTTTATTCTCACAAGCTGTTGCTGCGAATATGAAGAAACGAAGATCCGGCTGCATCCTCTTTATCTCTTCCCTTGCTTCAATCCTTGGAATGCATGATATTCAGGCATATACTTTATGTAAAAGCGGCGTCAAAGGTCTTACAAGAAGCCTTTCCCGCGATCTTGGTCCATATGGCATCCGTGTCAACAGCTTAAATCCTGGATTCGTATACACAGATATGCTCGCAAAAACAAACTTAAAAACACCAGAACGATTAGAAGAAATTCAAAACCGCACACCTCTTCGTGGTTTCGCAAAAGAAAAAGACCTTGGAATGGCGGCTGCTTTCCTTTGCTCTGATGCCGCACGATTCATTAGTGGAATCGACCTTGTTGTAGATGGCGGAATCAGCAGTTCTTTCTTATTGTAAATCGAAAAGAGCAGGTACTGTTTTCGTACCTGCTCTTTTATCTCATTGGTCTTATACTTAACAACTTCTTAATCTTCTTGCCTCTGGCTCTCTGGATGTCTTATCTTCTGATACCCATAAATCTTTGTAATTTAATTTTAAAAGCCCTGCGATCATTAAGCTTAACACTAAGATCATTGCAATTGTTCCTAATAAATGCATTGTTATTCTCCTCTTTATATTGTGTTGTATTATGTATCCTGTATTTATGCTTTATATTTTATCAAATTAATTTCAGAGAATCAATATGCAGCATTATTTTCTAGGAAATTACAACATTTCATTTGCATTTTCCCTCTGGTGTTAGCAAAATTTTCAGTAATAAATCTGTCTTTGTTATTGTTTTTGTGCAATTTGTAGTACCAATTTCTGAATGGAGTGTTTGTGTTTGGTCGTATTTAATTTCTGATTCGTCTAATCCGTTCTGCCACGGCATTCACTAGAAAATAAATAATTCCTCCTGCTAACCCGCCAATTGTATTAAAAAATAAATCTGATATTTGAAATGTTCCTAATCTTAAAAACAACTGCAACAGCTCAATTGTCAGAGATGACAGAAACGCTATTTGGATACTTTTTAATATGATTTTCCCTATATACACTTTCTTACCAAATATTTTTTCTTCAAAATTCCAAAACATTAATACTATATACGGCATAAGCAGGAAAAAATTTTCTATACACTCTGATGTTAAAATGCGCTGGCCTGTCACTGTATTATATCTGTATATTCCCCATACTCCCCACACATCACATAATGGATTCATCCACATATCTCGGTTGATCAATGTCTTAAATAATACCATGGTAATATAGAAAAACAATATATATTTTTTACGAAATTCTCTATCTCTTTTAAAATGATCGATCCATGTCCGGATAGCTGCTTTCCATCCCTTGCCTGCTCCTTCTGGACATTTTACATACAAATAAAAGAACATTGTCATTATTGATAACAAAATTGCAAACCAAAACGGCTGATAGATCGATGTTAGAATGTCTATTGTGATTTTTCCTATGATAGTCTTCATTCTTGTGCCTTCTCCTGTTCTATATGTTAAATGCGTATTTTGTTTGGAATATTTTTAACAAATGTGTTTAATGTTGCAATTTATTTTGTAGACTGATTTCTTGATGTCCCTAGGGCCTTATGAAACCTGCTCAACTAGATCTTAAAAATTTCTTGCATTAAAAAACACCCAAACATTATTAAAACGTCTAGGTGTTTTTCAACCGCAATCAATACGGTTCTCTCTGTAAAAATATAATATCACATAGCGTTAAATATTACAACAAAAAGCTAAAATTTTTTACTATTTATAATTTATCAAATTTATTATACTCTATCTCGCTCTTTGGAAGATCCACTAATAAATCTATATCTTCCATATCAATAATTCCCATTTGTACTCGAATATATTCAAATGCTCTTTCATCTATTTTACTTTTTAAATCATATAATAATGCCTTTAGTTCTGATACAAATTGTTGAAACTCTCTATGTGGTAAATAATATTTAAAATACACAAATAAATCAAATAACTTTTGTTCTCGATGTCTCGTATACGCAGGTCTAAGCATACGTAAATATGGTTCTAAAATTCTACTCGAATTTCCTCTAAATCTATTCCCATTGGAGCGTGTCAAACAATAAATTCTCTCGTTATGTGCACATGAATTTCTAACCTTTCTCATCCAATGCAAACTTCCTATCAAAAGTTTAACATTTGGATATCCCTTTTCATCCATCATATTATACAATTTACATATTGCATGTGGTACTTGGATTTTACTATAATGTAAAACATCAATAAATGTAGAAAAATTAACCACCTTTATCATAATCCATGTTGGAATTCTTTTATGAGTATCCATATAAAATTTAACATAGTCAAGCTTGCTACGACTTAGTTCACTATAAGCTTTTGAAATTGTTCCCATCTTATTTTGCAAAGTATATCTTTCATCATATGCCGATGTATCATACCACGAAATCATTCCATCATTATTACATTCATCAAATTTATATCCTGTCAACGCCCGAACTTCTTCTTCTATTTTTGTAATATATTTAAGCAAAAATGATCTTAAATCTTCATCAAATAACTTAACACAATAAATTTGATCTATACTAGTATCAGGAATATAAATATGTTCTCCATTTTCATTTACAGAACTGACAAACGGATTCTTATACCCATTTATGATATTAAAATATCCAGATCTTACTAGTATACTCTTATTCGGTGTCTTAGCGCATACAATATTCTTCTTTGAACGTAATAATTTCATTTGTTGATTATATGTAAGAAATTTTTTATCTTGAGAATTCTGTTCTGACATTGCTACTCCTTTAATCCATAAAATAATAAATATTATACACCGTATATTACTAAATATCTATCATTTTTCCTCAATCATCACCTAAATTCTAAAAATAACATTTCAATAATGTACTCATGTATACATTAAATTTGTATTTTGTTTGGAATATTTTTAATAATTGTGTTTAATGTTGCAATTTACTTTGTAGACTGATTTCTTAATGTCCCTGGGACTTTAAGGACACTCATTGCTGCGACAGGTTTTGTGATCTGTACAATATCTTCCTTAGAAGACTGTCCATAAAGATCGGATGGCTGTTCTGGAATGATCTCCATTTTCACGACTTCCTGCTGGATTGCCTGAAACCTGTCTTTTCCTGCAGGTGCTGGAAATTCACAGGCCTGCTTTCGAAAACGACGGACCCAGTTATAAAAAGTTCCCGGATTGATGTCATGTTCCAGACACCATTGATGATCAGAAAGTCCGCTCTGTCTGCATTCCATGATAATATCATACTGTTCCTGTTCGGTGCGTCTTTTTGCTCTCATTGTACTCCTCCATAATTGTAGTAAAGTACTAGCATTTTCATTCATCTAGCAAACGATGGAAGTAAAACGCTAGCATCTAGCAATCATTATGACAGGATTTGTGTGGATTGAAAATCCACCCTTAGATAAAGCGCTTACAAATTACTTTTTAATTTTTATAGTTTCTAAAAAGCTTTCATCCGAAGAAGGCTTATTAAAGTGCGTCATTTTTGGCCAGATTTCTTTTTGATTTTTATTCCAAAAACTGTATCTTTCAAAAGATTTTCTGATACTTCTTAAGTTGACGCTTAGTTGACCACATTGTCTACGGGACCTTAACTGTTTTGACAAGAAGCTGAGCAAGGTTCATCTCAAAATCTTTATATTATTTTCATTTTCATATTCTTCAAGTATACTGTATATTCTATCGGCATCTTTTATATAACCATTACTTAATAGATAACAGCATCTAAGATTCGATTCTATGTCTATGTTTTTTATTCCTCTTTTTTTATGTATATTGCATATTGTTGCCATTAAATTAGCAAAATCATGTCCCTGTGTATAATTCAAAAAATCTTCTAAATTCCAATCTTTTTCCAATTGATCTGAAATTTCTTTTTCCATTTCAACTTGTATTGATGAATTAGTAATGCTATTTATTTTATTTATAATTATACTTTTATCAATTTTTTCTTCTTCCTCACTCCATGCTGCACTAATTGAAATTCCTTTAAATTTTCTTTCCCATCCCCTTGTTTCATTATATAATCTTATAATGCTCAAAAATTTTAATTCTCTAAAGATTTTTAATCTTAAATCAGAAAAATTTCTTTCTCCCTCATAACATTCTGAACATACTTCTTCGAAAACATCATCATTACTAATCAACATCATTTCCATACAACAAAAATCATAATAAAAAACTTTATTTGATATTGGTTCTATTTGATAATCCTTATCCCTTATTCCTATTACTCTTTCATTTCTTTCAAAAATGTTCGCAACTATTTCTTCCACTCCATTTTTCCCATCAAATGATTCATATATATATACATTTTCTGATAAAAAAGGCCTTATAAATTTGACGTCATCATCTCCTTCAACTAATAAATACGTGTGTTCTCTTTTTATATCACCACCTAAACAAAGTCGTATATCAGATATCATATCAGCTTTACTCAAATTACTTCTTATCGAATTGTTGTTCTGCATAAAGTTCTCCTAAATCAATTTGCCTTTCCCAATGATTATTTATAATTTGTGGTGAATGTGTGGCTACAATAACATTAAATTTTTTATATTTTATTATTCTTAATAAATCATCCATAAATTTCTTTTGCCATGTTATATGCAAAGAAATTTCTGGTTCATCTATTAACAATAAAACCTTTTCTTTAGTTTTAAATATTAAATCATAAAACAATACGATTTCTTGTTTTTCTCCTGATGATAACTGTGTTAACTTTAATTTTTTTCCATTCTCATCAACTATACTAATTCCACTTTTTTTTGAAATTCTCATTTCTTTAAAACTCAGTCGATGATTAATAATATCAGTATATAAATCTAGCTCGGCTATAAAATTTTCATATGCCTTGTATTTTTTATCAAAATCATCAAAATATATTTTTAATGCTTTTGCATGTTCTTCTTTGAAAATAACATTATCTAAGCGTTGAATATTAGATAAATTATATTTATTTAATTTTTCAAATTTAACCCTCATTTCTTCTATTTTATATTCATATTCTTTTTTATTTATTCCTTCATTCATATTGAATAACCTATTTGGATATGAACTATCTAATCTACTGGCAACATTTGAATAATCTTCTTGAACAGATTGCATTAATTTCTTAAAATGTGTTGGTAACTCCTCTATTACATTTATTACATCTTTTTCGTCATATCTTACTCTTGTTTTTCTAATAAGTCTTTGTTCTTTTATAAAATAAATTTTACCAACTAACTTTTTCATTTCTTCTAAAATCAAAAAAGTTTTTTCCGAAAAATCGAAATCTTTATCTTCTAATAATTCAAATTTATGTGTCTCTATATAGTCTTTTATATATTGATTAACTTCCATAGTTCGTCCTGTTCTTCTATTAAAAATTATATTATCATCTATTGGTCTTAAAAGAGGACGTTGCAACATTTGTTTTCGTATATAATTTCCATCAATCTTTACTCCATTTATGCTTAAAACATTATTATCTTTAAGTATATCAATTTTTTTCCCATCTTTAAATGTAGCCGATATACGTTTAAAATCTAATTCAGTAAAAAACATTACACCCATAAATCCATCTGTCATAGCCTCTATTGCTTTCAATATCGTTGATTTTCCATACCCATTTGGTCCTGTCAATATCGTTAGTCCATCTAAATTAAAAATAACATTGTAATCAAATCTACCAAACAATTTTTCAAATTTTATACTAATCATACTTCTCTCTCCTTATCGATATTACGACATTCTGTTTACATTTAAAATCTTCTAATATCTTACAGTAATTATAACATCTATATTCCTCTCTGTATATTTTTATTAAAATTGCACAAGAAAG